>ENA-ORUB01002270-ORUB01002270.1-human-gut-metagenome-genome-assembly--contig:-NODE-2270-length-18493-cov-43.707452_pt1 | contig 18493 bp, 23 predicted proteins | sample MGYA00241918_ERZ509200 | MGnify/ENA primary metagenome ERZ509200 (study PRJEB26280, sample SAMEA2338853) | human gut metagenome | biome: human gut; feature: human-associated habitat; material: faeces... | reverse complement strand
TATAGGGGGTCGTCAGATTTGATACCTTATTTCCCCATCCTATTAACCGCATTATATCATAACGCACACCGCATTCATAAAACCGCCCAACTGGCACCCATACATTTTGTGCACTTCCTACAAACCCATAAAATCGCAAAATAATGCTTGACAAATAAGCGCTCATCTGCTATACTATAATCAGAGAGGGGACAACAAGCCTCAATCTAATGAACCTACAAAGCCGAACAGAAAGGAAGCACAACAATGAAAAACATCACCAGGGGAATCACTTGCTACAGTTACAACTTTGGCGTCGTGTCTGGCACGCAGATTAAGAACATCTGCACAATGGAGAGCTATAATAAGCTTGGAGAGCGCGAGCTTAAACGCCGCTGTAAAGACCTTGGAGAAAACGTCATCATGTACTCTTGCACCGAAACAGTCCACTACTACCGTATGTCCATGGGCTTCTTCCTAGAAAACGCTGAGAGGGTTGAGAAAGAGGAGGGCAAGTAATGATATTTGTAAAATGGCGCATCGATGGCGAGGAAGATTCAACCCGCACTACGTTTGAGCTATTTGATTCTCTAATAACAGCCATCGCAAATCTTCACGGCGAATTGATCAGCGTAAAAGTGATATCTATTTAAGGAGGGCAATTAAATGAAACGCCACATCATTGTCGAAACACCCGATCTCAAGCATTGCCTAATAGCCGCCAATTTCTTTAGGAACTGCAACACAGCCCTATATTTAATCCGCCAGCGTGGCTTATGGCAATTAAGTGCCCGGTATTAACCGGGCACTTTTCATGCCCATACACCCCACTTGTTAAAAATTTAACAATCGAACATTTGTTCGCAGTCACGGGCCGTCGGCTCCGCCGCCGCCCTGACCCTACGCACACTCGGTTAGCGTAAGCTAACACCACTTTACACAAACCCATGAAAATTCCGCATGTCGTGTTCATAACTAGTTCACATTTCCTTGCTACAATACATTACAGAGAGGAGGACAAACCCAATGAAATACGTTACAAGAGAGCGAGCCGTTAGCGCCTTCCGATTTGGGAAGCATATCCCTCCCAAATGGTATATGGACCTGCTGAACCGCGGAAAAGTTTTTGCTAGTAGAGAGCAAAGCGAAAAAGGCGTAGAACTAAAACTAAAAATCGTATTACCTGGCAAGACATGCCTTGCAGTTCCCGGCGACTGGATTCTGTTAGACCCCGAAGGCAAAATAAGCGTACTTTCCCATGATGAATTCGTGCACACATACAGGGAGGTAAACGATGGATGATTACGCGGTAGGCAGATTCAAGGCTTTCTATAACTACATTTTCTACGGATACGGTAGAATGAACCAGCCACAGATGGTTAATTCTTCATGTCGAAACAATCAAGAACAAGAGGAAGGCTATAACGCAGGAATAGCAGAAATCGCGCTAAACAAAAAGGAAATATGCGCATACATGCGCAGAAGAGCCGTGGAGAAGGATGTGGAATCGCTTTATGCTACCAGTAATTCATTATGACGCATACAGAATAGGCTTCTTAAAAGCCTGCATGAACTATTACACATACGACTTAGAGCGCACAATAGAGCGTAAAGAAAAAGACTGTGCAAACGAGGACGAGAAAGCAGGCTATACAGACGCCACATTAGACCTCACTAGGTACAAGAAAGAAATAGATGAATTCGTGTGCGCGATACGCAGAAGAATTTACAACTAACCCTTCCCAGCCGGTCTGTGGGTTATCAGGCCGGACCCCACGGGGTAAACCCGCTCCCTCCAATCACAAAATGAAAGGAAGTGAACACTCCCTCCACAATTCAATATGTCGAAACGGTACATTTTTAACAGTAAAGAGGGAAGTGAGTAAATCCCCGCGATTCTAAATTTAAAGAAAGCAAGAACTTGAACAGGAGGAAAAACCATGGCAAAGTACATGACCAGAACAGTAGATACTTATATTTATCATCTGGGGAATATCGAGAACAACGGCGATGCAACCACCATTATCCCCGTAACTGACATTTTCAGCGAAAAGAAGCTGGGCGAGCGAGAGACAAAGAAGCTTCTGAAAGAGCATGGCGCACAGATCGTCTATAAGATCGACAACGTGCCCCATACCTACCGCCTGTCCCTTGACAAGTTCATGGAACTGGCCGAAGAAGTCCCCACAAAGAACAATCAGTAAACAATCATATTTTAGGAGGAAATAACAATGGATATGAATAAGCAGATGCAGGCGTTCACCGGCTCCGAAACTTCTGACATGTTTGTCAGTTTCGACCCCGTAGCTCCCGATGATAAGATCAAGCTGTACAACGCCATCAACGCCCCTGAGACCCGCATTGCCGACATGGTCAATAAGCCCATTTGCCTGACCGATGTTATCATGGTCAAGTGCAAAATCAACGACCGCGGCCGATCTGCTGAGCGTGACGCAATCCGCGTTATCTTGATTGATGATAACGGAGAGACATATGCGGCCACCTCTTCCGGTATCACCAATAGCGTGCGCAACATTTTCAATATTTTCGGGACCCTGCACTTCCCTGAGGGTCTGAAAGTCACCATTGAGCAGATTAAGACAAGCAACGGCAACACTCTGACCATGAAACTCATGGCCTAACAAATCCGTCCCGTTATTCAATCTAGGGAGGGGCGCAAGCCCCTCCCTTTAATTAAAGGAGGTGTAAAATGGCATCCCGCACAGTATCCGAAAACACAAGCCGCATATTAACGGAGGGCGCTGATTTCATATCAAAGAAATTTCGCCTACCATGTGAGATTGACCCAGACGCGGCTTTAGTCCTTGCTCAAATCGCAACATTCGGGAAGGGGGTCAGGGTATGGCACGGAGGAAAAGAGGTACAACAGGATCAGCTGAAAATAAAAGTGTCTATAACCCAACAAAACAACAGCTGAAAAAGCTACAAAGTGAGATAAAGAACTATAACAGGCGCTTGCAGTCGGCAATTAAAAGAACGTCTCCAGAACTAAGAGAATATTTACCGCCGAAACTTTCATATACAGAGGAAGCAGGCAAAATAAAATCGGCAAAGGGATTCAAGCGCAGAATAGAGACATTACAGAGATTTGATAGAGCCGGGCTAGAGTTAACAACCTTTGAAGGGCGGCCAATAGCAAAGGCTTCTCTTGATTTAATAAGGCGCTCAGTAGCAGAAGAAAACAGACGACGTAAAAAGAGAGTTGCGACGCAGGCAGAAGCACAAGAGCGCCTAGGGAGATTTCCAACACAGCCCGTGTATGGCACAAGGCCAGTGACACTTTCAAAAATAATAGCAGATGAAGAGAAGCGCCAGCGGCTAGAAACAGAGTTTCTAGAACCCGAAAATGCAAACCCACTTACAGAAGCATACAGACAAAACTATATAAGACACGCCTACGAAGCTCTTCAATTATGGAACGTGTCTAACGGAGAAAACGATGAAGTGACAAACCTTGTAATGCAAATAATAGGTGTCGTTGCATCTGCATCAAAAGAAGTGATTGACGCGTCAATAGGTATCCCAGAAACAAGGATAGATATACTCTCAGACCTAGAATTGTTCATAAACAATCTAGCGTACATTCTGGGAATATGGGAAAGCCTATGATATGGCAATATATGCGGCTGACTTTGAAACAACCACAAATCCAGATGACTGCCGTGTTTGGGCGTGGTGCATTTGCGACATATATGACATAGAATCTACAATATCATATGGAGAGACGATTGAGACCTTCATAGAATATATCGGAAAATTACATGGTAAAATATACTTTCACAACCTGAAATTTGACGGCACATTTATTGTAGACCACCTCCTAAAAGAAGGATATGTTCACTCACAATATAGAAAGATACATAGGAACGAGTTTAGCACCTTAATATCAGACATGAGGCAATGGTATCAGATCAGATTTGTACCAGATAGGAAATCAGGATCAGACGATGAAATCCAAATAATAGATTCCCTGAAAATACTTCCAATGCCAATATCTGATATGCCAAAATCTTTCGGGATAGAGGAAAAGAAGCTAGAAATTGACTACCACGAGGACAGAGAAATAGGGCACATACTAACGCAAGAAGAAAAAGACTATATTTCTCACGATGTAATAATATTAGCAAAAGCCCTTAAATTTATGTTTGATCACAATCAAACAAGACTAACAACTGGCTCAAACGCCTTGCACGATTACATGTCCCGACTAGGAAAAGAACAATATAAACAGAGATACCCGGAACTAGATTTACCAACGTTCACTGACTTTAAGAAATCGTACAAAGGCGGATTTACATTTGTAAACCCAGCATACAAAGACAAGGATGTAAAAGAGGGAGCCGTATTTGATGTAAATTCAATGTATCCGTGGGCAATGAAAAATTGTCTACTCCCCTACGGAGAGCCGGTATATTTTCCAGAGAGATACAAACAAAACCCGATGTACCCACTATACATACAATGCATATTATGCGAATTTAAGCTAAAGCCAAATCACTATCCATGCATACAGATAAAAGGACATTTCATGTACCACGACACGGAGTATCTAACACAATCAATAGAGCCAACCTATTTATACCTAACAAGCGTAGATGAGAAGCTAGTATTCGATCACTATGACGTTAATGTAATAGAGTGGTGCGGCGGATACATGCTAAAAGGAACGCACGGCCTATTTGACGAATACATAGACTATTGGTACAACGAAAAGACCGAAGCTAGAATAGAGGGAAACCCCGGGCGCGAGAAGATAGCGAAACTAATGCTAAACTCTCTGTACGGAAAATTCGGATCAAAGAAAAGAGGAAAGTCATGCATCCCATATCTAAGGGAAGATGGAAGAGTAGGATTTAAGCTATCAGAGGAGGAGATAAGAAAAGGCGGATATATCCCAATGGCCTGTTTTATAACAGCCTATTGCAGAGACAAGATAATCCGCGGAGCACAAATTTGCGGTGATAGATTCATATATGCAGACACGGACAGTCTACACGTATCAGGAACAGAGCCGCCGGAAGGGCTGTGGGTAGACAACAAAGCCCTAGGAGCATTTAAGTTAGAAGAAACATTCATTCGGGCCAAATTTATACGTCAGAAAACCTACCTAGAAGTAACGCTAGGGAAAGACTATCAAGAAAAAATCAACATAAAATGTGCCGGTATGCCTAAGAACGTCAAAGAGACAATAACTGAAAGCGAATTTACAGAAGGAGCAGTATTTGACGGAAAACTCCTTCCCAAAATCGTCCCCGGCGGCGTCATTTTGAAGGAGACAACTTTCAAAATAAAAAAGGCAAAAGGGGTTGACAACTCGCTTTCATTATGATACAATACCCTAGAGGGGTCCTTGCTTTCCTAGTGTCCCCGTCCGGGGCACCGGGGCGAAGAGCCTTCCCGGGTGGGAATTGGCGGTGGTGTGCTGACACAGTGGAGGGCAAGGATTTCCCTTATTTTACAGAGGTGATAAAGTGGACAATAAGGACACGTCCATGTATTACAATGCAGATGACACGCTCTCAAGAAACAGGTTATTTAATTTTGTTGTAGGCGCTCGTGGAGCTGGTAAGACCTACGGAGCCAAAAAGAGGGCAATTAAAAATTTCACCGAAAAAGGCGAACAATTTGTATATCTTAGAAGGTACGATACAGAAATGCCTCAGTCACAGATGCGAAACTTTTTCGATGATATCATGCAGGAGTTTCCGGATCACGAGTTTAAAGCGGACCGCGGATTATTCAGGATAGACAAGGAAGTGGCCGGGTGGTATTTCCCGCTGTCAAAGGCAGTGATGCTTAAATCAATGCCGTTTCCAAACGTCACATTGATTATCTTTGACGAATTCATCATCGGAGCAGGCGCATACCGCTACCTTCAAAACGAGGTTGTAACCTTCCTTGAATGTTACTCAACAATATCAAGAGACAGAGACGTTCCCGTGTTATTTTTGAGTAACGCCGTCACATTCAGTAACCCTTATTTCCTATATTTTAACCTATCATTAGAAAAAGGGCAGAAGAGAAAACTATTAAAGGATATCCAACTAGAGACAGTTACAAACCCAGCCTATGTAAATCACGTAAAACAAACCAGATTTGGACGTCTGATAGACGGAACAGAATATGGGTCCTATTCAATGGACAACGAGTTCTTGCTAGACACGGATTCATTCATTGAAAAGATGGTTACAGCCTGCTTCTATGTTACAACGATACTAATAGACGGCTTCAAAATTGGCGTGTATAGGGACATGAACTCTGGTATTTTCTATCTATCAGAGAAAACTGATGACACAAGAAAGATAACAATAAGCCTAACATTAAACGACCACAACAATTCAACCGTATTAGCCACAAGGAACAACATAGTTATTAAAGGTATAATGGATGCTTTCTCAGCTGGTATGCTAAGATTTGAGACACAAAAAGTAAAGAATTTGGCGTGGCCTATACTAAGAAAGCTACTATAACAAATGGAGGGTTACAAAATGGCATATGAATTTACTCAGGATTCTTTCCGGGAATTTTCAGAGGCGGTTATCTCCGCAGGAGGGGATCAGGCTACTCTAACGACTTTATTGAGCCAGATGCAAGACGTTATCATTGACAATATCGGGAAAATGGAACAGCTCACGCAGAGCAATGAGAACGTCACCAAGGAAAACGAACGGCTCAAGAGTGCAAATATGGACCTGTTTCTCAGAATTGGTTCTCAGGCTGAGGCCATTGAGAACAAGTCTAAGGAAACCCCCAAAGATGATCCGGTAGGAGTTGACGATTTTCTAAAGAATCTCTATAAGGAGGATAATAACAATGGCAACTAAGAACAATCCTATTGCAAGCCCTGAAATGATGAACGCAATCCGCAATGACGCAAGTGACGCTTACAAGGCGGCGGTCCCTCTGGCTACCGCCTCCAATCTGGCTGACGTGGGAAACCCCATCCTTGCATATGATGCAATGGCAAACGAGTTTCTGAGTGCGCTGGTCAACAAGATCGTTGCTACCATCCTTTACCGCAAGATGTGGAACAACCCTCTGTCTATGCTCCGCAAAAACGCTGAGCCTCTGGGTGTTGACGTTGAGGAAGCCCACGTGAATCCGGCCAGCGCTCAGGCATATGACGGCACTGAAACTGGTATGGCCGCGGTTCTGAAAATGACAAAGCCCGATGTGGCCGCCGCGTGGTATCGGCTGAACCGTCAGGACAAATACCCCGTAACCATCAACAACGAACAGCTTACAAACGCTTTCGTCTCCTGGAACGCCCTTGAAAACCTCATTCAGGGCATTGTAGACAGCCTTTACAATGCGAATACCATTGATGAATTCAAGTACACCAAACAGCTGGTTGTTGATGCAATTACTGACGGAAAGCTGAAAACAGTTACAGCAGTAATGCCCAACAACGAGGCCACCGGCAAGCAGTTCCAAGTCCAGCTCCGCAATATGTCCATGCTGTTCACCTTCCCCTCCAGCGCCTACAACAACTACAAGCTGATGGGAGGCACCGGAAACGACCGCGTAACATGGAGCCCCATCGAAGATCAGTTGATCATCATCCGCGCAGACGTAGCCGCAAATATCGGTGTTGAGGTACTGAGCGCGGCGTTCAATCTCAGTTACTCTGATTACCTGGCCCGGCAGATTATCGTTGACGATCTGGGCGCCGATGGAAAGACACTGGCAGTGCTGGCAGACACTAAAACATTCCAGATTCGCGAAAAGCTCCGCCGTTTCACAACCTTCTATAACGGGTCCGCGATGAACTGGAATTATTGGCTGCACGCGTGGGACACCTTCTCTCTGTCTCCCTTCCACAATTGCGTGGCCCTCCGCACCGCGTGAGAGTAATTTAGGGAGGGGCGAAAGCCCCTCCCAATAGAAAGAAGGTGAAACCATGGCATTATGGAGACCCGAAACAACAATTTACCTTTGTACAAATACAGGCATAGATCAGTATAATAAACCCTACTTTGAATCCAATGCCGCCATGCAAGGGTGGTTAGCCGGAAAAGTAAAAGCGTCTTTCACACAATACTCATATCAGAGAGCGGACGAAAGACAATACTGCCGTGTTGAATACAATTACAACGATGCCTTGACATGCGACATTATCATGTGGCAAAATACCGGAACCGGACCGCGCTGGATTATCGCGAACATTACAGGGGTTGAGTGGGTAAACCCGAACACAACAACCATCTATTTTGAAGTAGACGCATTTTGCACCTACTGTGGGGACATAAACTGGCCAACCTCCTACAGCCTAGTGGAAAGAGAGCATGTCGTGAACGACTGGAACGGAGCTAATCCAAACTGGATTAACATTGGGATACCCGAAGGAATGGGAGGCACACCAGACCAAGTTGTATATGACCAAATAAAGGCATACGCACCAGATACATTTGTGGTATTCACTCCTTATGATTCTTCCGGTCAACCAATGTTTGGAGGCACTGTAGAAAATAATGTGTTTAACGGCTTAACTATGAGAACTTTTTCAAGCGCAGGAGCCGTTAACAGCTATTTGCAGAGCGTAGCAGAATCAAGCGAGGGAAAGCTAGAGAATATCCTAGGCGTTTACTCCGTACCCGGCGATTTCCTATCCGATTTGTCAGAAGCAGTTGAAACTATTCCGCCGTGGCAAAGCGGCGGAGCAATTGGGCCAGACCTTTGCAGAAATGCGAAATGTTATTCTAGTGAATTTTGCGTGGCGCAAGTAGAAGGCATGAACAGCGAGACAGTGACATACAAACCCGAGCTAATCACAACACAAGGCACGTTTAACTTCCATATCTACGGGCGCTTTATCGGAGGCGGCGGAGGAATCATTGCAACGCCAGACGCCTATGACTACATGGGAAACCCTGGAGAATACGGGTGCGCAATCACCGTATTTCCGCAAGGTGCATGGGTTGGAAATCAATATGCTCAGTATCAACAGACCAACAAAGTAAACATTCTAGCAACCACAGCAAAATCAGCTGGATCTTTCATCCTTGCAGGAGCCGCCGCTGCCACAGGGGTAGGAATGGCCGCCGTTCCGGGACTCGTTGCAAGTGGCCTCAGTAGTGCGGCAAGTATTTGGGATGCAGATACAAAGGCCAAAAAGGGTTCAGCCGCTGTTAATGGCTCTGTGTCTTCTGACCCCATCCTAGCTGCCTCAATTGGCCAGTTTGGTTTCAAATTCCGCTGGTACATGTGCAACGAGAGCATCATGAAATCAGTTGACAGCTTTTTCGACCGCTACGGCTACAAGGTCATGAGGCTGAAAGTTCCAGAGCGCAACAGCCGTCCATGCTGGAATTTTGTTAAGACTTCTGAGGGTCACGTATCCGGTGCTATTCCAACCGTCTACAGAGAGCGCATTGAAGCAATGCTAAATGCTGGTGTCACATTCTGGAACGTAGGAGCAAGAGCCATCGGTGACTTTTCCAACCCGTCCGCTAACAAGAGTTAGGAGGTTGCCATGGAAACTGTAATTGTTGCTATACTCTCTCTAATCGGAACGCTAGTTGGAACTTACGCAGGAATTGTTTCAGCCAACAAGGTGACAGAGTGGAGAATAAAGCAAGTAGAATCTAAAATATGCACCCTATCAAAACAAGTGGAAGAACTTACAGCAACAGTGAACTACATACAAGGCAAAATGGAGGTACTACATGACCATTGAGTTTATAACAGTTGTAGCTCTAGTGCTCATTTATCTGGCAATCTATATGTTACTAATCCCGGTTGGAAAACGTCTACACTACATTATGTCCAGAACAGTATTCAAAAATAAACCGATCAACCATACCGCATATTGGCTGACATACATAATGGTAAATATTATTGTATCTCTCACAGGAATGATTATCATTTTCAACCTAGTAAAATACACTGCGGAGGTGTGGATTATATGACCAATCTATTGAAACGATTAGCTAACCTCATGTCCGTTAAATCCCTAGTAACAATCGCCCTGACAATCGTGTTTTGCATTATGGCATATAAACAGACAATCTCACAAGACTTTATGACCATATACTCTGTTGTTATCGCTTTCTTTTTCGGTGCTCAAAGTGCCAAGAGCAACAACCAGGAACTTCAAAACGACCTAGAATACGCGGAAACGAAAAACGCAGAATTATATAACCAGTTGATGGAGCTGTCAAAAGAAAACGCGGCCTTAACCGCTGAACTAAAGGAGGCGTACAACGATGCATCTAATCAGAAACTACCTGACGAATAACGATTGTTATAAAGCAGGAAAGCCTCTGAACATCCGAGGAATTATGGTGCACAGCACAGGGGCAAACAACCCATCCCTAAAACGCTACGTACAGCCAGACAAAGACGGTATTGGCGTAAACAAGAACGGTAATGACTGGAACCACCCCGGCATTGATACCTGCGTACACGCCTTTATTGGCAAGCTGGAAGACGGTTCCATTGCCACCGTGCAGACCCTCCCATGGAACATGCGCGCGTGGCACGCCGGTTCAGGCCGTTGGGGATCGGCAAATAACTCCTATATCTCTTTTGAGATTTGTGAGGACGGCCTTACAGACCCAGATTATTTCAACGCTGTATATACAGAGGCTATAGAACTCTGCGCCTATCTATGTAGGCTCTACAGGCTGGACCCATCACAAGAGGATGTCCTAATCTGTCACTCTGAGGGCTTCACTATAGGGGTAGCATCCAATCACGCTGACGTTATGCACTGGTTTCCAATGCACAACAAAACGATGAACAACTTTAGAACAGATGTATATGCACTCCTGAAAAGCGCCGGTGGAGCATCCCCGGAAGAGATCGTAAGAGAATACCGTAAGACACTACAGGACAATGACGCAGAGAACTGGTCAGAAGAGGCCAGAGAATGGGCAATTAGAAACGGTCTTATTACAGGATACGAAGGAAATTACATGTGGCAGGATTTTGTAAATAGAGAACAATTAGTTACCATTCTTAAAGCCTTCAATAAAACATTGGGAAATCCCGTACCGTAAACTACACTCAACTCCCGGCGTCTACCGTCAACTCCCGTAGAGGCAATTAAAGACCAGACCTTTTCTGTTATGGACTAGGGTAGACAGACAAGACCAGGCCAGACCAGTCCAGTAAAGTTATTTATTGTAAGGTATCGCTGGAGATATGCCTCGAAAGACCAGTATAGCCCATAAAAGACCAGACCAGGACAGTTTATTATCCGATATTAGTTTAGGAGGCGTTACAATGAAAGTATTTATTTCACAGCCCATGATTGGATTTTCCAGGGAAGATGTTTTGAGGAGAAGGCAGGAGGTAAAACTGAGATTGTTCCATGAGCTGGGCGATTATAATATAGAGTTTATTGAACCACGCGTTAGTTATTCCGAACCGATTATGAATGTAGGTGAATCCATTAAGAGAATGGCCGGTGCTAGTGTAGCTTATTTTATGCATGGATGGGAAAAGCATAGAGACTGCATCATTGAGCATGAAGTGGCAGTTCAATATGGAATAAGGTGTATTATGTATGAGGATTAAAAAGCGCAATGGGCCGTGCTCTAAACTGTATAGCAGACTTCTGGGTTGGATTGTAGTGCTCTTTTTAGCCGGCTTGTTGGCTGGCGGCTTCTATCTGGCTCTGCTGTCTATAAAGTATCAATACACTGGAGCGCTGGCTTGTTGGACCATATGCGCAACACCTATCGGAACGGCTGTTACGATTGTGCTAGGTAAGACCATAGACAAAGAGATACAGAATGTAAAAGGACCTAACGGAGAGGGACTTGATTATACAAACGGCGCAAAGGAATATAACGTGGATTCCGCGCCGGTGTAGGAGGTGGTAAAATTGTTTGATTGCTTTTTCGGCGCTAACCTACCGGGAATAGTATTCCCGCCCAACGGAGCGAGGGCAGAGGTTTTAAACGCGCAGCAGACCATAGAAATTTATAACCGCTTTATCAATATGGCGTTAAGCCGGTTTAGATGGACGGGCCTGCCGGACAGTTGCAATGAGCGCGCACTTGAAATGACGCTGTTGTTTTACGGCGTGGCGCTGTTCGCTAATGATCCGGATCTAGGGTATATCCATACGGCGGTAACTTTGCCGGGGCCTTTTAACATCTACTATGAGAGCGTAGTGAGAGAGGCGTATAGTTTCGAGTATCGGCACAAATTTGACATTGATAATAGTGTGTTGATTAGAGCTAATAAGACTATGACGCCGGACTATCTTTCTATTTGGAATTATTCGCCCAAGATTTCAAACGCACTCAGAAGCATCGATATCCACACTGAGACTATCAAGAGACCATTTGCAATTCAGTGTGACGAGAAGGACAAGCAAAGCGCTATCACGGCGGCAAACAAAATTGCCGGAAATGAGATTGCTATTTTCGGCTCTAAGTTCGGTAACCCTGAAAGCGTGAAGGTAATGAACTTTGGCGTAAACTGCGTGCTGAATGAGATGTGGGCAAATGTGCGAAACTACATGCAACAGCTTTGTACGAGCTTAGGAATCGATAGCCTTACAAGCGACAAGAAAGAGCGCCTTATTTCTGCGGAGGGGCAGGGGCAGAGAAATCCCACGCGGCACATTATCGAGAGTGAGCTGTGGTGCAGGGAAAGGGCATGTGAGGAAATCAATGCTATGTTTGGCTTGAATGTTGGGGTAGAGTTGAACGCCGTGGAAGACTTCATGGAAGAATTCATAGAGATGGATAAAGGTTTCCAGGAGGGAGGTGACGACGGTGCGTCAACTAATAGGGACGAGCCAGATTAACCCGGAATTGGGAGAACTCGTTTCGGGTGGATATGAAGTTTTCAACGACTGGTGGAACACCTTTATTCCAGAACATAAGAAGCACCTAGAGGGAAAGATTATAACATACTATTGGTTTAACCAGATCGGCGCGGAGACACCGGACAGATTCAAGCATTTTCTTAACGCGGAATTGATGAAGATTATGCCATACTATAACAGGCTATATGAGAGCGAGCTAATTAAGTTTGATCCCATGTTGAATCAGTTGGTCAAGACTAATGGTAGAAACGTCGAGAATCTGCTTAGGGTAGCTAATTCCGGTGAGAATTCGGCAGCCGTCATGCTCAGGGATTTCGTGAATAGTCATAGGGATGACGAAAGCACAAAGGGGAATTTAACTGGCGCATATGATAGCACTTTGGATCACACCGCAGAAGAGACATATGAAAAGCAGGGCGACAAGACTTCTAAGGAAGTTGTTGACGAGGATGTAACCGGAACTAAAGATTCTACAACTAAGGTTGTGGATAATACGACTGAGGACAATTCTAAGGATATTACCAGGGAGCTCACTAAGGATAGAACACTGAATGAAACGGTAGAGACGACACGGGATACGACTACTAAGACAAGTGGGTCTGGAACTAGCGATAGTACGCTTGATAGGTCTGTGAATACGGACGGAACAAAGCTTTATTCGGATACGCCTCAAAAGAATGTTAATTCTAGCGGGGGCGTGCAGAACAGTGTTGTCTGGAACTATCTGACCAACGCAACGCAAACAGGAGAGGACCAGAACACCGATGAAAGTACGCATACTAGCAACAGCTATACAGAGGATAAAACGGAGAAGGTAACAGAGAACACGACTAGGAACGTGACGGAAAACGAAACTGAAAATGAGACGGTTGGAGAGACTGAGAAAAAGAATAAGGACTATACGAGTGATACAACATACCATGAGGATACAACAGAGAACACAGATAGGACTACAGACTATAATGAAGATTGGCATGAAAACGGCAAGTCTAACCTCACCGAAAATACAACGGGACATAATGATACCGTTGAGGATACAACGGGAGAACGTCATACAGCTGGAATCGAGCAGGGCAAGACAGATGAAAAGCATACGCAAAGCAAGGATAGAAAAGAAGATGAGACGCAGACAAAGGAAAGCGGAATTGAGGAAGTTGTCAGCGGGTACGTTGGTATTAGTGGGTCTGAATTGCTGGCGGCTTTCCGTAAAACCTTCATCAACGTGGACGAAATGATTATTGAAGCCCTTAGAGGGTGCTTTATGGAGGTATTCTAATGAAAGATTGTTATCATGATTTTGATCATTGCTGTGAGCCTAACCCCTGTGATCCTTGTGGCCCTTGTAAGCCTGGCCCTTGCGGGACACCTGTGCCGCCTCCTGTCCGGCCTGTGGTGAATATCCCTGGACCTAACGTGCAAGCTCAGTTGTGCGAAATGGCTGGGCGGGTGAATGAGTGCATCCTGAGATGGAACCAAATTCAGCGTAATTGCTATGAGGCTCTTGATAGAGTGGTTGGCGCGGCTGTGTCCAATGATGTATATTATGATCGGGACGAGGTTGGCATGGAAAGCGGGTACTCTGAAAACGATAGTTGCCCCTACCATGTTATCAACGTGAAGTGTGTTGACAAGTGCGGTAAGCCTATCTTTATCAAGCTTATGCCTGCATTTGGAAATACTACAAATTCCGGGCTTGTGCAGAGTATTCAGGATGTTAGTTTTGTGACTAACGCCAACGCAATTATTAGTGCAACCACGGACGCACCGTGGAAGGGCGTAGCACGGTATATGGGTGCGCCTATGGCTAGCACACCTGAGGGTGGCATTTTCTGCGGCGGATTCAACCGGCACGGGGCGCTAAAGATTTTCGGTGGTGATACTGACGAGGATGCTCTGTGCCAGAATCAGGTGGTTGATCTCATTGGCTCTGTTATTCCCGTCATTCTGGATGGTGAGATTACAGAGCAGGCTAAGGGGATGACCACCAAGCAGGCGATTTGTGCGATTGGTTATAAGTCCTCTAACGGTGATAAGGTATTCTTTAACTGCGGCAAGCAGGATGTGCAGGGTATGCAGGGTATCACTGTAGCGAATATCCTGAAAGGCATGGGTTGTACAACGGCTGTTATCACCGCGACTGCGGGCGGCGGCATGGAGTATCTTGGTAGCCTCACCTCTTCCCCTGACAACTGGCAGATGCCTAAGAACTCCGCGTATTGGGTGGTTAGCAAGCGCCCTTTTGAGGGATGGTGCAATCAGTTTGAAAGCTCTATTGCACAGCTGGTGCAGAGAGTCGGCGGCCTGAAAACTGACATTGACTTTATCAACCATGAGGTTGACGAGGTTAGCGAGGTAGCAAACAAGGCGTGGGAGCTGGCGCAAAAGAACGCGGACGATATCGTGGAGATTCAGGCGGACATTGAGAGAATCGATGGCGAGATTACTGCACTGGAGGAGCGCATTACTACCGCAGAGAATGACATCAAAGCTCTTGATGCGGCTTTGAAACAGGAGATTCAGGACCGTAAGGACGCGGACGCGGCAGAGGCGCAGGTGCGGCAGGAGGCTGACGAGGCGCTGGGCAAGCGGATTGACAAGGAAATCGCGGACCGCGAGGCCGCTGACGAGCAGTTAAATACCGCTATTGAGACTGAGAAGGCGGAGAGGACCGCCGCTGACGCTGTGCTCCAGGGAAATATCAATCAGGAGGCTATTGATCGGGCCAATGCGGACCTGAAAATTGAGCAGAATCTCAATAAGGAAATTGTGAATCGTACAGAGGCCGACCAATTGCTTCAAGACCAGATCAACGGGCTCACTACCGGGGACGTGCCGCTTCCGTACGTGAAGAAGGCCGGTGACACAATGACCGGTGATCTACAGATGGAGGGCTCCGCCGTTGTTAAGCTGGTAGACGGCAAGACGGTTAAGGGTGCTTTTTACCGGGATAATGGGGATGTGTGCGTTAAAAGCGAGAGCGGAAACGTTCGGATTCTGGGAGCGGCCACTCTTCTGACGACTGCGGATAATGGCGCTGGACAGCTCAAGATTGGGTCCATTACCATCCAACAGCATATGAGTGGAGACGTTCCACACCTGGATATCAACGTGGGCACTGATGCCGGTGCTGTGTACGTGAACAGAAACGGGATTGACGGCGGCACTGGTGAGCTGTGGGTCACTGAGATTCATGCGCCCAACGAGTTGCGGCTTGCGCCCGGTACAAATGTCAATGCCATGGATCACAGAATCACGGGGGTTGCTGACCCCGTTGATGATGGGGACGCTGTGAACAAGAAGTATTTTGACAGTCACGGGACTGAATATACATTGCCGATTGCTAGTGCTACCACTTTGGGCGGCGTAAAGGTTGGAGCTAATCTGACGATTACGCCAGAGGGTGTGCTGAACGCTACCGGCGGAGGCGGCGGTGGCGGTACGGAATATGTTGCCGGTGAGGGTATCGTTATTTCCGGTAACACTATTTCGACCGACCCGGCTAAGGTTCCTACTAAGGAGGAACTGGAGGGCTATCTACCGCTGGCTGGTGGAACGATGACCGGAAATATCAAGTTTGACAGTGATTCTGATTATGTGGGTGCTCTTGTTTCGGATCAAGACCATGTAATTATGATGGGTTCTCAGGGTGAGGGCACTATCATGGGGTCTGTTAGCGCCGGGCATAGTCAGACGCAGGTTGATGCCGTTATCAATGCGAACTTGAATAGCAAGAAGGCCAGTGTGCAGGCTACCCGGACAACGGACGGTGGGAGTAATGTCGTTATTGAGGCGCAGGACCCGGATAGTGCGAACGCGGTGAGTGTCAAAGTGGGCGCTAAGGCGACAGACGTTACGGGCGGAACGCTGAGTGTGTATCGGGAGGCGAATTCCAATAAGGTTGATGTGGGTAACGCACAGCTGAAAATCGGCGGCGGATACATTTCTGGCGACGATAACGGTATTAAGGTGTTTTCTCCTGATAGTGCTGGCGGAGGCTCGTTTAGCGGTGTCGTGTTTAATGGCCCTGAGAAGACTATTACTGCTAACGGGTTCAGTGTGCAGACCAATGTTGCGCCTACTAATGACAATGACCTTGCTAACAAGAAGTATGTTGATAGCAAGGTTGGTGGCGGGGATTATTTGCCGCTGAGTGGTGGGACGATGACTGGCGATATCAACATGGGGCGCAATGATATTACCGGGGTTGATAATATTGTTGGCGGTGGTGGAACTGTAAACATTAAGGCAGGCTCCACAAACCATATCACGGTTTCTGGTGCTAGAACGCTGTTTACTGTCGATGTGGATATGTCCTCTCATGATTTCATCCGTGTGAATGGTATTAGCGGTAAAAATACCGAAACGGATGGTGCATATATCTTCTTGGCAACAGACGGGGTTGAGTTTCGCGGTAGCGGCAGCGTTATCATGCAAGCGCGCAATTCTGCGTGCGGATTCCTCATGAACATGAATATGCACTCGCATAGAATAACTTCACTAGCCGACCCCTCAAGCGAAACGGATGCTGTAAATAAGAGATATGTTGATTCTACTACTGGCGCAACCGTTGAAGATTCTAGCAATGGAATCACATACACAAACTACGATGGGACGACATTCAAAATTAGCCTAAGCACTCTTGGGGATTCTAGGCTTAGAAAAACAGGAAAAATTACTGTCAGGAATGGGCTAATTTATGTCCCAGTGGAGACAACTAATGCAATCACTAAAGGCACTGTAATTATGAGTTATGGTGTTACCACAAGTGATGTGTTTAGTTTCAATGGCTCACTTGTTATCACAGGAAAGTCAAGTCACGGGGTTTTTTCTTCTGGCTTCAATCTGGAATACGGTTCTGATTTTGCTATTGAGCGTGGACTAACTGGAGTTCTAATCCTAGGCTCTAGCATAAACCTTCATGGCGGTGGGGATGCACTTGTGACACCGTTTCAGTTAAAGTGAGGTATATGATGAAAAGTTATTTTAAGGAAGTTGAGCCGGTTGTTGACGCTGTAGAATTCGACTGCGATACTGCACATATTTATATGGTTGTCGTTGACGGCGTTACGTTTGGGCCGTTCAAGTATTCTGAGGGCGCTGGTATTCCGTCTCACGCGACAGCGGCTAATGACCCGTCTAGCGTGTTTGTTGGCTGTGAGCATGATAAAATAACTGTGCATTTCTCTAATCCTGGCGCATACGCCCATGTTGAGCTCCTGGAGTTTGAGGATTTGACGGAGGTGATTGGCGGCGTTACTTCTTTGCTGGCAGATATTAAGGTTTCGCTTGCCGAAGCTAATAGTAAGCTTGCAGACATTGTGACAAATACAGGAAGAATCCAGTAGCCTAAATAGAGGCCGTGAACGTGATAAGCGTTTACGGCCTCTTCTATTAACGCCGAGTTAGCATATGCTAACTAAGGGTATGTTAAACCTGTATTTCTATGGGCGTGTTTAAGGCATGCTATTAGAAACGATTTTTTAGGTATCGAATCTGACGGCCCCCTATACTATAAGCGTTTACGGCCTCTTCTATTAACGCCGAGTTAGCATATGCTAACTAAGGGTATGTTAAACCTGTATTTCTATGGGCGTGTTTAAGGCATGCTATTAGAAACGATTTTTTAGGTATCGAATCTGACGGCCCCCTATACTATAAGCGTTTACGGCCTCTTCTATTAACGCCGAGTTAGCATATGCTAACTAAGGG
>ENA-ORUB01002269-ORUB01002269.1-human-gut-metagenome-genome-assembly--contig:-NODE-2269-length-18498-cov-3.998428_pt1 | contig 18498 bp, 8 predicted proteins | sample MGYA00241918_ERZ509200 | MGnify/ENA primary metagenome ERZ509200 (study PRJEB26280, sample SAMEA2338853) | human gut metagenome | biome: human gut; feature: human-associated habitat; material: faeces... | reverse complement strand
CGAAGTCGATGATGTCGTATTTGCGGGCCAGCTCCCAGTGGGGCAGCGGGTTTTCCGGAAGCGCGGTGTAGCTTTCCACGAGCTTGACGACGAGGTTGTCCTCGGCCGTCTTGCCTTCGGGGACGATCTCGGCGGGGAAGTTCGGCAGCGAGACGATGGCCGACTGCAACTCCTGCCGGGCGTCGGTCAGCTCGGCTTCGAGGCGCGAGGACTTCTCCTTGAGGTCCGCCACGAAGCGTTTGCGCTCCTCGGCCTCCTCGCGGCGGCCCTGGCCCATCAGTGCGCCGATCTCCTTGGCGGCCTTGTTCTGGGCGGCCAGCGTGTTGTCGAGTTCCAGCTGGAGGGCTTTGCGCCGGTCGTCGAAGCTGATGATCTTTTCGATGACAGGCGCGGCGTCCACGCCCTTCTTGGCCAGCTTGCGTGCGGCGGCCTCTTTGTCATCGCGGATTTGCTTTATCGTAAGCATAATATCGTGAGTTTTTTTGTGTTTTCGCCTTACAACCTGCAAAATTAGTAAATTCGCGTCAAACTGTCACGCCGAGACGCCGTTTTTTGCGATTTTATGAAAAAACCGGACTTCCGCCCAAAGCGGAAATCCGGTTTTCGGTTGTGCGGGCTGCGGATCAGCGGGTGTGGAGCACGAGGTCCGTGCGCAGACGCTTGCCTTCGGCCGGGACTTTCGCTGCCGTGTTTCCGGAGGCTTTCGCCGGAACGGCGACGCGTTCGCCCGTCAGGTAGGTCGTGAAGCGCTGTCCGCCGGTCTCGATGCTTCCGGTCCGCGATTCCGCGGCGCGGGCCGCGGTCTGTGCGGACGCCTGCTGGAGGGGCTTCATCTTGAGGGACGAGTAGGTTTTCGAACCGGCGTACTGGCGCAGGTAGCTCGAACTCGACGCCTGCGGCGTGCTGAAGAGCAGGAACATGTAGCTGTTGACCTCTTCGGGTGAGTAGGGGCTTGAAGCCCAGTAGAGCGTGTCGCCGATGTAGCCGACGGCCATTCCGGCGTCGCCCCAGAAGATCGACAGTCCGTTCGAGAAGCCGAGCGTCGCATAGGCGCCGTTGTACATCCCCGCGTACTGGGGTTCGACGATCAGCATGTGCAGCTCCTTGTCGTAGTAGCCTTTCAGCTGGGGTGCGAAGTCGCGCATGTCGGTCATGCCGCTGATGAGCACGTCGCGGTCGTTGATGCGCGCGATGTCCATGCGGAAGGTCTTTTCGGACGACTGCGAATCGACGTCGACGGTCGCCGTGACGCCGAATGCGCCGATGAAGTCCTCCAGGGTCTTCGTCCGGTCGAAATCCTTGGCGAAGTAACCGAACGTCGACGCGCTCTTCGAAACGAAAGCCGTGTCGCCGAACGAGTTGTACATCAGCAGGGCGAGTGTGTACGTGCTGCCTTCGTCGAGCGGGCTGAACGACGTGCCGCGGCCTTCGGGGGAGTTGAGCTGCGCGATCATCTCCTCGGGAACGTCGTAGCCCCGGGATGCGGTCACCTCCTCCAGTGTCATGCCGAGCGCTTCGCACAGGTAGTCGGCGACGGCGGTTTTGACGCAGAGATATTTCATCGCCGCCACATTCGCGGTCTGCATCTGCCAGATGAGCGTGTTGTAGGGCGAGTAGTTGAGGTTGTTCTTCGGAGCGTAGAACTCGAATTCGAGCGATCGGGGAGCATATTCGTCGTTCGGATCGTTCGTGAACCGCTGCGTGTAGAGCTTGCAGGGGTTCTCGATCGAGTCGTAGGCCAGCGCCACGGCGGTGTAGTTGCCCGAGGGAACGTTCCAGACCGAGGCGTCGTCCGCGAGGAGCGTCACCACGGGGGTCACGGCCTCCAGTTTGTCGTCGATCAGCTGCCGGCGCACCTCTTGCTGCCGTTCGGCGTCGGCGGTGATGTCTCCGGCGACGACCGCGGCCTTGTAGTACTTCGTGTATTCGTTGGGCGAGAAGTGGAGTTTCGGAGCCTTGAATCCGGTGCTCGTGGTCTCGATGCCCTCGAAAGCGATCTCCACGACGGGCGTGGTGTCGATGTCGGTGTCGAAGACCAGTTTCTCGGTCCCCTGGGCGAAATAGCCCGACGACACGTAGTAGATCAGGTAGAACGAGAAGGTGCTCTCGCCGTCGAACGTGCAGGGATAGCTGGCGTACGCCGAGTCGTTGCCGGTGTAAACGGCCATGTCGGCGACGTAGACGTACTCGTTGTAGTTCGAGTTGTAGTAGCCGATCGACTGCGCCGGCACGGTGCAGGTGTTGTCGTCGTGGAGGACGAACTTGAACGTCACGCCGCTGGCCCAGTCCTTCAGCCGGAAGATATTGGCTCCCACGGCTTTCTCGACCTCCAGGCCCGAATCGCGGCCCGAATAGTACCCGTTGTAGTGGTAGGTTGCCAGCTGGGGGATCTCTTCGCCCTCTCCGGTGGTGCGGTAGAGCGTCTCCCACTCCAGTTCGTAGGTGGCCGAAAGGGTCACCTTGTCGGAGTACTGCGCCACCTGCGCGGCGTTGTCGCCCGGACGCGCCTCCCGGCTGCTGATGTAGAGCGTGGTCTTGTAGTTCGAACCCATGACGAAGTTCGAAAGGTCGACCTCGACGGGAACCGTCACGGAGTGGCTGCCGTCGGGAATGGTCGCCTCGGCCGGAACCGAGAACAGCTCGTAGTCGTCGTCCTTGGTCGCCAGATAGACCTTGTAGGCGCCTTTGTTGCCCGGACGCGCGATTTCGACGTTGATCACGCCCTGCACGGCGTCCTGCGGAAACTCCTTCTGGATGGACGACTGGATGAAGTGGATGGCCTTCGCATCGTCCTTGTTGGGGGTGTATTGGTCGCCCTCCTGCGTCTGGCTGCAGGCCACGGTGAAGAGCAGCAGTCCCGCACCCAGATATTTCGATATGTTTTTCATAGTGTACTTGATTTTCAACGGTTCAAAGGCTCGTTAGGGATTCTGGTCCTCCTCGTTGATGTTCGGATTGGCATCCAGTTCGGCTTTGGGAATGGTCAGCACCCAGTCGTAAGTGTCGGCTTTGGTGATGTTGACGTTCCGGCGGTTCATCATCGAAATGCACTCCTCGGAGAAGCCGTCGTCGGTCCGGCGGTCGATGCCCTGGCCCAGGCGGCGGACGTCGAACAGCCGGCCGTACTCACCCCACAGTTCGATGCGGCGGTGGGTGAGGATGTTTTCGAGGAACGATCCGGTCCAGGTCGTGGTCGTCGCGCCGAGCAGCGTGCCGCTGCGGTTGTTGGCGCTGTAACCCGGGTCACGTTCGGCCATGACGGTGTTCATCAGTTCGCGTGCGCTCTTGAGGTCGTCCAGCCGCAGGGCCGCTTCGGCGGCCGTGAAGTACATCTCCTCGACGCGCATGTAGATGTAGTCGCCCAGGAAGGAGGCCACGTTGGCGAACGAGAATTTTTTGCTGACGTAGGGCGACTCCTTGTCCGAGGGGTCCCACCAGTCGCGGCGGATGTCTGTCGCGCTGATGCGGTTGTAGAGCTGCTTGCTGATCAGCTTCGGCGCCGATTTGGCATAGGCGCCCTCCTTGTTGTCCATGTGGGTGAAGAACCCGGCGTAGCCGCCCGCCTGGTCGGCCACCTGAATGCCTGCGCCCCACATGACGTTCTGCTTGTCGAGCGAGTTCATGCCGCCCGTCAGGTCGCTCTTCGTGCCGACGGCGTAGCCGCCTTCGTCGATCACGCGCTTGGCCGCCTTGAATGCCCCGTCCCAGTCGCCTTCCGCCAGACAGGCGCGCGACTTGATGCCCAGGGCCACGTAGAGGTTGATGTGCGATTTGTTATTCTCGGCCAGCGTGGTTTCCCTGGCCTTTTCGAGCAGTTCGATGGCACGGTCGATGTCCTGGTCGATACGGCCGTAGACCGTGCGCAGCGATTCGCGGGGCTGTCCGCCCGTGTCGATCGACGTGCCGGTGGTGTAAACCGGTACGCAGGGCTCGTTCCAGCGCGAAGCGCCCGTCAGGGAGTTGTAGGGGGCGCGGGAGAACCACGTCGCCAGGTTCAGGTAGCAGAGCGCCCGGATGGCGTAGGCCTGTCCTGCGACGTAGGCCACGTCGGCCTCCGTTCCGGCCATTTCCGGCTCGGCGTCGATGATGTAGTTTACATTGGCGATCCATTTGTAGTTGGCGTACCAGACGTCGTACGACCGGAAGGCCGACGAAGTGTAGTTGCTCTTGACGTTGTAGCAGTGGTCGCCCCAGAACCAGCTGTTGCCCTGCGACTGCATGATCAGGTCGTCGGCCATGCAGTCGAGCGCCAGGTTGTAGGCCGCGATGCCGAAGCACTGGTGGGTGTTTGCGGTCGTGGACCATCCGGCCGTCCACATCGAGCGGTAGACGCCGTTGACCGAAGTGATGGCCGTGGATGCCGATTTGAGCAGTTCCTTGCCCGAACCCGAGTCGGTCGGGGAGAAATCGAGCATCGAGTCGCTGCACGAGGGGGCTGATAAGCCGATCAGTGCGATGATAAGATATATTGCTTTTTTCATAGTTGTTTTCTCCCGTGGTTAAAAGTTCAGGTCGATACCGAATGCGATCACGCGCGACGGGGTGTAGCTGTAAGCCACCGATCCCGTGAAGTTATACTGCGGGTCCATGCCGTCCATGTGGTTGAACATGGCGATGTTGTCCAGCGTGGCGTAGATGCGCAGCGACTCGATGTCGATCTTCTTGAGCCAGCGCTTGGGAAGCGTGTAGCCGACGGTGATGTTCTTGATGGCGAAGTACGAGGCGTCGATCAGCGAGTTGCTGGTCGTGGCGTACGAGCCGCCCACTTCGAGCATCGGCACGTCGGTCTTGTCGCCCGGCTTCTGCCAGCGGCGTTTGGCGTTTTTGTGCCAGTTGTTGCCGGCGTACTGCACGTACATCGAGCCGTTGTAGAGTCCGTCGTAAACCCATCCGCCGATCGAATAGGTCGTCAGGAACGAGACGTCGATGTTCTTCAGGATCGTGAACGTCGAACCGATGCTGCCGAAGAGTTTCGGCTCGCGGCTTTCGTGGTAGTATTTGCTCAAGGTGGCCATCGCCACGTTGTCGGTGATGTACTCGTCGCAGCGCGTGTTCACCAGCGTCCCCTCGTCGTTGACCGTCTGGGTCCAGTAGGCGTAGTAGAGCTGCTTGCCCGTGGCGGGGTCCACGCCGGCCGTTTTCGGCAGGTAGAAGGTGTAGATCGGCCGCCCCACCTCGATGACGCGGATGCCCGACGTGATGACATCCTGGCCGCCCGTGAGCGAGAGCACCTTGTTGCGGTTGAACGAACCCATCAGCGTCGCGTCCCAGCGGAAGTCGCGCTTGTCGAGGATCGTTCCGCGCAGCGAGACCTCGAGCCCCTGGTTGCGCAGCGAGCCGACGTTGTCGTTGAAGCCCGTGAATCCGGTCGAGATCGGCAGCGGACTGTTGAGCAGCATGTCGCGCGTTTTGCGGTTGTAGTACTCGACCGAAACGCCCAGTCGGCCGCCGAACATCGTGGCTTCGATGCCGGCGTTGAGGTTGCCGTTCTTCTCCCAGGTCACCTTCCTGTTTTCGAGCTTGTCGACGAAGGCGCCCGCATCGGTGGCGTTGGGCCACGTGTAGTCGTAGAGACCCTGCCATGCGTAATAGGTTCCCAGGTTGTCGTTGCCCTGTACGCCGTATGAAACCTTCAGCGTGAGGTTGTCGAGCCACTGGCGGGTGTTCTCCATGAACTGCTCTTCGGAGATGCGCCACGAGGCGCCCACCGACCAGAAATGGCCCCAGCGGTCGCTGGGATGGAAGCGCGACGAACCGTCCGTTCGCCAGCTGGCGTCGATGTAGTAACGGCTCTTGAAGCCGTAGTTGATGCGCGCGAGGTAGGACTCCACGCCGTAGTTGTGCGAATAGCTGTTGTTGTCGGTGGTCGTCACGGCGGGTCCCAACTCGTCGATCCCGCCGACGATGCCGGTTTTTTCGCCGAGGGCGTAGTTGTACTTGTAGCGGTAGTACTCATGGCCGGCCAGCAGGTTGAGGGAGTGGTCGCCGAACGTGCGGTCGTAGGTCAGCAGCTGGTTGAACGTGTAGCTCAGCGTGCGGGTGTTGGTCTTGCTGAGGCGTCCGCCCTGCTGGGCCGCATTGCCGTGCTCCTTGTCGTAGACCAGCGTGCGCTGGTAGTCGGTGTAGTCCGTACCGAAGTTCATCGTGAGTTTCAGTCCGTAGAGCCGGGCCTCCTCCCTGACCGTCCCGAAGGTGATGTAGCTGCGCGCCGAAAGCGAGTTGCGGGTGTAGTAGGCCTTGTTGTTGTAAAGTTCGGCCTTCGAGTTGAAGCCCTGGGCCGAGGGGCGGTTGGCGTAGCCGTTGTCATCCTCCGATCCGTATTCGTATTGCAGCCGCCCGTCGGCGTCGCGCACGTTGTTGCCGGCCATGTCCTTCAGGTAGACGGGATAGACCGGGGCCATGAACTGCGCCGTGTACCAGACGTTCGACGTGCTTGCGTCCTCGAAACTCTGGTAGCTCGATTCGCTGTGGGCGAAGTTGGCGTTCATGCCGATCTTGAGCCAGCTCTTGGCCTGCGAATCGGCGCCCACGCGGCCCGTGTAGCGGGAGAAGTCGGTGTTCTGGAGAATGCCGTCTTCCATGTAGTATCCCAGCGATGCGACGTAGTTGGCGCGTTCCGAACCGCCGTTCACCGAGACGATGTGCTCGGTGCGTATGGCCGAATTGTCGCTGATTTCGTCCAGCCAGTTCTCGTTCCATGCAGCTTTGGCATCCGAACGGATTTTGCCCGTCGACTGGTCGATCAGCGTCTCCCACGTGTAGTTCTTGTACGGGTTGTAGTATTCGGGATTTTTCAGTCCTCCGATCTGCTGGCCGAGGTTGGCGGCGGCGTAGCGGCTCGCGCCCTCGAAATCCATGCCCGTGCCGTATTGGGCGCTGTTGCGCAGCGCTTCGTAGCTCATCTCGACGTAATCTTTCATGTCGACCAGGTCGTAGCGGGGGATGGCGCGCGAGGCGATTCCGACGTTGCCCTTGTACGAAATGCGGATTTTGTCCTTCTTGCCCTTCTTGGTCGTGATGACGATGACGCCGTTAGCTCCGCGGGCGCCGTAGAGCGCACCTGCCGATGCGTCCTTGAGCACGGTCATCGTCTCGATGTCCGCGGGGTTGATCGCGCTGAGCGACCCGTCGAAGGGGATGCCGTCGACCACGTATAGCGGTGTCGCCGAGGCGTTCACCGACCCGATGCCGCGGATGATGATCGATGCCGCCTCGCCCGGCTGGCCGCCGCCGGAGGCGACCTGCACGCCGGCTACGGTTCCTTCGAACGATTTGGTGACGTTGCCCACGACGCGCTTCTGGAGTTCGCCGCCCTTGACGACGGCGGCCGAACCGGTGAACGACTCCTTCTTGGCCGTACCGTAGGCCACGACCATCACGCCTTCGATCTCGGCGGTGTCCTCCCGGAGCGTGACGTCGATGCGGGTCTTGTTGCCGACAGGGATTTTCTCGGTCTTGTAGCCCAGGTAGGAGACGACGAGCGTGGCGTTGGCCGGGACGTTCGTCAGGGTGTAGTCTCCGTCGACGTTCGTCGTGATGCCCTGCGTAGTGCCCTCCACGAGAACGTTCGCGCCGATGATGGCTTCGCCGTTGGCTCCGGTGACTTTGCCGCTGACGGCGACGTTCTGCGCCCAGGAGGCCGTCGTCCATGCCAGCGACAGGATGCACCAGAGAATTGCTGCTATCTTGTTCATAGATGTACTCTTATTTGATGTTGTGCGTGTTGTGAATGATGGTCCAGAGGTCGCCTTCGGGTTTCGCTCCGGCGGGCAGCTGGACGCTCTCCATCGGGTAGATGAACTTCTCGGGGTTGGCGATGGGTTTCCCGGCGGGCGACCGGAGCGGTTCGTCCGTTCGGGTTGCGGCCTGCGCCTTCGCCCGGGCGGCGTCCGGAGCCGCGCTGGTGGTCGCCGAACCCCATTTGGTGACTTTGTCGCCGACCGTGTTGGTCGCCGTCGCCATGAAGACGTACGTGGTTTCGGGCGTTACGCCGCTCTCCCCGGTGAAGAGGATGGCAAAGCCGTTTCCGTTGATGTAGGGGAGGTACTCCTCCTTGAGGTCGTGTCCGAACTCTTCGATCACGGCCGGATAGTTGTCCGTGCTGACGTTCGCCAGGGCGCTCTGTTTGAAAATCGCGTAACGCACCGTTGCGATGTCGATGCCCTTCATGACGCCGGCCACGGTGTTGTGCGTCGGGCCGTAGTTGGCGTTGGTCGAGGCTGCGGCTGCGAACCACGCGGCTGCGGCCGTGCTGGTCTTCGTGGTGACGGAGTTGACGCAGACCGTTTCGGCGCCGCTCGACGAGGTGGCCAGCGTGAGCAGCGTGTAGGACGTGCCGGCGCTGACTCCTTCCGTAAGTCCGTTGTAACCGTCGGCGCTGTTTACCGTCGCCGAGAGCAGCTCGGGGTTGAACTGGACTCCGTAATTGGGGTCTTTCAGGAATGCGGCGATGGCCTGTCGGTCGTAGGGATCGGAGAAGACCTGATTGAAGAGCTTGGTCGTCAGCGTACGGTAACGGACGTCCGTCACGTCGTCTCCCTTCCAGTGGGTCCACACGGAGTTGGTCCAGCCGTAACCCGTCAGGGCGAGGTAGGCGTTGGTGATGTAGAACCGCTGCGTGAACCAGTCGCTGCCGCCGTAGTTCGGACCGGCGGAGTAGCCGTCGGCCGTGGTCTTGAACTGCGTGGAGGAGAGGTTCGAGGTGATGTTGCCCCGCAGGTCCATGCCGAAGGCGAAGATCACGTAGCTCAACTCGGGGGTGAGTCCCGTCATCTGGAGGCTCTGGGTTCCCGACTTGAGCATCGAGGCCATGGCCAGCTGGAGGCTGATGCCCTGCTTTTTGGCGTATTCGACGATATAGGTCTGGAAGGCGGTCATCAGCTCTTCGGGCGAATACTTGGCGAAGGTCGTGGCCGGGAGAATCTCATAATAGTAGGTTTCGTCGCTGGAGGCGTAGATGTCGAACGCCACGGCGTCGGAGATGATCGTCGTCGGGGCGATGACCAGCGGCGGAACGTCGGCGTCCGAGGTGACGAACGAGAGCTGTGCGGCTTCCGAGTTGGTGAAGCGCGTGGCGTCGGACGTCATGGCGCGCACCGAGAAGGAGTAGGTGCGGCCCTTGTCGAGTTTCGACAGGATGACCGTACGGTTTCGGGTGGTCGACACCTCCCCGCCGTCGACCGAGAACTCGTAGAGTTCCGCTTCGGGCACTTCGGTCCAGGAGATGACGGTTTTCGACGCATAGGCGCTGCCGAGCGTGATCTTCGGCTGGGGAAGCTGCTCCAGATCGTCGGTCAGCACGTGGATGTAGGTGAAGGGGGATTCGGTGTATTCGGCCGGGTCCCGGGGGCAGGCCTTGACCGCCACGACATACTCTTTCTGCCGTTCCAGACTGTTGAATTCCAGCCGGCAGCCGGTTGTCGAGGTTTCGCTCCCGCCGTCGAACGTGTAGACGTAGGACCCTGCGTCGTCGACGGCTTCCCAGCGGAGGGTGAATCCGGTGGTCGTCAGGTCGCTGACGATGATCTGCGGCTGTGCGACGGGTTGCAGGCCGGAGCCGGTCTCCGCCGCGTCGTCGTCCGACGAGCAGGCGCACAGTCCCGCGAGGGCCGCCGCCGCGAATGCCGCGTATTTATAAAAGGTTTTCATAGGTTTGATTCTCTTTTGCGTTAGTGAATGTGTCATTCGACGGTTACCTCGATCGGTTTGCGAATGGCCGCGCCGTCCGAGACGATGATCGTCGTCCGGCCTTTCTTGAGGCCGGTGAGCTTCATCACTCCGCCCCGAAGTTCGATCTTCACGAGGTCGGGAACGGAAACGGTGTACCCCAGGACATTGGTGGCGGTGAAGTGGTTGCTCAGGTCGATGCTGACGGTGTCGCCCACGCCGACCCGCTGCGCCGGGATGCCGTCGATCTTGGCGATGTTCCGCAGCAGCTTGTAGGTGTCGAGGCTGCCGATGCCCATGTTGCCCAGATACTGCTGGTATTTGCCGGTGCAGTAGCGGTCGACGGACTGGGTGCTGCTCAACAGCGCCTGCCGGAGCATTTCGCCCGTAAGGCCCTTGCGTTTTTCAGCACCGTAGTAATAGCTGACGGCCAGCGCGCAGGCTCCCGACACGTGGGGGCAGGCCATCGAGGTCCCCTGGCTGCCTTCGTAGCCCGAAGAGCCGTCGGCGGCCACGCTCGTGCTGTAAACGCCGCCGTAGGCGTTGCTCAGCATCTGGTCGCCGCCCGGGGCCGAGATCTGGACCCATGTGCCGTAGTTGGTGTAGTAGGCCGGGGCGCCCGTGAACGCGGTTGCGCCCACGCTGATCGCGTTGGCGTCGGCGGCGGGATAGCAGACCTCGCTCGAAGCGTCGTTGCCCGCGGCGAAGAGGACGATGCCGCCGGCCATCGGGCCTGTCTGGTTGCCGTTTTCGTCCAGTCCCGCATATTTGTTGAAGTACTCCATGGCACGTGAGAGCGCCGAGTAGGAACCGCGTGTCCAGTCGGTCACGGAGATGGTTCCGGCGGTGTATCCCCAGCTGTTCTGGCAGATCACGGCGCCGTTGTCGGCGGCGTACTTGATGGCGCGGATCTGTCCGGCCAGTCCGGCGCCCGACGATCCGGACTCCGACTTGCCGAGAATCTCGCACGACATGATCTTCACGCCGTCGCCCCTGCCCGAGCCGCCTGCGATGCCGCAGACGCCCACGCCGTTGTTGTTCACGGCGGCGATCGTGCCGGCGACGTGCGTGCCGTGCATCAGTTCGGCCGAGAAATCCAGTTCGCCGGTCTCTTTGGTGAAGTTGTAGCCGTAAATGTCATCCACATAGCCGTTGCCGTCGTCGTCGACGCCCGGCGTGCCGTTCAGTTCGGCCTCGTTGACCCACATGTTGGCGGCCAGGTCTTCGTGGTCGTACTTGACGCCCTGGTCCACGACGGCGACGATCACGTCGGGATTGCCCGTCGAGAGCTGCCAGGCAGCGTATACGTTGGCGTCGGCGCCCAGCTGGCTCGTCTGCGCGAAGATGTTTCCCGTGTTGTTGTAGTGCCATTGCATCTGCTGCGAGCGTTCGCTCTCGTTGAACGGGAAGGGGACGTTGCGCACCTCGTCTGCGATGGCGCGGGTGACGCTCTGCGCCCCGGCGGCGGGAGATGCCGCGCGGCGGTGGTCCGAAGTTTCGGCGGCCAGCGAGTATTCGATGATTTCGATGTCCTTGCACGAAGAGAGCAGGCTGGCCATCTCGCTCGTCGGGACCGACGGGTCGTATTTGGCGTAATACCAGAGGTGCAGGCCTTCCCTGCGGGTGCGTTCTTCGAAACGCCCGCCGTCCGGGAAGAGCCGTTCGAAACGTACGGTGTTCACCGTGTTGAGGATGCGGTCGATCTCGTCGATGCCGCTGCCTTTCGAAACGCCCTGCGCGCGGCTCTTTTCCACGATGCCGGAGGCCTCGGTCTTCAGTTTGAGGATGATCTCGCCGCCGATGGCCGCCGGGGAGGCGTTGACGATGACGGGACCCGCGGTCTCTTCGCCGCCGCTCTGCGTGTCGTCCTTGGCGCACGATGCCGCCGCGAGGACGGTTGCCGCCAGGAGAAGCGATTTGAATGGATATTTCATAGACGATCAGTTTTTAGTGTTATTCCCGGATGCAGCGTATCTGTGCGGAACAGTCGTGCTCACCGAGCCTGTAATTGCACCAGTTGGGGTTGAAGTTCACGAAGTAGGCCGATGACTTCGTCGCGTCGGGAGTCGCCTGGGCGGTCCAGTAGAATGCCATGCCGCCCGTGTAGTTGCAGATGCTCACCGAGATGTAGTCCGTGTAGTAGATGTTGCCGGCCATCGGGTAGTAGTCGCCGGTGTTTTTCCAGCGGCGCCCGCAGTCTTCGTAGGCGTTCCAGTCCCATTTGGCGCTGACGCCGGTTTCGTCGTAATCCGCCGCTGCGCCGCCGTTGGTGATCGAGTTGTTTCCGGCGGGAATGCCCCAGAGATCGGGTCCCGGGACCTTGTAGCCCGGAGGGCAGGGGTCGAAAATGGTCTTCTCGGGACCCCACAGCCCCGGATGCGTGGCCTTCGGGTCTGTTCCCGTGCAGTACCAGTCGGCGTGGCCGTTGTACGGCGATTGCAGGTAGGTCATCGGGTTCAGGATCGAATTGGGAATGTTGGCCGGCGGCGTGGCGAGCACGGCGGCCTGCGCGTTGTAGACCCATGTTCCCGTTCCGTCGCCGATCGCGGTGTTCGGTTCGTTGTAGGCCGGGACGTTGTTGCCGTCGGTATCCGCGTGGTAGGGCGATCGCGAAGGCGTGAAGGGGTCCTTGCGGCCCCACTCGTAGAACATGCCTCGGTTGCCCACGTCCATCGGGGTGTTGTTCAGCGCTCCGAGGTTGCGGTCCATGATCACGGCGGCGACTTTGCCTTCCGAGTCGATGTGGTCGTGCGCCGTGATTTCGTCGTTGCAGACCCAGATGTGCCAGCTCCAGACGATGTTGCCTTTGATGTCCTTCACGGCGATCACGGCGTTGCCCTCCGAACGCCCCGTCGAGAAGGTCACGTAGCCGCCCCGGTAGATCGGCGCGCCGTCGATGATTTCGCGCGACATGGTCTTGTCGCCGTCGTGGCGCGATTCCCAGAGCAGTTCGGCGAAGGCGCCGTCCTCGATGGCGAGTCCGTAGTTGGCGATGTAGTCGCTGACTCCGTCGCCGCCGCCGTTGCCCTTGACCGATGCGTCGAATTTGTAGACGCCGCCGGTCCGGGCGATGTAGCAGTTGGCCGTGCCTTCGGCGCTCAGGTTGACGCTCCGTTCGGCGCGCTGTACGAGCGCGACCTCCTGCGAAACGGTCTCCCCGTTCTTCTCGGCGCTGACCGTGAGTTTGCCCGTCAGGGTTTCGGCTCCGGCGTTGATCAGGGTCTCGACCAGCAGGGCGTTGCCGTCCTGCCGGGCGACGGTGAACCAGTCGCCTTCGGCGGCGTAGTCCCAGCCGTCGGCGTTCGTCGCTACGGTGATCACGGCGTTGCCTCCGTCGGCGTCGAAGATCACTTTTTGGCTCGACACCTCCACGTAGGCCTTGCTTTCGCCCTCCTCCGGCCATATCCGGGTGGTTTCGGTGCAGGCTGCCAGCAGTGCGGCCGACAGCACTGCGATGCTGCATATTATCGTATTTTTCATGTTCGGGATCGTTTTGTGTTCGTCTATTCCTTCCACGTGGTGGGGATCTTGTCGTAGTCCGAGAGTTTCGTACATCCCGCGAAACTGCTCTTGGCGGCGGTGATCGCGGTGAGTCCCGAGGCGGCGGCATTCTCCGCCGTGCGGTCGTACAGGTGGTATTTCACGCCGTCGACGACCGTGTAGGGCGATTCGCCTTCGAGCGACGCGCAGCCCTGGAAGGTCGAAGTCAGCGTCTTGAGCTTCACGGCTTCGTCGAACAGGCTCACCGGAACGCTCCTGAGCATCCCGCAATCGCGGAAGAGATTCGCGACGCTGGTCAGTTTGACGGGGCTGACCAGCATGTTCTTGCCGACCTCTTCGAGCGACGTACAACCGTCGAAGACCGAATTGAACATGGTGGCCGAAGCGCAGTTGAACACCTCCGACCCGACGCGGACCAGTCCCGTGCAGTCGGCGAACAGGCTGGTGTAGGTTGAAATCTGCGTGGTTTTCAGCAGCCCGTCGGGGATCTCCCGGAGTGAGGTACAGTTGAGGAATGCCTTCTGGAAATTGAGCGACGTGCCGTTCAGTCCCGTGAAGGCGTCCGGCGCGATGCTTTCGATTCCCGAGCAGCCGGAGAACATCTCCGTCAGGGTCTTCGTCTTGGTGTTGGCTTCGAACAGGCGCGAGGGAACCATCGTGAGGCGGGTGCAGTTCAGGAAGCACTGGGCCACGGTGGTCGCGTTGACGTTCTTGGCGAAGAGCCCTGCCGGAATCGTCTCCAGGGCGGAGCATTCGGAGAATGTGTTGTTGAAGGCCGTCGCCCCGGTCAGTCCGTCGAAGATTCCGGCGGGCACGCTCTTCAGCGCCGTGGCCCCTGCGAAGAGGCGGTCGCATTTGGCCGAGGCCGTGCTCTTCCCGAAGAGGAGGCCGACCGATTCGAGGGCCGTGCAGTTCTCCAGGGCGTTGGAATAGGTCGTCACTTTCGGGTTGCCGGCGAACAGTCCGTCGGGCAGCGTCGTCAGTGCGGCGCAGTTCTGGAACACCTTGCCGAAGGTCGTGACGGAGGGATTGCGGCTGAACAGACCGGCGGGAACCGTTTTCAGTCCCGACGCCGCGAATACGCTGGTGGCGGTCGCCAGATTCGGCATCCCGGCGAAAATATCCTCCGGAACGCTTTCGAGCAGCGTGCAGTTTTCGAACAGGCTGCCGATGCTGGTGATCGCGGGTGCGCCGGCGAAAGCCTCCGCGGAAACGGTTTTCAGGTTGTCGCAGTCCTTGAACATCGAGGAGATATTCTTGCAGGCGGCGCAGCCGGAGATGATGTTGGCGCCGATCTCTTCAAGCCCTGTACAGCCAGCGAACAGGCCCGAGAACGAGGTGACTTTGGAAAGTCCGCCGAGGACGCCTTCGGGGATGCTTTTGAGCGAGGTGCAGCCTTTGAAGACATTGGTGAACGAGGTGACCGCCGTATTGGTGGCGAACAGCCCTGCGGGGAGCGTCGTGAGCGACGCGCAGCCGTTGAAGGCGTCGTTGAAGGCGGTGACCAGGGTAAAGCCGTCGAACAGCCCTGCGGGCACTTCGGTCAGCGAGGTGCAGTCCTTGAAGATGTTGTTGAAGGCGGTCTTCGTCACGGTCGTGAAGGCTCCGCTGCTTTTGAACAGCTCGGCCGGGACGCTTTGCAGTTCGCTGCATCCGGTGAAACAGCTCATAAAGGTCGTCACCTTGCCGCAGCCTGCGAACAGGTCGGCGGGAACGCTCTGGATGGCCGTTTTGCTGAATGCGCTCTGGAAATTGGTGACCTTGTGGTTGTTGGCGAACAGGCCGTCCGGGACGGATTTCAGGCTTGTTCCCGAGAAGAGCATGCGGAACGAGTCGACCTCGGGGTTGTTGGCGAACAGGCCGTCCGGGACGGATTCGAACGACTCGCTGTTGGCGAACAGCGAGTTGAAGGTTGTCACCTTCTTGTTGTTGGCGAAGAGTTTTTCGGGAACCGTCTTCAGTTTGCCGTTCGAGAAGATGATCGAACAGTCGGTCAGCTCCGTGTTGCGAGAGAAGAAATCCTCGTCGATCTGGGTGATCGCCGTGCCGGAGAAGAGCGAACCTACCGAGGTGATCTTCGTGCAGTTGTAAAGCAGGTCGGCGGGCACTTCGGTGACCATGTTGCAGTTCTGGAAGCAGTAGGCGAAGGTTTCCGCCTCGGTTGCATGGTCGAACAGCCCGTCGGGAACGGCTTCGAGGACGCGGCAGTCGGTGAATGCATAGTGGAAGGTGGTGACCTTGGCGAAGGCTTCGGTGTTGTCGGAGGGAATCCGTTTCAGCTCGCGGCAGTTCTGGAATGCGCGCGCCATCGAGGTCAGCCCCGTGCGGCCCCAGTTGTAAACCTCCCTGAACTGGTTGCCCAGTCCGTAGTCGGGGATGTCGTAGGAGTTGAGCGACGTCACGCTGCCCTTGACCGAGACGATGTAGTAGCCCGGGTCGGTGTAGGTGTGCGAGGGGTAGGCCGAGGTGACGTTCTCCTCGATGCTGCCGTCGCCCCAGTCGATGGTGGCGTCGATGGCCTTGTCGAACGGCAGATAGGTCTTCAGGCTCGACGAGGTGATGTCGATTCCGAGGATGAAGGCGTCGAGGTCCAGGCCGGTCTGGGAGACGGTGACGACCTGTTCGGTCTGGTTCTGTTTGCCGTCGCCGGCCGATACGGTGATGGTTGCGGTGCGGGACGATCCGCTCGAATTGGTCTCGGCGGTGATTGTAAGTCCCTGCTCGGTTTTCGTGGCGGAGAGCCAGTCGGAATTTTCGGAAAGCGTGTACTCCCAGTCGTAGTTGGATCTGATTCCCAACTCTTTTTTGTCGGATTCGGTGGGAGTGGGCGAGAGGGGAATGGTTTTTAGCGAAACGTTGACGTAGACGGCGCGGTCCTGCGTGACGCGGATCGTTTCAGAGACGGGATTTCCCCCCCCCTCGCCGGCAATCAGCACGAAGGTCGTTTCGCGGTCCTCGATCTCCTCGTTGGGGTCGAGCGTCATCGTGACTTTGTCGCCCTGCTGTTCGAGAAGCAGCCACGGGCAGTCTTTGGTTTCGAAGATCCAGTCTTCGTCGGTCGACTGCACTTCGAATTCGGCGGTCAGTTCGCCGACGGCGGGAATCTGGAAGTTGTTTTTCGATGCGGCGATTTCGAGCGTGCCGTACGCGTTCTGCGTGGCGGAGATGGTCGCGGTCTTGTCGCCGGCGGTAATGGTGATCGTAGCCTGCTGCTGCTCCTCGACCTTGTTGCCCTCGCAGTTCAGGACGAGCTGGTCGGCGACGTCGTCTTTCTCGATGGTCAGCCAGCCGGCGTTGACGGCGTCGTATTTCCACGTCGTGTTGGTCTGGATGTCCACGACGACCTCTCCGCCCAGGCTCTTGAAGCCGATCGAGGCGTTGCGTTCGTCTTCAGCGGCGAACCATGTGTTTTTCGACGAGATGCCCAGTTCGGCCGCAATGCCGGACGGTTCGTCGCCCGGGACGGGGTTGGTGTAGGTGATCGTCTCTTCGGAGCACCCCATCATGCCGAGCAGTAAAGCTGTCAGTGCATATAATTTTTTCATGTGTGCTGCGGTTTAATATTTCGATACGGGAAAGGTGCTGCCCGAGGGCGCGATGCCGTCGGCGGCCCGGGTGACGGAGGTCGGGGCCGTGCCGGTGTCGGCCGGAATGTCCCAGTCTACGAGATACATCGTGCCGGTGGCGTAGTAGAGGTCGCCGAACGACAGCCACTGCTGCTCCTGGTATCCGATGATGCCCAGCGTGGTGTACGGCGATTCGAAACCGTTCAGGAGGATCGCCTTGCGGGTTTCGTCCGCGTCGTCGTTGTAGCCCTCTCCCAGCCTGCCGGTCAGCATGCCGTTGTGGAAACCTCCGCCCTGCATGTTGATCGAGTACAGGTAGTGGAAGCGGGAGACCGTCGGGGAAATCTCGCGGGTGTAGCAGAGCCTGCCCAGTTCGATCGACATGGTTTGGGTGTTTTTGTCATAGGTGGCTTCCACGACCGTGCCCGTCAGGAACAGGTTCTTGATGTAGAAACTCTTGCGGTACTCTTTCTCTTCGACGGTGCAGAACGTACCCGTGCCGCTCACGCCGATCGGTTCACGGCCGTAATACCAGTTTTCCGCATGAAGTCCGTAATATCCCAGCATTTGGTAGTAGGGGTTTTCCTCGCGTGAGATTTGCGAAACGGTCACTTTGCAGGATTCCGTAGCGGAGCCTTTGGTCGCCCGGACGGTGAGCGTCGCATTGCGGTGGGCGTCGGGATTGCGCGGGGCGCCGACGCGTACCGTTCCGCTGACCGGGTCGCTTTCGACCGAAACCCAGTCGGCGTCGCTCGTGACGCTCCACTGGCCGTTGGAGACCACGGTGAAGAGAACGCTCTCACCTTCGGAATCCAGCGAAATTTCCTCCGAAGCGGTGGTGGACAGCAGGACCGTTTCCCACGAGAATGCCTGGTGAACGGCGATTTCCTGTTTGTCGCCGGCCGTTTCCACGGTGATTTTCGAGTTGCGGACATTGTCGGTCGTATTGCTTGCCGCGGAGATGGTCAGCAGGCCCTCTTCGGAGGCCAGCGTCACCCAATCGTCCGGACAGCTCACCTTCCAGTCGGAGGGCGTGGCTACCGCGACGGTGGTCGTTCCGCCTTTCTGGGCGAACGCGACACTACTTCGCGAGAGGACGATCACATCCGCGACCTCCTCTTTGTTCTTGTCGTCGCAGCCGCTTGAGGCGCAGAGGACGAGAACCGTCAATAGCGTAAAGCATCTTCTCATAAAAATTGGATTAGGAATAAAAAATGAATGGGTACGGTATCCCGTTTCCGGAGAACCGTATTTGCTGAAAATTGCATCGTGTGAAATTTTTGGACTTGTTTATTTGCGGCACAATATACGAAAATTTGCCCGAATGCTTTCTGGAAATTCTGAAAATATTGTCGTAAAAGTCTTTTCTTATTGTTTGTTTTTCGGTGTTATGCGTGTGTATAAGGTTGATTTTTAATGATTTTGAAGAATGACAGCCGTTTTGCGGCTGCAACTGTTTTGTTTGTCGGATATTGTCATCGCAGGGATATTTCCGGTCCGGTGAAAAAGAAGGATATTTGTTATATATTGACAATTTGGGGTGTAAGCTGTTGAATGATAATTGATAATGTCCGTCCCGGCGGCGGTTCCCGCGATTTTCCGTCCGCGACGTCCCGATATTGACCGCTTTTTGTTACTTTTGCAAAAAGAAAAAAATGAAACTCGTCGAACTGTTAGCTCCTGCCAAAGATTACGCTGCGGCCGCGGCCGCCGTGGACTACGGCGCCGATGCGATCTATATCGGCGGCGCGCGGTTCGGCGCGCG
>ENA-ORUB01002250-ORUB01002250.1-human-gut-metagenome-genome-assembly--contig:-NODE-2250-length-18600-cov-2.470369_pt1 | contig 18600 bp, 14 predicted proteins | sample MGYA00241918_ERZ509200 | MGnify/ENA primary metagenome ERZ509200 (study PRJEB26280, sample SAMEA2338853) | human gut metagenome | biome: human gut; feature: human-associated habitat; material: faeces... | reverse complement strand
CTTTTTATTGTTGCAGACGGCATGGGTGGACACAAGGCTGGGGATACAGCATCACGGTTTACTGTAGAGACTGTTAAAAGACTTATTTCTGAGTCAGATCAGACCGATGCAATATCGGTTATAAATCAGGCGGTAAAAGAAGTTAATACTCTGCTGATAGAAAAGGCATCTGAATCAGAAGAATATTATGGAATGGGAACAACACTGGTTATTGCAAGCATTTTTGATAATGCGTTAAGGGTTGCTAATGTAGGTGATAGCAGGTTGTATGTTATAGATGATAATATTACCCAGATAACACGAGACCATTCTTTAGTAGAAGAGATGGTGCTTGCTGGACAGTTAAGCAAGAGTGAAGCAAGAACACATGCAAAGAAGAATGTTATTACAAGGGCAATAGGAGGAGAAGAACAGGTAGAACCGGAAATGTTCTCTATAGATCTTAAAGCAGATAGTAAAATTCTTATGTGTTCGGATGGTCTTACTAATATGCTTGAGGATAATGATATCTTAAGCATTGTGAAGAAACATGCCGATATACAAGAAGCAGCGAGAGAACTGGTTGCAAGAGCTAATGAGAATGGTGGGAAAGATAATATTTCAGTTATAATTGTAGAGCTGTAGTGGAAGGAATAATATTTATGTTAAGAAAAGGAATGTTTTTAGCAGACAGATATGAAATAATTGAGCAGATTGGTACAGGCGGAATGTCTGATGTCTATAAAGCCAAGTGCCATAAGCTTAACAGATTTGTGGCTATTAAGGTTATGAAGTCAGAATTTAGTGAAGACAAGACATTTGTATCTAAATTCAGAGCAGAGGCACAGTCAGTTGCTGGATTTACACATCCTAATATCGTTAATGTATATGATGTAGGCGACGAGAATGGTATCTATTATATAGTTATGGAGCTTGTTGAGGGAATCACACTTAAGAAATATATTGAAAAGCGTGGAAGAATACCGTTTAAAGAAGCTGTAAGTATTGCAATTCAGGTTGCTAATGGTCTGGATGCAGCACATAAGCATAATATTGTTCACAGGGATATCAAGCCACAGAATATTATTATATCTAAGGAAGGCAAGGTCAAGGTAACAGATTTTGGAATTGCCAAGGTTGCTTCATCTAGTACAATTAATTCGTCATCAACTATGGGTTCTGTCCATTATATTTCACCTGAACAGGCAAGAGGTGGATATTCTGACGCAAGGAGTGATTTATACTCACTTGGTATTACTATATTTGAAATGCTTACTGGTACAGTGCCGTTTGATGGGGATTCTACAGTTGCAGTTGCAGTGCAGCATATTCAGGATGAAATACCTGCACCTTCTACAGTTACTGATGATATACCACTCAGTATAGACAGGATAGTACTTAAGCTTACGCAGAAAAAGCCTGACAGAAGATATCAGACAGCGGCAGAACTTATTACTGATTTAAAGAAATCACTTGTTATGCCAGATACAGATTTTGTTGTTATGGCCCCTTTATATGGGGCATCAGGCTCAGCTTCACAAGTAATGCCTGCTAATAATAATTCGGTTAAGGACGAAGATGATAATTTATCAGATGATGATTTTCTCGATGATTCAGAAGATGAAGAAGATGATGAACAATCTAAGAATGAACTGGAAGATGATAGTGATGATTCTGATATTGACGATGAGAATAATGATAAGCTGGATCTGATTATGAAGATAATAGGTATAGGAATTGCAGTTATTATTCTTATAGTAACTATATTCATAATTGTTAAACTTGTTGGAAGTACGAAATCTAATAAGAATAATAATGAAAGCACACAGACAACAGAAAGCTCTATAGAGCAGACAAGTACATCGGCTGATGACAAGAATAAAGTTACAGTTCCAAAGGTAGAAGGAATGACAAAGGATGATGCTATCAAGGCTCTTAATGAGGTTGGACTTGGATATCGTGCAGTGGTACAGAATTCTGATAGAGTATCTGAAGGAACAGTTATTTCACAGGGAACAGCGGCTGGCAAGAAGGTTGCTAAAAATACACAGATAATTATTACAATCAGTGGCGGTAAGGAAGTAAAGAATATTACAGTTCCATCCGTTACCGGAAAGACAGAGAGCGAAGCCAGAACCGCACTTGAGGCTGATGGTTTCGTAGTTGATGTTGATTATCAGTATAGCAGTACAGTTGAGAATGGCAAAGTAATCAAGGCATCACCTTCAGGAAGCGTTGCACAGGGCTCTACTATAACAATTACTGTAAGCCGTGGAAAAGAAATTAAGAATGTAACAATGGCTAATCTTATTGGTAAGACTGAATCAGAAGCAAAGCAGTGGATTGACAGCAACGGACTTAAGTATAGTGTGAAATATACAACAACATCCGGAACATATGGAAATGTAGTTTCATGCGATTACTCAGAAGGAACTTCAGTTCCAGAGGGAACAACAGTTACAATTACTGTAAGCCATAAGCAGGAGACAACAACAAAGGCAACTGAAGCTGATAAGAATAACAATACTAATCAGGGTGGCAGTTCGAATAATAATTCGAATGGAAACAATAATGCAAATGGAAACAATTCTGATTCGAATAATCAGCCAAATAATGCAGAACAGAAGCCACAGAATTAATCAGGTATAATTATTTATATGCAGGGAAAGATAATTAAGGGTATCGCTGGTTTCTACTATATACATGTAGAAGCCAGCGGTATTTATGAATGTAAGGCAAAAGGAATATTCAGAAACCGCCATATTAAACCACTGGTTGGTGATAATGTGGAGATAGAAGTTATTGATAAGGATAATTTCAAAGGAAATGTGGTGGACATCCTTCCAAGAAAGAACGAACTTATAAGACCGGCTTCTGCCAATATTGACCAGGCAATGGTTATATTTGCAGTAAAGACGCCAGAACCTAATTTTAATCTGCTTGATAAATTCATTCTTATGATGAATTATCAGGATGTTCCGACCGTTGTATGCTTCAACAAGGAAGAACTGGCGGATGATGAATATAAGAATGAATTAAAGAAGAAATACGAAGGCTGTGGCTGTGAGTGCATATTCATAAGTGCAAAGAATAATATTGGCATTGACAGGGTAATGGAAGTGCTGAAAGGAAAGACTACAGTGCTTGCAGGTCCATCAGGAGTTGGAAAGTCGACACTTACCAATCTGCTTATACCGGACATGGAAGAGCAGGGAGAAGTCAGCCAGACAGGAGAAGTAAGCAGGATAGGCCGAGGAAGGCATACTACAAGACATTCCGAGATATACAATGTATGTAAGGAAACATATATATGTGATACTCCGGGATTTACATCACTTAATCTTCCGGATGTTGAGAAAGAAGATTTAAGATTTTACTTTGAAGAGTTTGTACCATTTGAAGGACAGTGCAGATTTAATGGATGCATGCATGTAAGCGAACCGGGATGTGCGGTAAAACAGGCAGTTGAAGATGGAATTATCAATTATGACAGATATAAGTCATATACAGATATATTTGAAGAAATAAAGAACAAGAAGAAGTACTAAATGTACTCGAAAACAGAAAGGTTGTTAATTATGAGTGGTTTAAAGAAAATTTTGTCACCATCAATATTATCGGCAGATTTCAAGAAATTAGGAGAAGAGCTTGAAACAATTGATAAGGCAGGAGCTGAATATGTTCATGTAGATGTTATGGATGGACTTTTTGTAAAGAGTATTTCATTCGGAATGCCGGTTATTAAGTCAGCGAGAAGTGCAACTGACAAGGTTTTTGATGTACATCTTATGATTGAAGAGCCTATAAGATATATAGAAGACTTTGTTAAGGCAGGAGCTGATATAATTACAGTACATGTTGAAGCGTGTAAGGATGTTGTTGCTACATTAGAAAAGATTAAGGAATGTGGTGTAAAAGCAGCCATAACACTTAATCCACCGACACCGGTATCAGCAATTGAGCCTTATCTTGATAAGGTAGATATGGTTCTTGTAATGAGCGTTAATCCTGGATTTGGGGGACAGAAGTTCATACCGGAATCACTTGATAAAGTAAAAGAAATAAGAACTTTATTAGATGCTAAAGGACTTGATACAGATATTGAGATTGATGGTGGAGTGAATGCCGGAAATCTTGCATCAATTCTTGAGGCAGGTGCTAATGTAATAGTAGCAGGTTCAGCAATCTTTTCAGGAGATGTAGCTGATAATGTTAAGAAGTTTAAAGAAATAATGGGCGCGTGGTAAAACCACACGCCCATTAATATTATACATTGAATCTGAAAAGGATTACATCGCCATCTTTAACGACATATTCTTTACCTTCCATTCTTACAAGACCTTTCTCTTTGGCTCCATTATATGAACCACAGTCAAGTAAATCCTGATAGTAAACAACTTCTGCTTTAATGAAGCCTCTTTCGAAATCACTGTGAATCTTTCCGGCAGCCTGCGGAGCTTTAGTTCCCTTAGTGATTGTCCATGCTCTGGTTTCTGTCTCGCCTGCTGTTAAGTAACTGATAAGACCAAGAATACGGTAGCTTGCTGCAATAAGCTTATCAAGACCTGATGAACTTATGCCAAGGTCTTCAAGAAACATCTTCTTCTCATCATCATCTAATTCTGAGATTTCCTGTTCAATCTGTGCACAGATAACGAATACTTCACAGTTATCCTTCTTAGAATATTCTCTTACTTTTTCAACATATTCATTGTCAGCACCATCATTGGCAAGGTCATCTTCTGATACATTAGCTGCAAAGATTACAGGCTTAGCTGTAAGAAGGTTGTATTCCTTTAAAAATGCTTCTTCATCTTCGTCCTGACATTCAAAGTTCTTAGCTAAATTACCTTCTTCAAGGAAAGCCTTAAGTCTTTCAAGAAGGTCACATTCTTTAGCAATATCTTTATTGTTGTAAGAAGCACGCTTCTGCTTTGACAGACGTCTGTCTAATACTTCAATATCAGAGAATATAAGCTCAAGGTTAATGGTTTCAATATCTCTTATAGGATCAATAGAACCATCAACATGAACGATATTAGAATCCTCAAAACATCTTACAACATGAACGATAGCATCAACCTCACGGATGTTGGCAAGGAACTGGTTTCCAAGACCTTCACCCTTAGATGCGCCTTTAACAAGACCTGCAATATCTACGAATTCAATAACAGCAGGTGTTATCTTCGCTGAATTATATAAAGCGGCAAGCTTGTCAAGTCTGTCATCCGGAACTGCAACAACACCGACATTAGGGTCAATTGTACAGAAAGGATAGTTAGCTGACTCTGCTCCTGCCTTAGTAAGTGAATTAAAAAGGGTACTTTTGCCGACATTAGGCAGTCCCACGATACCAAGCTTCATAATAGAATCTCCTCATTTATTATTCTTATGATTATTCGTTCCAGAGTTCTTAAAATGTAAAAAAGAATCCAGTACAAAATCATATTATACAAAAAATTCCCTTTAAAAACAACATATAATTTATCTATTAAAATAATTTATATAAAAGCATAAGAATATATCCATATATTGTGCTGGAAATGATAATAAAACACTATATAAGCAAACAAAATACGAAATGGAGAAAAAGACAGTTATTAACTGCCTTCTGACATTAAATAAACTAAAAAAAGGACTTGTTTTTTAAACACTTTAAGTATAAAATTGACGTTAAAGTGGTGGAAAGTGGAGCTTAATGGTAGAAAGTGGGGTGCGATAGTTATGTTGATGGGCGAATACAACCATACAATAGATGCTAAAGGCAGACTAATCGTACCAGCTAAGTTCCGTGAGGTTCTGGGAGATGAATTTGTGGTTACCAAAGGTCTTGATAACTGCCTGTTTGTCTATCCGAATGATGAATGGCAGAAATTTGAAGAAAAGTTACAGACATTACCACTTACCAATAAGAATGCAAGACAGTTTACAAGATTCTTTCTTGCAGGGGCAGCAAGCGTAGAAGTGGATAAGCAGGGCAGAATACTTCTTCCATCAGTATTACGCGAGTTTGCAGGTTTGGAAAAAGATGTAGTTTTAGTGGGCGTTGCAAGCAGAATTGAAATCTGGAGCAAAGACCGCTGGCTACAGAGTATCAGTACCTATGATGATGATATGGATGAAGTAGCAGCAAATATGGAGAGCCTTGGATTTTCTATATAATATGCGGACATGAGGTTTATTATGGAATTTAAACACAAATCAGTTCTTTTGGAAGAAACAATTGACAATCTGAATATTAAACCTGATGGAATCTATGTTGATGGAACACTTGGCGGTGCAGGACATTCATATCAGATAGCGAAAAGACTTACAGGTGGTGGCAGACTTATAGGTATAGATCAGGACGCGGACGCAATTGTGGCAGCGACAGAAAGACTTAAAGAATTTGAAGAACGGGTAACAATAGTAAGAAATAATTATTGCAATATGGACAAGGTTCTTGATGAACTTGGGATTGATAAAGTAGATGGAATACTTCTTGATATAGGAGTTTCATCGTATCAGTTAGATACAGCAAGCAGAGGATTTACTTATAATGTAGATACTGCTCTTGATATGAGAATGGATCAGAGACAGGAGATGACAGCAAAGGATCTTGTTAATACATATAGTGAGATGGAGCTTTTCAGAATCATAAGGGATTATGGAGAGGACAGATTTGCCAAGAATATTGCTAAACACATAGTTGCGGCAAGAAAAGAAAAGCCGATAGAAACAACATTTGAACTAAATGAGATTATAAAGGCTTCTATTCCGGCAAAGGTGAGGGCGACAGGAGGTCATCCATCCAAGAGAACATACCAGGCTATAAGAATTGAACTTAACAGGGAATTAGATGTCTTAGAGAATTCAATTGATATGATGATAGACAGGCTTAATCCACAGGGACGTTTATGTATCATAACATTCCATTCACTAGAGGACAGGATAGTTAAGGCAAGATTTAGAAACAATGAGAATCCATGTACATGTCCACCGGATTTCCCGGTATGTGTATGCGGAAAGAAATCGAAAGGAAAGGTTATAACAAGAAAACCTATAGTTCCCGGGGATGAAGAACTAAACGAGAATCAGCGGTCTAAAAGCTCTAAACTGAGGGTGTTTGAAAGAATATAAAACATTTTATGGAGGGGAAAGTTTTGGAGAAGAGAAGAAATGTTGTAAATCACAGGACAACTGAATATCAGTATGGAAGTGCAGTAAGAAAGCTGCAGTCTGTTCCAGAAATACATACTTATGAGCATGAAAGAAGAATTGAGGAGCAGGAGCAGGAGAGAAGACAAAGAAGAAGGGAGATAAGAAGAAATAACAGGGTTAACCTTGTATATACTACAGTGCTTGCTATCTGTGCAACAGCAGTATTTGCAATATGCTACCAGTATCTTAATCTCCAGTCAGATATTAAGACTAACAGTACTGCTGTAGTTGAGCTTCAGAATCAGCTTAATTCACTTAAGGCAGAGAATAACAGCCATGAATCAGAGATCAATGCAGGAATTGATTATAACGCAATATATGATACAGCTGTCAATGAACTTGGTATGGTATATCCAGGCAGAAGCCAGGTAATCGGTTATGATTCAAAGGAAAGTGAATATGTAAAGCAGTATAAGGATATCTCAAAATAACTAAAATGTGTGGCAGTGTGATATAAAGGATTGATAAATTTATGGACAATACCAGTGAAGCAAGAAGAAAGAAAATAATGCGCAGGAAACGCGTAATGCTTAAGAGGACACACAGAAGAATTAATGTTACATTTATAATAGTATTCGTATTATTACTTGCACTTGGTGTAAGGATATTTATGATTAACTATACGCATGGAGAGGAATATTCCCAGGCAGTGCTTAATCATCAGACATATACATCAACTACAATTCCTTATATGCGTGGTAATATTACTGCAAGTGACGGAACAGTTCTGGCATATAGTGAGAAGGTGTATAATCTGATACTTGATGTAAAGAGTGTTACATCAGAGGACGGAAAATATCTTAATAATACAATAGATGCATTAGTAAAATGTTTTGGTCTTGATAAAGATAATATTAAAAAAATAATTAACGATAATCCTTCAAGCCAGTATCAGAAGCTGCTTAAGGAACTGACATCAGATGAGATAGCTGAATTTAACGAGCTTAAGGCACAGAAGAACAGCAATATATATGGTGTATGGTTTGAGGAAAGTTATGTGAGGAAATATCCGTTTAGTACTCTTGCATGTGATGTTATAGGCTTTGCTTCTAATGTAAACGGAGGAGAACTTGGACTTGAAAGCCAGTATGACGATGAGCTTTCAGGAACAGACGGAGTTACATACAGCTATGTTGACGAAGACCTTAATGCAGTAGAAACCACAAAGGCAGCAGTTAACGGTAATAATATTGTTACAACAATTGATTATAATGTGCAGTCCATAATAGAGAAATATATGGTTGCATATAATCAGGAAAAACCGTCTAAGAATACAGCGATTGTTGTTATGAATCCTAAGAATGGTGATATTCTTGGGATGGCAAGCTATCCACAGTTTGATCTTAATAATCCCAGAAATCTTGCAAATGTATATTCTGCGGAGCAGCTTGCATCAATGTCAGATACAGATGTAACCAATGCGTTGTATCAGTTATGGACTAATTATTGTGTTTCAGAGTCATATGAGCCGGGTTCAACTTATAAGCCATTTACCATTGCAGCGGGGCTTGAAGAAGGTGTTGTGCATGATGGAGATACTTATGAATGTAAGGGGTATGAGTATGTCGGTCCAGATATGATTAAATGCCACTCATATTCAACAACAGGAAGCCATGGTGTGCTTACATTGTCACAGGCACTGGAAAATTCATGTAATCCGTACATGATTAATATTGCAATAAAGCTTGGCAATGTCAGATTTGCACAGTATGAGAAAATGTTTGGATTTGGCGCAAAGACTGGTGTAGACCTTCCTGGTGAAGCTACGGGTATTATGTATGATGAGAATAAGATAACAACGATAGATGCTGCAACCAATTCATTTGGACAGAATGTTAATGTTAATATGATACAGATGCTGTCAGCGTATAGTTCTCTTATTAATGATGGCAAGTATTATCAGCCACATATAGTTAAGAGAATAGAATCAGCGAATGGAGAAGTTGTTAAAGAAAATTCACCTGTTCTTGTAAGACAGACTGTTACGGCTTCAACATCAAAGTATCTTAGAAAATATCTGGAAAATACAGTAGATTTAGGAACAGCACATAAGGCGTATATAGAGGGGTATTCTATTGCAGGAAAGACTGGTACTGCACAGAAGATTCCAAGAGCTGACCTTAAGTGGGTTATCTCATTTATAGGGCATGCTCCGGCAGATGATCCCAAATTTGCAATATACATTGTTCTTGATGAACCTGATGGAACGACTGGTACATCGGGAAGTACATCAGATGCACTTATACTTGCAAAAGACATTATGACGGAGCTGCTGCCTTATATGAATGTGTATAAGGATACAGATGAGCCATATGTTGATCCGGGAAATGCACCGGAGGAATCAGGCGTTTCAGATGTTCCTGTTTCGGAACCGGCTGCAGCTACGACAGGCAGTAACTAAAATTATGTAATAATAAGTAGAATAACCCTGCTTTGCTTCTCATAAAATGTAGAAGACTAAAGCGGGGTTATTTGTCAATGAAGGATAATGACACATTTGGCTGGCTCAGCACCAGTCATAGAAAAAAGCTTGTGTTAATGATAGCTGCAATCCTTATGGTTTGTATTCTTGAATGCGTAAGGCTTGGCGTTATTATGACGGTAAAGTCCGAGTATTATATGCAGAAGGCTGATGAGCTGCATCAACGTGAGAGGAGAATTAAGGCAAAGAGAGGAAGGATTCTTGACAGAAATGGTGAAATACTTGCAGCCAATGAAGTGGTATGTACAGTTTCTGTAATACATAGTCAGATAGAGGACGAAGATAAGGTTATAAAAGTGCTTGCAGGTGAACTTAATATGGATGTGGAGGAAGTGACTAAGAAAGTAAAGAAAGTATCCTCTATGGAATATATTAAGACAAATGTGGAAAAGGATATCGGAGATGCAATAAGGGAATACGATCTGCCTGGTGTCAAGATTGACGAGGATTATAAGCGGGTATATCCGTATAATGAACTGGCTTCAAAAGTGCTTGGCTTTACTGGTGCTGATAATCAGGGAATACTTGGACTGGAAGCTAAATATGACACATATCTGTCAGGTACTAATGGTCAGATTCTTACACTGTCTGATGCAGGGGGGATTGAGATAAAGGGCAGCCGGGAAGATCGTATTCTACCGGTTGACGGACAGGATCTGTATACAACGCTTGATGTTAATATACAGAAATATGCAACCCAGCTTGCATGGGAGACTATGGTAAAGAAAGAGGCAAAACAGGTAAGCATAATTGTAATGCGTCCGGATAATGGAGAGATACTTGCCATGGCAAATGTTCCGGAATACAATCTTAATTCTCCGTATGAGCTTAATTATGAGCCTGATGAGGAAGAGACACAGAAGGATAAGATGGATCTTCTTAATAATATGTGGCGGAATTTCTGCATTAATGATACATACGAGCCGGGTTCAATATTTAAGACTGTTACAGCAACAGCAGCACTTGAGACAGGCGTGGTGGGTTTAAATGATTCTTTCACATGTTCAGGTGCAACGGTTGTTTCTGACAGAAGAATAAGATGTCACAAAACAACAGGACATGGAACACAGGATTTTACACATACAGTGTATAATTCGTGTAATCCGGCATTTGTTGAATGGGGCAGAAGAGTCGGTACTGATAATATGTATCTGTACATGGGTAAGCTTGGACTTCTTGCAAAGACAGGAATAGATCTGTCAGGAGAGGCAGGAACGATTATTCATAAGCAGGAAAATGTAGGTGCGGTTGAGCTTGCCACAATGTCATTCGGACAGTCTTTCCAGATAACACCAGTTCAGATGTTAAGGGCTGTTTCGGCGATTGTAAATGGTGGAAGACTTGTTACACCACATTTTGGCTTATACACAGGTTCATCAGATGGTTCAGTGGTAAATGAGTTTGCATATTCAACACAGGATGAGGCAATATCATCCCAAACTAGTGAAACGATGAAAAAGATTCTTGAGGGAGTGGTGTCAGAAGGTGGAGGAACGAAAGCGTATATTGATGGCTATTCAATTGGGGGGAAAACGGCAACATCACAGAAGCTGCCAAGAGGTTCAGGAAAATATATTTCATCATTCATAGGTTTTGCTCCGGCTGATAATCCACAGGTTATAGCGATGTGCTTAATTGATGAACCGACAGGTGTATATTATGGTGGAACAATTGCTGCTCCTGTTGTTAAGACACTGTATGAAAATATATTGCCGTATATTGGTATAGAAAGGTCAGTTCAACTTGAAAAAAACGATGATTGATAGTAATATATTTTTGTATACATTTTGTATGAAAGGAAGTAAACGACGATGGATTTAAAGAATAAGACAGTAATGGTCGTGGGAACAGGCATAAGCGGTATTGGAGCCGTTGACCTTTTGAATAAAGTTGGTGCTGACTGCATACTGTATGATGGCAATGAAAAGCTTGACAGACAGAAGGTGCAGGAGAAGCTAGGAGATAACAAGGCAGAGATTATCATCGGAGCATTTGATGAGGCACTTCTTTCCAGAATTGACCTGCTTGTAATAAGCCCAGGTGTTCCTATTGACAGTCCGATAGTGATTACATTTAAGAATGCCGGTATCCCTGTATGGGGAGAGATTGAGCTTGCATATAATTATGATAAGGGTAAGGTTATTGCAATTACAGGAACTAACGGAAAGACAACAACTACAGCACTTGTTGGACAGATAATTGCTGCATATAATGAGAAAACATTTGTCGTTGGTAATATAGGTAATTCATATACAGGTGAAGTGTTAAAGACAAGTGAGGATTCATATACAGTTGCTGAGATAAGCAGCTTCCAGTTAGAGACAGTACATGAATTCCATCCGATTGTATCCGCAATTCTTAATATTACACCTGACCATCTTAACAGACACCATACAATGGAATGTTATGCATGGACCAAGGAAAGAATAAGTGAGAACCAGACTAAGGCAGATACATGCGTACTCAACCTTGAAGATAAATATCTTACAGACTTTGCACCTGAGTGTAAGGCAAATGTTGTGTGGTTTTCGAGTGAAAGAAAGCCATCAGTCGGAGCATATGTTGATGGCGAGATGATTAAGTATACAGACGGAACTAATGATTACGACATGTTAAATGTCCATGACATGAATCTTTTAGGAAAGCATAACTATGAAAATGTATGCGCAGCAATTGCAATGACTAAGGCTGCCGGAATTCCTGATGATATTATAATAGAACAGGTTAAGAAATTTAAGGCTGTTGAACACAGAATTGAATATGTTGCAACAAAGAATGGCGTTGATTACTATAATGATTCCAAGGGAACTAACCCTGAGGCAGCAGTTAAGGCTATTGAAGCTATGGTTAAGCCTACAATTCTTATCGGCGGAGGTTATGATAAAGGCTCAGAATTCGACCTTTATGTAAAGGCATTTAAGGATAAGGTTAAGCTTCTTGTGCTTATAGGACAGACAAGTGCCAAGATTGCTGATACATGTAAGAAATATGGCTTTGAGAATATCGAATATGCCGATTCAATGGAACAGGTAGTAGATATATGTGCTAAAAATGCGGTAAGTGGAGATGCGGTTCTTTTATCTCCTGCATGTGCAAGCTGGGGAATGTTCGATAACTACGAACAGAGAGGAAGAATATTCAAGGATCTTGTTAATAATCTGTAAAAAGGCGGTGCTATATGCCGGGGAATAATAGAAATAGAAGAAATAACAGAAATAAAAAAAAGAGAAAACAATATGGATTTTACTTTGATTACACTCTTCTTTTTGTGCTTGTATTCATTGTTGGCTTTGGGCTTACAATGATTTACAGCACAAGCTCATATACAGCGCAGATTGAAGAGGGTGATCCGGAGTTTTATTTCAGAAAACAGCTTATATTTACTATAATAGGCTTTGTTTTAATGATAGTTGAAACGAAGATTTTAGATTATCATTATCTTAAGAAGCTTGCAGTTGTAATATACATAGGCGGACTTCTTTGCATGTTCCTTTTAAAGACTCCTCTTGGAATTACAAGAAATGGAGCTACCAGATGGATAAAGATTCCGGGACTGGGACAATTCCAGCCTGCGGAGCTTGTAAAGATTGGAACGATTGCCATGACCGCACTTCTTATAGTGAAAGCAGGGCAGAACATAAAGAAATTCAGGACTGTTATAGTGATATGTATAATAGCCGGTTTTGCACCGGCACTGCTTGTTTATGTGCTGTCTTCTAATATGAGCAGCGCACTTATTGTAGCACTTATCTCCGTTGTTATGACATTTGTTGCGTATCCGGGATATAAAATATATGTTGCACTGACGGGGCTGGCAGCGGTGGCTTTTAGCGCATTTTACTCATGGATAAAGAAGATGGCAGCGTCGGGAAATATGACTGGAAAATTCAGATTAAACCGTATACTTGTATGGCTTAATCCTGAGAAATACATTGATGATAAGGGATACCAGACAGTTCAGGCGTTATATGCCATAGGCTCAGGAGGCCTTTTTGGCAAGGGACTTGGCAAAAGCCTTCAGAAGCTTGGATATATCCCGGAATCACAGAATGATATGATATTCTCTGTTATATGTGAGGAGCTGGGACTTTTTGGAGCATTCTGCCTGATTGCTCTGTTTATTGTAATGTTATGGAGAATTAACCATATAGCACAGAATGCACCTGATTTGTTTGGTTCAATGCTTGCAACAGGAGTATTTGCACATATTGCCATACAGGTAATTCTGAATATAGCAGTAGTAACTAATACAATACCTAATACAGGAGTATCGCTTCCGTTTATAAGCTATGGAGGTACGGCGGCAGTATTTTTACTGCTTGAACTTGGGGTTGTATTTAATATAAGCAGTCAGATTAAGTTGGAAAGATAATGGGTAGTAAGAATAGAAACAGTGTAAACCAGAAGAAAAGACGGGGCAGAAAAAGAAAGAAAGTCCTTATTATATTTGCAGTTATTGCAGCTGTTGCCGGAACACTTTTTGGTGTTACATATAAGGTGTTTGAGGCTGACACAATAGAATTTGTGGGTTCAACTCATTATTCGGATGAAGAACTTAAAAAATATATATTTGGTGGTGATTATGTTAATCTGCTATATTTCAAAATATTTGGACAAAAAGACACCAAAATACCATTTATCCAGAAATATGATGTTGAGACAGACTGGCCGGACAGGCTTTATGTAACAGTGTATGAAAAAGCAATAGTAGGTTATGTCAGGTATATGGGATGCAATATGTATTTTGACAAAGATGGAATTGTTGTGGAAAGTTCTACGGATTTATATGAGAATGTTCCAGAGATAGACGGACTTAATTTTAACTCTATTGTTATTAATACAAAGCTTGATGCGGGTAATTCCGAGATATATAACACTATTCTGGATCTCACACAGAGCTTTGACAAATATGACATTAATGTGGACAAGGTGTATTTTGATTCTTCATATAATATCACATTGTACATGGGTGATGTTAAAGTGAGCCTTGGAAGCAGCAAGGATTTTACGGACAGATTATTTGAATTAAAGCAATTATCACCTAAGTTTGGGACGCTTAAAGGAACATTGTATCTTGATGATTATAATGGCGATGAAAGTTCTATAATTTTTAAACGCGAAAAGTAAAAAAACGGTTGATATTTTATACGAAAGATTATAATATATTATGTAGTGCAATTTTTAGATATTAAAGGAGGCAGCAACCTTGTTAGAGATAATGACTAATGACCAAGAGTCATCAGCAAAGATTATTGTTGTTGGTGTAGGTGGAGCAGGTAATAATGCTGTTAATAGAATGATAGATGAGAATATTAGTGGAGTAGAATTTATTGGTATTAATACTGATAGTCAGGCACTTACATTATGTAAAGCTCCAACTGCTATTCAGATAGGCGAAAAGCTTACTAAAGGACTTGGTGCAGGAGCACAGCCGGAAATTGGTGAGAAGGCAGCAGAAGAGAATGTTGAAGAGCTTACACAGGCAATCAAGGGCGCTGATATGGTATTCGTTACATGTGGTATGGGTGGCGGAACCGGTACAGGAGCAGCTCCTGTAGTGGCTAAGATTTCTAAGGATATGGGAATTCTTACAGTAGGTGTTGTTACTAAGCCTTTCAAGTTCGAAGCAAGAACAAGAATGGCTAATGCTGAATCAGGTATTGAGAAGCTTAAGGAGAATGTAGATACACTTATCGTTATTCCTAATGATAAGCTTTTAGAGATAGTGGACAGAAGAACAACTATGCCAGAGGCATTAAAGAAGGCTGATGAAGTGTTACAGCAGGCAGTTCAGGGAATTACAGACCTTATCAATGTGCCGGGTCTTATCAACCTTGACTTTGCTGATGTTAAGACTGTTATGGTGGACAAGGGTGTTGCACATATCGGTATTGGTACAGCTACAGGTGATGACAAGGCTATTGAGGCTGTTAAGCAGGCTGTCACAAGCCCACTTCTTGAGACAACTATTGAGGGTGCATCACATGTTATTATTAACATTTCAGGTGATATCAGTCTTATCGAAGCTAACGAAGCTGCAAGTTATGTTCAGGAACTTGCTGGAGATAATGCTAATATTATTTTCGGTGCCATGTATGATGAGAGCGTTACAGATCAGGCTACAATCACTGTTATTGCAACAGGTCTTGAGGATGGTAATGTTAATAAGGCTATGGCAGGATTTGCAGGTATGGCACAGGCAACAAGACCTACCGTTAATGTAAAGCCACAGTATACATATACACAGCCAGCTAGAACATCTTCTGTATCAAATGATGCTCCACTTCCAGGACTTAAGCAGCCATCACCTGTTACACCACAGGTTAAGGACAGAGGAATTACAATTCCAACATTCTTACAGAAGAATAAAAAGTAATAATTCAATATAAGTATATTTAACACCGTCAGTCTGCTGGCGGTGTTTTTTTGTACCCACTCTGTTGTTTTGACAAATTTTGCATGGCATGTTGTATATAATTCCACCTGTAACAAGAAAACAGATTCAAAACAAGGAGGTGATAACGGATACGGTTATATATGCAGATGTTCTGTTTGGAATAAACTTCGTGGCAAACCTGTGTGTGCTGCTTATAACAGACTGGATTTTTAAATTTTCTGCCAGAATATCCAGAATGATTATTTCTGCCACTTTAGGAGCTGCATGGGCTGTCATGTGCGTGTGTATTCCACTAAGATTTGCAGTGCTTGGAAAGTTCATTACATATGGTCCGGTGACATTAATCATGGCGATGATAATGCTTTCGGGAAATGAGAACTTTAAGCATAAAACATCAAAACAATTAAAGCTTTATATGAGAAAACTGTTGAAAGCAGCTGCCGGAATGATATTTACGGCACTTTTTGCAGGTGGGATAATGCATTGGTTAAAGTACACATTTGCAGGGTATTTTATTCAAAATGTAATTCTGTCTGACAGTGAGCTTGTAATCTTTCTTACTGTGACGGTCATGGCTGTTGTCATGGTGCTTAAGGCACTTAAAACTATCAGGATAACGGATGGTTTAAAAAGACATATTGTGATTGGCGTAGCAGAACGGGAATTTGAAATGGACGCAATAATCGATACAGGCAACAGCCTTGTTGATTATATTGGAAAAAGACCGGTTACAGTGGTAGAAAGAACATATTTCAACGACATTCTCAGTGATATAGATAACTTACAGAAGCTTGGATATCATCTGATTCCATATAACAGTGTTGGAAGTTCAGGTGGGATGATGGAAATCATAACAGCAGATTATATACATATATACGAGGGAGAAAATGTTGTGAAAAGGGAGGATGCGGCTATAGGCATGTCTCTTGGGCAGATTAATAAGAATGGGGATTATCATGCTCTTTTGGGGAAGGACATGATTATGTAGAGGAATTGGAAGTTTGAAGAAAATAAAAGGATGGATAGAAATATGGTAGTAAAGGTTGCAATGGCGGATCATTTTCAGTTTAAGGTAATGCCTTCTATAAAGAATTTTTGTTTATTAAAGCAGGGCGATGTACATTATATAGGTGGAACAGATATATTACCGGCACCACTTGGGGCAAGTGAGGAGCAGGATGCAATAGAAGCACTGGGGACAGCTTCTGATGCTGAAGCAAAGCACACTCTGATAGAACATAATTTAAGGCTTGTTGTATATATAGCAAAGAAATTTGATAATACAGGGGTTGGAGTAGAGGATTTAATATCAATAGGCACAATAGGGCTTATCAAGGCAATTAATTCATATGACAAGGATAAAAATATCAAGCTTGCGACATATGCATCAAGGTGTATAGAAAATGAAATTCTTATGTATCTTAGAAGAAACAGTAAAATAAAGGCAGAAGTTTCAATAGACGAGCCATTAAATGTTGACTGGGATGGTAATGAACTTCTGTTGTCAGACATTATTGGAACGGATGAGGATATTATATATAGGGATATTGAAACAGAGGTTGAATGTAAAATGCTTAAAAGAGCTATAAACCAGCTGCCGGAGCGTGAAAGAATAATAGTTGATTTAAGATTTGGTTTAAGCTCAGAGGATGGAGAAGAAAAGACGCAGAAAGAGGTTGCAGATATGTTAGGAATTTCACAATCGTATATTTCAAGGCTCGAAAAGAAAATAATGCGTCAGTTAAGAAAAGAAATGGTCAAAAGTTGTTGACATTTGCCCCTTCCTTATGGACAATAGTACAAGAAATATTAATGGAGTACTATAATGAGAGGTCATAAGACATTTAGAATTGATAAAATATTTGGTCTGGCTACTCTTGTCTGTATGCTGGTATTGGCTTTGATGGTTTATAATGATTTTTTTAAGCCAGTCAGTATAAGTACTGGTACAGAGAAAGAAACGCAGAATGAAACCAGAACTAATAATGTAATTAATGAAACAGAGAAAGCCTGCCAAAAACATAACTGTATGTCTGGATGCTGCGAAAGGCGGAAAAGACATGGGGCTTAGTTCCAATGGAAAGAAAGAGAAGAATATAACTCTTGATATGGCTCTTGCTGTTAAAGAAAAGCTTGATATACAAGGGATAAATGTTGTTCTTACAAGAACTTCTGATACAGATGTAACTGATGAAGCAAGAGTAAATACATGTAATAAATCATCAGCTAATATAGTTGTTTCTTTAAGAATGAATTCATACAATAACGATACTTCTGTATCGGGAGCAGAGAGTTATATTCATACTACAAAGCCTGTGGAGGCAGCAGAATTATCAAGAAAAATACTTGCAAGCCTTGAGAAATCGGTGGGTATCAAGAACCGTGGAGTAAAGGCTGGCACAGTTGCAGATGCAAAGGATAATTATTATATTAATGCCCATAGCAAATGTACAAGCACAATAATAGATATTGGCTTTATAACTAATGCATCAGATTTAAAGAAAGTAACAACTGATAAAGATAAGACAGCACAAGCCATAGC
>ENA-ORUB01002237-ORUB01002237.1-human-gut-metagenome-genome-assembly--contig:-NODE-2237-length-18694-cov-2.512045_pt1 | contig 18694 bp, 17 predicted proteins | sample MGYA00241918_ERZ509200 | MGnify/ENA primary metagenome ERZ509200 (study PRJEB26280, sample SAMEA2338853) | human gut metagenome | biome: human gut; feature: human-associated habitat; material: faeces... | reverse complement strand
TTGTTTAAGTCAAGCAAACTGCGAATACACCATTCAGGGTCCTGAGTGTGAAAGGAATAATATACGGCATTCATCTGCTTATGTTTAAACAATTCCATAATATAGCCGGTTGTCTGTTCTCGGGTATAAGCAATATATCTATACATATAACCCATCCAAAATAACGCACTTTTTGAATATTTTTCTTTCCCATAGCTTGAATCCCCGAATTGCTGCAGGATATTCTGAATGCCTTCATTTACATCAAGAGGTATCATTGCGCTATTGCCGTCGTCAAGTTTTTTGAGTAAATCCGAGTGTAAAAATCTTCTGATAAAGATTGGACTTGAACAGTTCAGTTCCTCCGACTTTTCAAACAGCTTACCCTGAAATTCAGCTAACAATAATCCATTATGATCAAACTCTCTCATTTTAATATTTCCTCAATATATAAACCTGATTTGAACTCTCTTTTTGCGAGCTTTAACTTTGTATCAATTTCAAAACCCCGTTCAATTAAGGATTTTCGACAATCCTCTCGTTCGGGCATACTTATATAATATCTTTCTATTGGAATTAATTTTTCAATTGCTTTCTCTGTTTTAAAAATATACTGAAGTCCCAATTTGGATGCGGATAGAGAATGTAATGCAACATCTGTATTGATATCTCCCTCCGTAAACTGTGCCATAATATAAAACATCTTGTTGTCTGCAATTGGAGCAATTACCACATCTGCATTTTCAATCTCTGACACTATTTTGCGTATCTTATCATGAGATTCATATTCTTTGATGGTTCCCCTGTAATAGCAGATTGCAAGCATCCATTCCAAATTACATTCAAATTTTTTTATCTTCAAGTCATCCAAAGAATAGCGAAAAGAATAGACAGAGGAGTTCTGTTTCTCGCATATAAAGGACAATGCCTGGGCATAGGTCTCTCCAAGATAAAAGCCATTGCCAAAATCACAATTGTCTCTTGAGCCGGTGCTTGTGATGGAAGAAAGGCCATCTTTGGAACCGTGAAATAGAACTGTTTGATATTTTTCTTTAATCAATTCCTCTTTGACGGAGTTAATACGGTAATTCTTTTCATATGCATAAGAATAAATTTTTTCGTACACATCACTTCGGGCACATCCTCTTTTCATTATTTCATCCAATGTAGTACGAGATACCTTTGTTCTTCTGGCAAATTCAATATTGTTAATGTGTTCAGCATCCATAAAGAAGCCAATATCATTTGTAATATTATAGTCACAATTTACTTGAATCATTCTTGATTACTCCTTTTCTCCAAATTAATTGTACAACAAAAAACTTGTTTGTTCAAGTTGAACAAACAAGTTTTTCAAAAAAGTGTCAGATTTTTGTCCGTCAAATGGTTGATATTGTAGTAAAGGGGAGGAAGAAAAGAAAAATACCGCCGAGCGAAAGTTTTGTTTGAATTTTCCTGTGACTGTCAGCTAAAGATAGGGCTAAGGAAGACCAAGCACTGGATATGACCGACACCAAGACCGGACGACAACTCACTGACACCGGATGCAGCGAGGACAGTCGTCCGGTCTTTTTTTAAAAACGGAAGATTTATAAAAGCAGCTCCATGTAAATATCCGATAGTTCAAAATGCGGTGTATCACAGGTGGTATAAGTAAATCCCATGCTTTCGTAAAGGCGCAGGGCAGATGTCAACTGGTGATTCGAGGAGAGGGTGAGTTTATGCTTACCTTCTTTTTTTGCAATTTCGACAACAGCTTCCATCAGTGCCCTGCCGATGCCCCGGCAGCGTGCGTTTTCCCGGACACCGAGTTTCAGAACCTCACCGGAATCGCCGTTGTTTTCGAGCATGACCATGCCGAGCACATCTTGTGCGGGATGCGCTGCAGATAAAGTATCGTTGACTGCAAGCAGGACATGACCCCCGCTGTCCAGGATCTGCTCCGGGTGATTGACCATTTCGACATCTAAATCCTCTAAAATGTCGTACTGTTTGAGCCAGACCAGAGAAATTTCCGGCAGGGCTGCTTGATATGCTGCATGGTAAGGAATGATTTTCATACTTGACACCTCCATATCTTAAAAAGAGCTTCTCACGAAAACAGCTTGCGATCTGCTACAAGCAGCGTTTGATACGCGTTTTGCATTTTGCTGTGTAAACCTATCATAGCATACGGCGCAGAGCGCGGCAAGAGGGGTAAAATTTCAAAATATAAATTTGTGCGGTTTTATAAATATACACTATAAAGCGATAAAGCGATGCCGCGATAAAACGACAAAATGTCGTATGGCTTGACGGGTGGATCTTGGCAAAATCTAAGCAGGTCTTTGATTTTTGCAGATTTGAACAAAAAAACTATGGCATAATTTTCACAAAAATATTATAATATGAGATAAGGACATGTAGTATGCTATACTGCATAAAAATACGGTAAAAGTGGATATTTATAAGAAAATGGGGAGGGAAAAATGGCAGTGATCATCAATGGTCGTGACCTCACGATCGAGCAGGTCATCAGCGTATGCAGGCATCACGAAAAGGTGGAGCTTGCGCCGGAGGCTGTGGAGGCTGTAAAAAAGGCAAGGGCCTATGTCGAGAAAAAGGTGGCGGAGAAGGCTGTTGTCTACGGGCTGACCACAGGCTTCGGCAAGTTTGCGAATGTTGCGATCGATACCGAGCAGACAGCGGTGCTGCAGCGGAATTTAATTATCAGCCATACCTGTTCGATGGGCAAGCCGTATGAACAGAAGTATGTCAGAGCAGCGATGCTTTTGAGAGCGAATTCTCTGGCGAGAGGAAATTCCGGCATTCGGCTGGAAACCCTGCAGACCTTGCTCGATATGCTGAATGCGGGCATCCATCCGATTGTACCGGAGAAGGGATCAGTCGGCGCCTCCGGCGATCTGGCGCCGCTTTCATGCATTGCGTTGGGACTGATCGGCTTAGGCAAGGTAGAGTATAAAGGCGAAGTGATTGCGGCAAAGGATGCGTTCGCGCAGGCAGATTTGACGCCGGTGGTGCTGGCCTCCAAAGAGGGGCTGGCGCTCAACAACGGTACGCAGATGCTGACAGCCGTCGGTCTGAATACGCTGTACGATGCGATAAACCTGATGAAGATTGCGGATATCGCAGGCGCGCTGACCGGTGAGGCGCTGCATGCCATTGCCAAGGCTTATGATCCAAAAACCCATCTTCTTCGAGGACATCAGGGGCAGATGGACGCGGCGGAGAATATGAGGACTCTGCTGGAGGGTTCTAAGAACGCACTGCCGCTGCACGATACAAAGGTACAGGACCCGTATTCCCAGCGCTGTCTGCCGCAGATCCACGGCGCGTCCAGAGATGCGATTGCTTATGTATATGGTGCTGTTTCGCGGGAAATTAACGCGGTTACGGACAATCCGATCGTCTTTCCGGACGAGGACGAGGTCATCTCCGGCGGCAATTTTCACGGGCAGCCAATGGCATTGGCCTTCGACTTCCTGAAGATCGCGATCTCAGAGCTGGCGAATGTCGCGGAGCGAAGAACCGAGCGGCTGGTCAATCCGGCGATGTCCGAGGGGCTGCCTGCGTTCCTGGTCAAGGACGGCGGTTTGAACAACGGCTTTATGATCGCACAGTACGCCGCCGCGTCGATGGTTTCCGAGAACAAGGTGTACGACCACCCGGCTTGCGTGGATTCGATCCCGACATCGGCCAATCAGGAGGATCACGTATCCATGGGCGCGACCTCAGCCAGAACCGCCGCGATGGTGCTCGACAATGCGCAGAAGGTCATCGGCATCGAGCTGGCAGCTGCGGCACAGGCGATCTGGCTGCGTCAGGAAATGGGCGAACATGGCATCGATAATCTGGCTCCGGCGACCAGAGCGGCGTATGATTTTATTCGCAGCAAGGCGGAACCGGTCGAGAAAGATATCCTGATGATCGATTATCTGGCAAAATTCGATGAGATGGTTAAAGATCATTCCATTTTGGATGCGGTGGAAAAAGTGATTGCGCTGAAATAAGCTTGGGTAAGCACGCGGCATCCGAAGAGGCAAGAGCCGGACGAGGGTGCTCGGAGAATGGGTGAAAATGCTCGGTAAATCGGCGAGGATGCCCAGAGAATGGGCAAAAATGCTCAGCCAGCGCCGCTTGCCTGCCTCTGTGCAGGCATACCGATGAAAAACCATCGAAACACAGAAAAAGACCGTATGGCAGAAGGATAGACAGAAAGGAACAGGAGGAACTGATATCATGCTCAAAAACGAAGAAATCAGAGGCGCAATGACAATCCAGCTTGGTAACGAATATCCGGACTATCCGGAATTTGCGAAAGGCATCCGTCGTGCGCCGGACAGAGGATTCCGGCTGACCAAGGTGCAGACCAGAATCGCGCTCAAAAACGCATTAAGATACGTACCGGAGGAACTGCACGCAAAGCTGGCGCCGGAGTTCATGGAGGAACTGACGACCCGCGGCAGAATTTACGCTTATCGTTACAGACCGAAGGAAAGAATCTACGGCAAGCCAATCGACCAGTACAAAGGCAAATGCCTGGCAGGAAAGGCTTTCCAGGTGATGATCGACAACAATCTCGACTTTGACGTCGCACTCTATCCATATGAACTGGTTACCTACGGTGAGACCGGATCGGTATGCCAGAACTGGCTGCAGTATCGGCTCATCAAAAAATATCTCGAAGAACTGACGGAGGATCAGACCTTGGTTGTGGAATCCGGACACCCGCTGGGACTGTTTCCGTCCAAACCAACCGCGCCGCGTGTCATCATCACCAATTCCATCATGGTCGGTATGTATGACAATCTTGACGACTGGGAAATCGCCGAGGAAATGGGCGTTGCCAACTACGGACAGATGACGGCGGGCGGCTGGATGTACATCGGGCCGCAGGGCATCGTACATGGCACCTTCAATACGATTCTCAACGCCGGACGTAAGGAGCTGGGCGTACCGGAGGACGGAGACCTGACCGGACATACTTTCGTATCTTCGGGTCTCGGCGGTATGAGCGGCGCACAGCCAAAGGCAGCCAACATCGCCAATGCTGTCGGTATTTTCGCGGAAGTCGACCTTTCTCGGATACAGACCAGACACGAGCAGGGCTGGGTCGATGTGATCATGGACGATATCGATGCAATTTTCAAGCTGGCAAAGGAAAAGCTCGCGGCAAAGGAGTCTATCTCCATCGCTTACCACGGCAATATCGTCGATCTGCTCGAAGCAGCGGTGGCAAAAGATTTCCATATCGACCTGCTTTCCGACCAGACCTCCTGCCACAATGTCTATAACGGCGGCTACTGCCCGGTCGGCATGAGCTTTGAAGAAAGAACCCGGGAGCTGCACGAAAACCGCGACAACTTCATCAAGGAAGTTGATAAGACCCTGCACAGACATTACAAGGCGATCAAGACGCTGACGGAAAGAGGAACGTACTTCTTCGATTACGGAAATTCTTTTATGAAAGCGATGTATGACGCGGGTGTAACAGAGATTTCCAAGAACGGTTATGACGATAAGGACGGATTTATCTGGCCGTCCTATGTAGAGGATATCATGGGACCGATTCTCTTCGATTACGGCTACGGTCCGTTCCGCTGGGTTTGCCTGTCCGGCAAGCCGGAGGATCTGGATGCGACCGATAAGGCCGCGATGGAGGTTATCGACCCGAACCGCCGCGGACAGGACAGAGACAACTGGATCTGGATTCGTGACGCGAAAAAGAACAAACTGGTCGTCGGTACGCAGGCACGTATTCTGTATCAGGATGCGGAGGGCAGGCGCGATATCGGTCTGGCGTTCAACAAGCTGGTCCGGGAGGGCAAGATCGGTCCGGTCATGATGGGTCGCGACCATCACGATGTATCCGGTACAGATTCTCCATTCCGGGAAACCTCCAACATCAAGGACGGCTCTAATGTGATGGCGGATATGGCAGTGCAGTGCTTCGCGGGCAATGCCGCCAGAGGGATGTCGCTCTGCGCGCTGCATAACGGCGGCGGCGTCGGCATCGGCAAGGCGATCAACGGCGGTTTCGGTCTCTTGCTCGACGGCTCCGAGCGCGTTGATGAAATCCTGCGTTCCGCGATGATGTGGGACGTTATGGGCGGCGTAGCCCGCAGAAACTGGGCGAGAAACGATCACGCGGTCGAAACCTCCGTTGCCTACAACAAGAATTACGCGGGTAAGGGTCATATCACCATTCCGTTTATTGCGGATGATGCGTTGGTAGATGAGACCGTAGATAAATTTGTAAAATAGAGTATAAGGGAAAGCCGAGGCGGGCCGGACGGTGCGACCTTGCGAGGGTAATCGGAAGGGTTCTGTGTCTTGCGCAAGCCACGAACAGTCAGAGCAATCGCGCGAGGACAGAAGCCGCCGCGGCATGAAGTACAAAAATTTGAAAAACATAAAAACAAGAGGAAATCATATGGCAACCTTACTGATAAAAAATATCGGCACCTTGCAGACGCCGATCGGCAGCTTCACACACAAGGGCAGACAGCAGGGCGAAAACCGCAAGCTGCATCAAGCGGCAATTCTCGCGGAGGACGGCATCATCAAGGCGATTACCGCGGACGGCATCTTGCCTTGCAGCGAAGATGAGGCGGATACGGTCATCGATGCGGAGGGCAACTTTGTGACGCCCGGACTGGTGGACGGACATACGCACATGGTGTTCGGCGGCTATCGGCAAAATGAGATCCCGCTCAAGCTCAAAGGCGCGGGCTATCTGGATATCCTGCGGGCAGGCGGCGGTATCAACGATACCGTCCAAAAGACCCGCGCGGCAAGCTTTGAGGCCTTATACGCAAAGACCGAAGGATTTTTGGATGAAATGCTGGAGCTGGGCGTGACGACCTGCGAGGCTAAGAGCGGTTACGGCATCGATCTTGAAACAGAGGTCAAGCTGCTGGAGGTACTCAAGGCGCTGGATCAGAATCACCCGATGGATGTGGTTTCCACATTCATGCCCGCGCATGTCGTGCTGGCAGACTGGAAAGGCAGAGAGGACGCGTTCATTCAGCTCTGCATCGACGAAATGATGCCGTATGTCAAAGAGCATGAATTGGCGGAGTTTATCGATATCTTTACGGAAGATTCTGTGTTCGATGCGGCGCAGAGCCGCAGATATCTGGAGGCGGCGAGAGATCTGGGATTCGGGCTCAAGATCCACGCGGACGAGATCAAAGCCATCGGCGGCAGCGTACTGGCGGGTGAGCTTGGCGCGACCTCGGCGGAGCATCTGATCGTGATCGATGACGCGGGGATGGCATCTATGGCGCGGGGCGGCACGATTGCGATGTGTCTGCCTGCGACCTCGTTTTATCTTGGCGCAACCTTCGCGCCGGCCCGCCGGATGATCGACGAATTTGAGATTCCGGTCGCTATGGCGTCGGATTTCAACCCGGGTTCCTGCCCATCGCTGAATTTACAATTCGTGATGAATCTCGGCTATCTCAAATACCGGATGACGCCGGAGGAGATTTTGACGGCGGTAACCATCAATCCTGCCTGCGGCATCGGCCGCGGCGAGACAGTGGGCACGCTGGAGGCAGGTAAACAGGCGGATCTGGTCATCTGGAACGCGCCGAACCTGGAGATGCTCTGCTACCGCTTCGGTTCTAACATGGCTCTCGCGACAATTAAGAAAGGAATTTTGGTATAGACATGAAATTAGCAGATATGACAGTTAAAGATTATTTAGACCTTTTGAAATCAGACGCGCCCGCGCCGGGCGGCGGTTCTGTAAGCGCGCTGACCGCGGCGCAGGGCATCGGGCTGGTCGGCATGGTGGCAGCACTGACCATCGGCAAGGAGCGCTACCGGGATTTTGAAGCGGTGTGCATCGCGGCAAAAGCGGAGGCGGACGCGCTCTGCGAAAAGCTGACGCTCGCCATTGACAAGGATACGGAAGCCTTCAATCTGGTATCCGCGGCATACAAGCTGCCGAAGGACACCGAGGAACTGAAAGCAGCAAGGAGTAAGGCGATTGCAGACGCGACGCTCAAGGCAACCGAGGTTCCGTTCGAAACCTTGACACTCTGTTTGGAGGGGTTGAAAGTAACGGCAAAGCTGGTCGGCAAGTCGAACCCGAATGCCGCCTCTGACCTCGGCGTGGCAGCGCTCAATCTGCTGGCGGGCATTAAGGGCGCATGGCTGAATGTGCTGATCAATCTGCCGGGCGTCAAGGACGAAGCAGCGAAGGCAGGCTTTGCAGCCGGCGCGGCGATGGTTGCGGAAGCGGAGAAGCTGGCAGCGGAGATATACGAGAGCGTAAAGGCTTCGTTATAGGCCCGCGCAGGCAAAACGAGAATTTGCGGCGCGGGACATGACGCATGCCGTCTGACATGCCGGATTTCACAGATGTTCTGCGGCGCGCCGCCTGCCGCGCATAGCATACACATACAGCGAAAACAGGGAAATCTCACGAAAAGCCGTAAAAGCCGGCAGGAGATGTTTTCCCGGGAAAAGAAAAGGAGAACGAAAATGGCACAGATTATTGAAAGCATTCCGAATATTTCTGAGGGCAGGAGACAGGACGTGATCGAAGCCTGCGTGGATCAGATCCGCACGACGCCGGGCTGCACGCTGCTGAACTATTCTTCCGACCCGAATCACAACCGGACGGTCATTACCTACATCGGTGACGCGAAGGGCGTGGAAGAGGCGAGCGTGAAGCTGGCAAAAAAAGCGGTGGAGCTGATTGACTTGACCAAGCATACCGGAGAGCACCCGCGCATGGGCTGTGTGGATGTGATGCCGTTTGTTCCGGTGAAAGACGCAACGAACGAGGAATGTATCGCGTTGTCCCAGATCGTCGGCAAGCGCATCGCAGAGGAGGCAGACCTGCCGGTGTTCCTGTATGAAATGTCCGCGAACCGTCCGGAGAGAAAGAATCTGGCGACAATCCGCAAAGGACAGTTCGAGGGCATGGCCGAAAAAGTACAGCAGGAGGAATGGGAACCGGACTTCGGCGGCAGACGGATCCACCCGACGGGCGGCGTAGTCGCGGTCGGCGCAAGACCGCCGCTGGTTGCCTACAACCTCAATCTCAATACTTCAGATGTGCAGATCGCGAAGAATATCGCGAAGATCATTCGCGAGAAGGACGGAGGCTTAAGATGCGTCAAAGCGATGGGCTTCATGCTGGAGGATCGCGGCATCGCGCAGGTTTCCATCAATATGACGGACTATCGTGTGACCCCGCTGTACCGCGTGACAGAGCTGGTCAAGGCAGAAGCCAGAAGATACGGCGTGCAGGTCATCGGCACCGAGGTCGTCGGTCTCTGCCCGATGAAGGCGCTCGTGGACTGCGCGGAATATTATTTGCAAATTGAGGATTTTGATTTTGACGCGCAGGTCTTGGAAAATTATATTTTATAGTGTATAATAGGGGTGTCGCTGCTCGCGGGCGGCGGCACACCTTATTTCTCAGGAGACAGCAAATGAGCACCAAAGAATTTTCCAATTCCTTTTCCTTAACCGATGAAATTGCGGATATTGTCAGAGAGCGTATTCTGAAGGGAGAGTACGAGATTGGCGAAAAAATCAAAGAAAATCAAATCGCGTCGGAGCTGCGCGTCAGCCGTACACCGATCCGGGAGGCTTTCAAGCTCTTGGAAAACGAAGGGCTGATCGATTACATACCGAACCGGGGCTGCTTCGCGAAGGGCTTCACCAAGCAGGATGTCGAGGATATCTATGCAGTCAGAGAGGCGCTGGAGGAGATGGCGGTTCGCTGGGCAGTCGCGCGGATTAGCGAGAACGAGATTGACGAGATGGAAGAGCAGTGCGATTTGATGGAATTCTATACGCGCAAAAAAGACAAGAAGAAGGTCATGGAAATGAATACCTCTTTTCACGAAGTCATTTACGCATCGGCAAAAAGCCGCTTTTTGGCGCAGGTGCTGCGTTCCTACAAGGACTATATCGACAAAACGCGCAAATCGGTTTTTTATGAGCAATCCTATCTGGAGGCAATTTTACAGGAGCATCGTGCAATCCTGGAGGGAATCCGCGAGAGAAACGAAGAGAAAGCCGTTGCAGCGATGGCTAGGCACTTGGAACGCTCGCAGGCTAGGGCCGAGGCTGTCTGGAATATAAAATAACGGATGTAAACAGCTGGGGCGTTCGCTGCGGTGAGCGCACAGAGAATCAGAGGACGAGAGGTCTGGAATTCATATGAGAAAAAGAGAGAAACAACCAAAACAGAACGGCGGTATGGCAAAACGTGTCATGGTGCTGCTCTTGCTTGCAGTGTTTCTTTTTTCGTTGTATCGGGTCCTGCATATCCTGCAGGGGTATCGGACCGCGCAGGCAGTCTACGACAAGGCGGCGCAGACCTACATGCTGCCGGTGGAACGTATGGATGGGGACGCGCAGGCGGAGGAGATGCCGCCGCAGATCGATTTTGAGGGGCTGCGGGCGGTCAACCGGGATGTGATCGGCTGGATTTTCATCGAGGGGACAGATGTGAACTATCCGCTGCTTGCGGGTGCTGACAACCAGCAGTATCTCTTCCACTCCTACATGAAGAAGTATGCGGTGGCGGGGAGTATCTTTTTGGACTATCGGTGCAGTAGGAATCTCAGCGACTATCATACGGTCATATATGGGCATAACATGAAGAATGGCATGATGTTCGGCGAACTGGACGCATACCAAAAGGCAGACTATCTGGCGGCGCACCCGCATGTCTATATCATCATGGCGGACGGCAGCTGGAACAGATATCGCGTCCTTGCCTGTGAACAGGTGTCCGTTGAGAGCGCGGTCTACGATCTGCCCTGCGATACGAAACAAAAGATCAAGGCACTGCGGGCGCAGCTCGCGCAGTCCAATGGCTATGCGGCAGGGGAGGCGGCTGCAGCTGATGCTGCCGATGGCGCCCTGCAAGGCGCCGCGCAGAGCAGCGAAGCAAAGCTCCTCACCCTCTCCACCTGTGCCAACGACAGCCGCGACGATGTGCGCTTTGCGGTACACTGCGTGCTGGAGGAGATGGGAAAGTATTGACATTTTTCTTTGGTTTTAGTATGATTGTGGGAGGAAATTTTGAAGGAGTCGGACAGTATGAAGTTTACGACGTTCTTGCGGTTTATGACGCTGCAGATGAATGCAAGATTGCAGCCAAAAGAACTGAATATCGTGTTGGGAGGCAGTACGGTGCTGCTTGGAATCACAGCGATCGTGACGATGATCCTGCGGCAGAGCATCTGGCTGTATCTCGTGCTTACGGCTGTGATGTTGCTGCTGATGCTGCTGTGCATGCAAACCTACGCACGTCTGTTTGCAAAAAGTCAGGACGAATATCTGCAAAAGCGGTCCGATGATTTCAAGCGGTGGCAGGCGGGGCTGCTCAAGGAAGAGGAAGAGATCGAACTGAAAGAGAAGCTCGTCTGCGGTGTCTGGGTGTTCACCAGACTCGGAGCTGCGATTTTTCTCCTGTGCGCGCTGATCGTGTTTGTGGAGGAGACACTGTTGGCCTGATGCAAGAAGCCATCAGCAAAGCTGTTTTGAAAGGAATTATCGGAATGCAACGATTCGTTGCGCGGTTTCCTGCACAGGTTGGTAGATATCGAACGGCTTGTGTGCTATGTTTTTTTCAAAAAGGAATCGCAGGAGGAAAAAATGACCCTTGGAGAAAAAATACAGAGACTAAGAAAAGAAAGCGGGCTTTCGCAAGAAGCCCTCGCTGAAAAAATAAACGTTACTAGGCAGACTGTATCAAAGTGGGAATGTAACCAGTCATCACCCGATTTGGATTTTATTGCGCAGCTCAGCGATATTTTCAACGTGTCTGCGGATTATCTTATTCAAGCGGAAATGCTGGAACCGGGCGAACCGTTGTACAAAAAGCGGAGATATCGTTTGTCCGACAAAGGCAAGCGCAGAGTGCTGCTGCTCGTTTCTGCCGCAGCATTGCTGGCTGCCTATATCTGTATGCTTTGTGATTATCTTATATCTGGCGGATTGTCATGGGCTTTGATTGCCGTCGCGTCTATCGTGGCGGCATGGTGCATCATGCTTCCGGGCTTGACGGCAAGCAAAAACGTGGTGCTGAAAACCGTCATTACCGTCAGCATCATCCCGATCCCATTTTTGGCGGTTTTATCCTTGCTTTTGAAGCAATCGGTGATTTTTTCACTGGGTGCGTGCATCACGCTGCTCGTGGCTGCCGCAATCTGGAGCATATACAAAATCTTTTGTAAGTATAAGGAAAATTTACGCAGAGCAGCCGGGCTTGCACTGCTTGTGCTGATACCGATACCGATTGCAATTACATATGTTTCGGCGTACTTTTTGCCGAAAATCGGATTTGATTTCACCTCTGCTGTGTGCAACAGCGGGATGCTGGCTGCCCTTTCGCTTGCGTGCTTTGGCTTAGAGTATTTGCACTGCCAAAAGAAGGACGTGGAGGAGGGCGAAAAATGAAAACGATTCTTTTGCATGGATTGGGGCAGACCGCGCAGGATTGGAATGAGGTGGTTCGCTGCATGGCCGGTTCTGCGGTGGAATGTCCGGAGCTTTTTTCTGCAAGCGGAAACGAATGCTCCTATGCTCGGATTTTGGAGAATTTGGAGCAGCAATATGCAGACGCGGAGGAGCCTTTGCGCCTTTGCGGTCTATCTCTTGGGGCAATCCTAGCGCTCGACTTTACGATTCGACACCGCAAGAAAGTTGGCGCACTCGTTTGTATTGGGGCGCAATACAAGGTTCCGCGTCTGCTGCTCGATGTACAGACGCTACTGTTTCGCTGTATGCCGCATCAGATTTTTGCCGACAGGGGGATGGCAAGAGAGGATATCTTGAAGCTTTCTCGTTCTATGCGCAATTTGGATCTCACTCCGCGGCTCAAGGAGATTCACTGTCCTGTAACAATTATGTGTGGGGAAAAGGATTGGGCGAATCGAAAAGCTGCGGCAAAATTGCAAGTTCTCTTGCCGCAGGCCAAGCTGCAGATCCTTTCAGGCGTCGGACATGAGGTGAATCGAGAGGCCCCGCAAGTGCTTGCAGATATGCTTCTATCTGCGGAGTAAATCGTTAAAGTTTGTTCTGGAGGAACCGCCTGACCAGAGAGGAGGTTCCTTTTTGTGTCCGGAGAATGTGTAGAAGTCAGCTTTACAAGAAACTGCAGGGAATACACACGAATTTCTTGCAAACCGTTTTAGTATATGGTATCATGTCCTTGCAGAGCGACTGACAAGGCAAAGCCGCAGACAGAGCTTAGAGCTTATGGTATCATATACCAAAAGCGAAAGGAAACTGCACAGTATGAAATTGTGTGAACTCTGGCTGGTTTAGCGGCATTGACAGAGATCGACAAGCCGGAGATTTTGCAGAACTTAGTGCTACAAAATCATTGATTGTTATGCAGGAAATGTCGCTGTGCGATATTTCCGTAATCACGACAAAAGTACCTTGCGGCGTGTCGCTCATGAGTGAACGACATGTGTACATAGAAATCTGCATTTCGTTATGCAAACTTTTGTCCAAAGAAATGGTCGTCAGAAGACGGCGAGAAGATTACCATGAAGGTAGTGCGATAACAAGCGCTGTTTTTGTGGTTTTTTGTTTTTTGGGAAAGTGTGCTGCATTTGACAAGTGCGCACACGACCGGACAGTTTGCGCGTTTTACGATCGCAAAAGAGGACCGGGAAAGGAGACGCAAAAATGACATTACAGGAATTTTTTGAAAAAAATCCGAAAGCGGCGATCGCGTTTTCGGGCGGGGTGGATTCCTCTTACCTGCTGCATGAGGGAATGCGCCTCGGGAAAGACGTTAAGGCATATTATGTGAAAAGCCAGTTTCAGCCGGAATTTGAGCTTGCGGACGCGAAACGTCTGGCAACAGAGCTGGGCGCGAACATGCAGATCATCGAGGTGGATGTATTGCAACAGGAGGCTGTGATCCAAAACCCACCGAACCGCTGTTACTATTGCAAGCAGGCAATCTTCGGGACAATTCTTGCAGCAGCGGCAGCGGACGGTTATCCGGTGATCCTGGACGGTACGAACGCGTCGGATGACGCAAACGATCGACCGGGCATGCAAGCCCTCGCGGAGATGCGCGTGCTGTCACCGATGCGCCTTTGCGGGTTGACAAAGGATGAGATCCGCAGAAAATCGCGGGAGGCAGGGCTGTTTACCTGGGACAAGCCTGCCTATGCCTGCCTCGCGACGCGGATTCCGAGCGGCATGCAGATAAGCGAAGATTTGCTGCATAGGGTCGAGGGCGCCGAAGGCGCGCTGTTTGCGATGGGCTTTACGGACTTTCGGGTGCGCGTGCGGGAAGGCGGCGCGCTGCTGCAGTTTCACCGCGCGCAGATGGAAGAAGCACGCGCACGCCGCGCGGAGATCACGGAGAAGCTGAAGCCATGGTTTCCGGTGTTATTGCCGGATTGGGAGGTACGTTGATGGAACAGTATGAATTAAAAGAGATGCTCACGCATGTCGCGGACGGGAGCGTGAGCGTGGAAGAGGCGGTGCGCAGGCTCAAACGCGCGCCGTTTGAGGAAATCGGCATTGCCTCTTTGGACGCGCACCGCGGAATCCGGCAGGGCGCGTCAGAGATTATCTACGGTGCGGGCAAAACCGCGGCACAGATCGTCAAGATCGCGGAGACCTTGCGAAGCGGCGGGCAGCAGACGATCCTCATCACGCGTGTGGATGCGGAGAAAGCGGAGGCAGTACAGGAAGCGCTGGCGGCAGACGTGCCGTTCACTTATTTTGCAGAAGGGCGCATCGGTCTGATCGGCAAGAAAGCCGCGCCGCGGCGTGAGGGATATATTCTGGTGGCGACCGGAGGGACCAGTGATATTCCGGTCGCCGAGGAAGCAGCATTGACCGCGGAGATTCTCGGCAATCATGTACGCCGCGTCTATGACGTCGGGGTTGCAGGGCTGCACAGGCTGCTCGCGCATTTAGATGACATCATGGGCGCTCGCGTCATCATCGCGATCGCGGGCATGGAGGGTGCACTCGCGTCGGTCATCGGCGGTCTGACCGACGCACCGGTCATCGCAGTGCCGACCAGTGTCGGCTATGGTACCGCGCTCGGCGGCGTGACCGCACTGCTTTCGATGCTCAATTCCTGTGCCAGCGGCGTCAGCGTCGTGAATATCGACAATGGATTCGGTGCCGGTTATCTGGCCGGACAGATCAACAATATGGAGGGTTAGACGGATGAAAACTTTATATATCGAATGCGCGATGGGGGCGGCGGGCGATATGCTGACCGCGGCTCTTTTGGAACTGATGCCGGATAAGGAAGTCGCGCTTGCCAAACTGAACGCCATGGGAATCCCGGGTGTGGCTTTTGAAGCAGAGCCGAGTGAAAAGTGCGGCATTACCGGCACGCATATGCGGGTGTTGATTCATGGCGAGGAAGAAGAGTCTGTGCCATGTGGGCATACGCATGCGCATGAAGATCACCACGAATATAACCATGCGCATGAGCACCACCATGAACATGACCATGTACATGAGCACCACTACGAACATGACCATCACGTGCATACACATGCGCATGCGCATGTGCAGGAAGACGCGCATTGCCATGACAGCGACGCGCACGACCACGCACACCATCACGCGCATGATGCGCATCACCATGCGCATCATGGCATGGCAGAGATCCGCAGGCTGATCGCGGAGCTTGCGGTTTCAGAGACGGTAAAAGAAAAAGCGCTTGCGGTCTATCAGAGCATCGCGGAGGCGGAGTCCAGGGTACATGGCGCGGAAGTCGATCAGATCCATTTCCATGAGGTTGGCTCCATGGACGCGGTGGCGGACGTGACAGCGGTCTGTCTGCTGATGGAGCTGCTGGCGCCGGAGCAGGTCATCGTTTCACCGATCCATGTCGGCAGCGGGACCGTACTGTGCGCGCATGGCCGACTGCCGGTTCCGGCGCCTGCCACAGCTTTGATTCTTGAAGGTATGCCGATCTACGGCGGCAACGTGCAGGGGGAGCTTTGCACGCCGACCGGAGCGGCGCTGCTCAAGACGTTTGCGGACAGCTTCGGTCCGATGCCGCCGATGACGGTGGCGAAAACCGGTTACGGTATGGGTACAAAGAATTTCGAGCAGGCAAATTGTTTGCGGGCGATGCTGGGAGAGCCTTTTCCGATGAACGGTATCGGCAGCAAAATGCAGACAGGACAGGATGCGGAAGGTGAAAACACAGGTAGCCGCGGCGCGGCAGGCAAGGATACAGAGACTGAGAATCCGGCGGCGCGCGAGGGCAGGATTACAGAAATCTCCTGCAATCTGGATGACATGACCGGAGAAGATATCGCTTTCGCGGCGGAACATATCCTGCAAGCAGGCGCGCTGGACGTGTTCACCGAGTCGATCTATATGAAAAAAGGCCGCCCGGCGGTCAAGCTGACGGTGCTTGCGAGACCGGAGGACGAGGAACGGCTCGCCGGAGAGATTTTCCGCCATACGAGCACGATCGGTGTGCGGATACATACGGACAGACGCTATGAGCTTGCGCGGCGCAGCGAACAGCGAAAAACACCGCTCGGCACGATAGAGGTCAAAATTTCCGAGGGCTTTGGCGTGCGTAAGGAAAAAATCGAGTTTGCATCCTTGAAAGAAATCGCGGAGACGAGCGGTAAGAGTGTCGCGGAGGTGCGAGCGGCGCTTGCTGGCGAGAACGTATAGCTTGCGCGAGGAAAGATCCATTCATGCAGGCGAAGAAAAGAAAACAGAGAGAAGAAAGAAATCGAAGAAAGGGAGCGGAACATGCGGCGGCAAACGAGCATCAAAACTGCATATGTATGGCGAAAAGCGCTGGAAATGCTGCTGATGCTATTGCTGCTTTCGGTAGTCGTCTTTGTGCTGGCGCGGCTCGCGCCGGGCGATCCATTGCGCGCCTATTACGGAGACGGACTGGAACGGCTGAGTCAGGCGCAGCAGGAGGCAGCGCGTGAAAGACTCGGGCTCAACGATTCCCTGGCAGTGCAGTATCTGCGCTGGGCAGAGCACGCGCTGCAAGGAGACTGGGGAATCTCGTTCCAATATAAGCAGCCGGTGACAGCAGTTATCGGAAAGATGTGGCAGAATACGTTGCTGCTGGGCGGGATTTCCTTCGCGCTGACCTTTTGGCTGGCCGCTGTAATCGGAAAATTTTGCGCGCTGCATGAAGGCAGCTTTGCTGACCGCGTGATCTGCAAGATTGGAACAGTGTCCGGCTGCATTCCGACATTTTTTCTGGCGCTGCTGCTGATTCTGATCTTCGCGGTGAATCTAAGGGTCCTGCCGGTCGGCGGTGCGTATGATTACGGGGAGAGCGGCAATGCGCTGAATCGCGCACTGCATCTGATCCTGCCGACCGCGGTGACAGTGCTGGAGCATCTGTGGTACTACGCGTATTTGATTCGGAATAAGCTGGCAGAGGAAGCGCGCGGGGATTATGTGCTGCTTTGCAAAGCCAAGGGTATGCCGGCGCGGAAGATCCTCGCGCAGCATTGCATGAAGAATATTTTGCCGACGTTGGTGGTGATGATGGCGGTCGCGCTGCCGCATATCCTCTGCGGCACGTACATCGTGGAAACCGTATTCGCCTATCCGGGACTCGGCAAGCTCAGCTTTGAAAGCGCGATGTATCAGGATTACAATCTGCTGACGGCGCTCTGCCTGCTGACCGGCGCGGTGGTCTTTTTCTTTCAGTTTTTAGCACAGGTGCTTGGAGAAGCACTGGACCCGCGCATGAAAGCAGAGGCGAAAGGAGGTCTTGCGGATGCGTAAGCTGCACACGCCTTGCCGCAGCGGACAAAAGCGGCGCGGGATCGACCTGCATCGAGTGCAGCTGTGGCCGCGCGGCAGAGGGATGATCCGAAAACAGCCGCGCCGCAGGAAATTCCCACGTGCGGCGCTCATGCTCCTGCTGCTGATCGTGGCAGGCTGCACCTTTGCGGCATGGCTCACACCATATGAGGTTTCCGTCATGGACGGACAGGCGATCAGTCTGGCGCCTTGCCTAGCGCACCCGCTGGGAACAGACAGTTTGGGGCGTGACCTTTTGGCGATGATTCTGTACGGCGGCAGGCTTTCGCTCTATATCGGTCTGCTCAGCGCGCTGCTGTCAAGCTTGCTCGCGCTCGTTTACGGCGCGATCAGCGGACTGGCGCCGGGCGCGCTGGATGCGCTTCTGATGCGCTTCTGTGAGCTTCTGATGAGCCTGCCGTCGCTGATTCTGGTGCTGTTCCTGCAGGCAGTCTGGGGGAAGCCGACACCAACCTCGATTGCGGTGGTCCTCGCGCTGACCTCGTGGATGAGCTTGGCGAAGCTGGTGCGCAGCGAGGTGCGCCGCATCAGAGAAAGCGACTATATCTTGTCGGCAAAAATCATGGGCGCGGATTTTACTTATCTTTTGCAAAAACATCTGCTGCCGAATCTGATTTCTCCGGCGATGTTCATGGTAGTCAGCAGCTTCGGACAAGCGATCATCGCGGAAACGACCCTGAGCTTTTTGGGTTTGGGGCTGCCGGTTTCACAGGTCTCGTGGGGGAGTCTGCTGTCGTTGTCCAAGAACGCGCTGCTGTCCAACCAGTGGTGGATGATTCTGCTGCCGGGGCTTGTGCTGGTCACGACGCTGGTATGCATCACCGAGCTGGGGGAATATGCGCGCGCGCGCAACAACCGCATGCAAAGCAATCTGTAATGTCCTTGGCACTGCGACTTGCCAAGGCAAAGCCGCCGGCAG
>ENA-ORUB01002234-ORUB01002234.1-human-gut-metagenome-genome-assembly--contig:-NODE-2234-length-18702-cov-9.584652_pt1 | contig 18702 bp, 19 predicted proteins | sample MGYA00241918_ERZ509200 | MGnify/ENA primary metagenome ERZ509200 (study PRJEB26280, sample SAMEA2338853) | human gut metagenome | biome: human gut; feature: human-associated habitat; material: faeces... | reverse complement strand
AGAAGGCGGATCTGATCGTCATTGACCCCCACGGCCCGTCTATGATGCCGGTGAACGACAAAATCGCCGCCCTGGTGACGGCCATGCATTCGGCCAATATCCAATCCACCATGTGCGACGGCAAGTGGCTTATGCGGGACCGGAAGATCCTGACCCTGGACGAGGAGGCCATCCTGAAGGAGGCCTGCGACCGGGCCAAGGCCATCTATAAGCGAGCGGGCATTGAGCTGCCGGACCGCTTCCCGGTGGTGAAGGTTTAAAGGGTTTCCAACGGTGCGGGGCACCAGAACATAGAAGCAGCAAGCGGAATTATGCGTTTAGTATGGAGGTACAGCATGAATCAGAAATTACTGTCCGTTGCGAAGGGTGAGACTCCGGCCGATCTGGTGATCCGGAACGGCAAGGTGGTCAATGTCTATTCCGGTGAGATCTATGACGGCGGCGTGGCCATCTGCGGCGACACCATCGCTGCCGTGGGCGATGTGGAATACTGCATCGGCGAGGGCACCCGGGTGGTGGACGCGGAGGGAAAGTATCTGACCCCCGGCTTCCTGGACGGACATATCCATCCGGAAAGCTCCTCGCTGGCCATCCGACCCTTTGCCGAGGCGGTGCTGGCACACGGCACCACCGGCATTATGACGGACCTGCACGAGGTGGGCGTGGTGTCCGGGCTGGAGGGCATCGAGGCCATCCTGAAGGAGGCCGAGGCCACAGACCTGAAAATTTATTTCGTGGTGCCGTCCCACGTGCCGTTTTCCCCCAATCTGGAGACCAGCGGCGGGCGCTTTAATCCGGAGATCATCCGCAAGGCCCTGAAGCGTCCGGACGCGGTGGGCCTGTCCGAGTGTGTCGGCCCCTATATCACGGCCGGTTTTCCCGATCTGCTGGAGTCCTTTGACACAACGCTGTCCATGCCCGGCAAGACTCTGCAGGGCCATCTGCCGGATATGTACGGCCCGGCCATGAGCGCCTGCATCGCCGCCGGTGTATCCACCGACCATGAGTCCTTCTGCGAAAAGGATGTGTTTGAGCGGCTGCGCAACGGCTGCCACCTGATGATGCGCGAGGGCAGCGCCGCCCGGAATATGCCGGTGCTGCTGAAGACCGTGATGGAAAATCATCTGGACACCGCCATGGTCAGCATCGTCACCGACGACCTGCACACGGTGGACCTGCAGGAGCGGGGCCATCTGGACGACTCGCTGCGCACGGCCCTGGGCATGGGTCTGGACTTTGTCAAGGCCATTCAGATGGTCACCGTCAACTGCGCGCGGGCTTTCAATCTGGACCGGGAAATCGGCGGACTGGCACCCGGACGCCGGGCAGACGTCAACATCACCACCGGCCCGGAGGATTTCCGCGTGCTGACCACCTTTGCCGGCGGCCGCCAGATCACAGACAACGGCAAGCTGCTGGTGCACTATGAGACGGCAGAGCACGAGCCCTGTGTGCTGAACACCATGCACCTGAAAAACCCCATCACGGCGGACAGCTTCAAGATCCATGCCCCTGCAGGCGCCAAGAAGGTGAAGGCCCTGGTGATGGATACGCTGCCCTACATGCCCTTCACCAATCGCCGGGACGTGGAGCTGCCGGTTGTGGACGGCGTGGTGCAGTGCGATGTGGAGCAGGATGTGCTGTATATTGCCCAGGTAGAGCGTCATGGCAAGAACGGAAATGTGGGCAAGGCCTTTATGGGCGGCTTCCATATCCGGGGCGGCGCCATGGCCTCCTCCGTGGGTCATGACAACCACAATATCATTGTCATGGGCGACAGCTTTGAGGACATGGCGCTGGCGGTGAACCGTTGCGTGGAACTGGGCGGCGGACAGGTGATCGTCCGCAGCGGCAAGGTGGCCGCCGAGGTGGCATATCCCATCTGTGGCTTGCTGAGCGACCTGCCTCTGGATGAGCTGGCGGAGAAGAAGAAGGAGCTGAACCGGGTGGCCCATGAAATGGGCACGGAAATCGCCATTCCCTTCATGTTCCTCAGCTTTATCTGTCTGGCAGCTATCCCTGCTTACGCCATTACCGACTGCGGATTCATTGATGTGGTGCAGCAGAAGGTCATCGACCCCATTCTGGAGGTCGTGGAATAAAACCGAATCCCCCAAAACCCAACTTGCAAAAGAGCACAGAGAGGAGCAACATGAAAAACGATTTTTTTAAGCTGAAGGATCACGGTACCACCGTCCGGCGGGAAGTGCTGGCGGGTATCACCACCTTTATGACCATGGCCTATGTGCTGGCAGTGCAGCCCTCCGCCATCTGCGGCTTCGGCCCCGATCCCTACATCACGGATATAAACGGCGTGGTGATCAGCAAGTCAGCGCTGCTGGTGATGTGCGCACTGGTCAGCGGCATCATCACCCTGTTTATGGGCCTGTATGCCAATCTGCCGCTGGCGCTGTCCACCGCCATGGGCAGCAACTTCATTCTCGGCGGGCTGATCAACAGCGGCACGGTGTCCTTTGGTTGGGCCATGGCGCTTCTGCTGTGCTCCGGTATCCTGTTTATCCTGGTAACGGTGCTGGGCGTGCGGAAAATGGTGGTGGACCTGCTGCCGAAGAACCTGAAGATCGCCATACCGACCGCTGTGGGCTTCTTCATTGCCTATCTGGGCTTTAAGAACACCGGCCTTGCCGCCTTCAGCGACAGCGGTCTGGCCTTGGGTGATTTTACCCAGCCCGCGGTGCTGCTGGCCCTGATCACCATGGCGGTGATGGGTGTGCTGACGGCCTATAAGGTGCGCGGCGCGATTCTGATCGGCATCATTGTCGGCACCGTCATCAGCATCCCCATGGGCGTGTCTACGCTGCCTGCTGCGCTGGTGTCCCTGCCGGATATGAGCGAAATCGGCAACCTGGTGCTGTGCTACGACTTCAAGTCCGTGCTGGCAGACATCCCCGGCGCGCTGGTATGGATCTTCATCCTGTTCACCAGCGACTTCTTTGCTACCTTCGGCGCGCTGATCGCCGTGGGCGCCCAGACCAATATGCTGGACGAGGACGGCAACTTCCCCCAGATCGAAAAGCCCTTCCTGGTGGATGCCGTTGGCACGGTGGTGGGCTCCGGCACCGGATGCACCACCATCTCCACCTTCATTGAATCCACCATCGGCGTGGAAGCAGGCGGCCGCACGGGTTTGACGGCGATCGTCAGCGGCGGGCTGTTCCTGGTGTGCATTTTCCTGTCCCCGCTGTTTCTGATGATCCCCACTGCCGTGACCGGCGTGGCGCTGATCTTCGTGGGCTTCTCCATGCTGTCGGGCTTTACGAAGCTGGACTTCTCCGACTTCAAGAGCTGCTTCGGTCCCTTTGTAATGATCCTGTTCGGCACCTTCACCGGCGACATCGCCGCGGCAATCTGCCTGGGCGTGCTGACGGACGTGCTGATCAAGGTGCTGACGGGCGATGCAAAGAAGGTCCACCCGGTGCTGTATGTGCTGTGCATCCCGCTGGTGCTGTACTTCATCGTGTAAATAATCGGATAACAAGTCAGCTTTCCGGCATACCTGGATGAGCAGGTCTGATTGTGCGGAGTAGCGCAGCTTACGCTGCGCTACTCCGGTTTTTATTGGGATACGTACGTGGTTATAAAAATGGATGCATCGGTCAATCACGCCGTTCGTTCTTTAGAATGCCTCAGGTTTATGTGTAGATTACTGCCAATTGCGTTTCAATATCCCACTTTTGAGATACAGTATACTCTTTTCTGAGGATTTGATCGGGTGGAGTTTCCCGCGCTTTGTCAGGTCAATAATGTTTTGCCGGGAGCAACCCAAGATCTCGCATCGTGTTGCGAAACTCTCTAATTTCAAAAACGGTCTTCGTGCAAGACTCTCACGCATAGATTGTTCGTATACTTTGGCAGCACTTTTGCTTCTCAATTTCCGCTCAACGTCAACACTATAAGGGCTTGGGATACTCCCAAAATTGCCGTGTGTCCGGACAGCGGCTGTGCTTGCTGTTCTCTCAAATCTCATATCCGCAGATCATGGTGTCCCCGCTTTTTCGAAAGCGGGGACATTTTTTCTTCTCCGATACTTAAAAAACGGCAGAGAAATGTCCGTTGTATAGTAGGGGGTTTTTGAAAAAGGGTGCCAAGTTTTTGGAGAAAAATGTCCGTTGTATTGTGAAAGGAGTGTTTTATCATGCCAGACCGCACGCGGCTCATCCGCAAAGAAATATGCCTGAATGAGCAGGAAATGAGCGTAGTTCGCCACAAGATGAATCAACTCGGCACCCACAATTTCGGCGCGTATGCCCGGAAGATGCTGATCGATGGACACATCATCAAGGTCGATTACACCGAGCAGAAAAAGTTAGCTGCTGCCGTCAGCCGTGTCGCCTCGAACATCAATCAGATTTGCCGCCGCTTCAACAGCACCGGGCATTTCTACGATGCCGACATTGCCGAGCTGAAAGAGCGAATGGCTGACGTGTGGGAATTGTTGAAAACGCGGCAGAGGGAAGAACTTTGATCACAACGGGATTTTCCATGTGTGGGTTTTCCGTCACTGGTTTTCCGGACGGTGGACAAGCTGACGCTCCGGAGCGTACCGCAACCGGATTTCAGGACGACGGTTTTCGTGCCGTTCATCGGGGCTGAAACTCACCCTCTGACTAATAAGAAATTAATCAAGATACAAGAGAATCAATCAACACAAAAATAGATGGATTGATGGATGGGACAGGAGGTCAGATGAAAACTTTTTGTAAGTTCATCGCAAAGGAGGGCGAAGATGCACAAGCTTGACCCCATCGAGCGGCTGCCGGACGGCTCGCTCTTCCGCCTGACGCCGGGACAGCTCCGCAGCGTGCGCGGTCTTACAAAACGCTGCTGCAACTTCTTGGATGGCGACTGCCTGCTGTTGGACGGCGCTTGCCCGCAACACATCTCCCGCAGCCTGATCTGCCGGTGGTTTCGCCGCGCCATACTGCCTCAGCAGCCGAAGCTGGAGCAAGCCATCCTCAGCCCGAAAAAACTCCGCCGCTGCGAAGTCTGCGGCACGGGCATCCTCGTCCGCTCCGGCAGGACAAAATACTGCCCCGCCTGTGCCAAGGACATCCACCGTCAGCAGAAAGCAAAGTCCGCCCGTAAACGGCGCTCGGGCGTAGACAATTCGGGGGTGAAAAGCCCTTGAACTGCAAGCATTCCCGCACCACCAAAGCCTCGCGGCAATACGATTTCCCTCACAGCCCTGAAATTGAATTCTATTTGTCTACATAGCCGCCGGAACACACGCATAGATTGAAGCAGAAAACGCTCTGGAAAGGAGGGCAGCCATGGAAGTATTTCTGATCTTCCCGAAATCAAAGCAGGCGCAGCAGGAGCTTGGGCAGGAGCTGGCGAAGTTCCAGTCCGAGCAGGCGCTGAAAAACATCCAGAAGCTGCCCTGTTCCATGGAGCAGAAGCTGGAACTGGTAGACGCCGCCGTGAAGCATCTGAAAGCGCAGCAATAATACATAGCAAACGGGCAGACCAGCCTCAACAGCCGGTCTGCTCGTTTTTCATATGCTTCTCGCTGAATTTGGCCCCACAAGGTTCATATCCAGCAGCGTTTCCAGCGGTACCTCAAACAGCTCTGCCAGCCTTTCCATGTGTTCCTTCGGATAATAGTCCCGCCCTGCCTCTTCGTAATGGATGTAGGTACTGCGGTCAATACCCGCATAGTCCGCCGCGTCACGCTGCCGAAGTCCTTTTTGATAACGATACCACCTCAGCTTGTCCGCAATTTCCGTGATCGCGGCGCAACTTTTAACGTACCTGCAACATTCGCAGCCAATACATAGCTGCGGACTTTCAAGCGGCAGAACATAGACCATTTTGCCCCAAAAGGTTCATGGTTTTCCGCCTCAACCGCCGTTTATTCTGCTGTGATAGTATAGCATTTTCAATACATCTTGACGCATAAGTTGCCAGGCGGATCTTTTTATCGGGCCGAAAGGTGTTCACCGCCTTGATCAGGCCGATGGTGCCGATGGAGATCAGGTCCTCCTGATTGCTGGCCTGGGTATAATACTTTTTGATGATGTGCGCCACCAGGCGGAGATTGTGCTCCACCAAGCGGTTGCGGGCAGACAGATCGCCCTGGGCCCACTGCTCCAAGCACTCCCGCTCCTCCTGCCGGGACAGGGGACGGGGAAAGGAGCCGGGATTACCGGACAAATGCAGGGTCAAAAACAGGCTGTTGGACAGCAGCAGCAATGCCGCCGATAACATAGGTCATCCCTCCTTCACGGCAATCCTATGCCCGGAGGGGATGGTCCTATGTAACAAGAGGAATCGTCAAAAACAGCTCTGAAAGGCGGACGGCCTTGCGGTCGTCCGCCTTAAGCGCACATAGGTATAAACGATTACAGGTTTTCCGGTCATTTTCTTGGCCGGCGCGGCTTACTCCCCGCCGCTTTCGTCTTTGGGGGCGGCAGGCTCATCGTCCAGGGGCTCCGCCTGTGCAGACTCCGGGGCGTCGTCCTGGGACCCCGCCGCTTCGGTTTCTGCCGGGGCCTCAGCCGCCGCAGCGGCAGCAGCCTCCCGGGCAGCCACCTGGTTCACATACAGGTCCTCAGGCCGGCGGGGGTGGAGCTTGATGTTGTAAAACAGCACCGCCAGAGCGGCGATCATCAGCACCAGGCTCAGCACCTGGGACACCCGGATGGGCTGGCCGGCGATGGTCCAGTTGAACAGATACAGGCTGTCGGTGCGCAGACCCTCGATCCAGAAGCGGCCCACGCCGTACCACAGGAAGTAGAAGCAGGTGTTCTCACCGTCGAACCGCCTGGCCTTGGATACCACAAAAACGATCAGCAGCAGGCCGATGAGGTTCCACAGGCTCTCGTACAGGAAGGTGGGATGTACCTCCACCAGCTCCCCGGCAGTGGTGGTCAGCTGCATGCGCCAGGGCATGGTGGTTTCCGCACCAAAGGCCTCGCGGTTCAGGAAATTGCCCCAGCGGCCGATGGCCTGGCCGATGAGCAGCCCCATGACCACCAGGTCCATCATGGCCCCCAGCTTGATATGGCGGCTGCGGCACAGGATAATGGCCACGATGACCACAGCGATGACGCCGCCGTAGATGGCCAGGCCGCCGTCCCAGATGGCGATGGCCTTGGACCAGCTGAACCGGTCCTCGTGGTCCTTGAACTGGCTGAGATAGAACAGAACATAATAGATCCGCGCGCCGATGATGCCGCAGGGAATGCCCCACAGCAGCCCGTCGATCAGGTCATCCTCGCGGATGCCGTATTTCGTGCGCTGGCGCATGCACCACCACAGGGCCACCAGCATGCCCAGGGCGATGAGGATGCCGTACCAGTAGATGCCGTTGCCGATGTTGATGGCCTTGGAGCTGAGGGTAATGGTCCAGTCGCCAAAAAGCCCCGGAAAGCGGATGGGGCTGTCGGTCATGATCTTCATAGTGTCACTCCTTGCTCAGAAACTGGCACCTATTATACCGCAGACGGCGCAGAATGAAAAGCCCTTTTTTTCCGGGCAGCGCCTGCACGCGTACCCCCCTTACCCCTCGATGATCTCCACCACTTCGCCGATATACATACGATGGACGGGCTCGTCCTTATAAAAGGCGTCCCGGACCTCCTGGGGGATCTGCTCCAGGTCCAGGTCCTGGCAATAGATTTTGCGGCAGACCAGGGTAGTCTCCGCCTGACGGAAGGTGATGCCCCGGGGCAGGAGCTCCGGGGTCAGACCCGCCGCCGCCACCTTGTCGCCGTCCCGGCCGGAGGTGCTGCCCAGCAGGGACAGGGCCCTGCGCTGCTCCTCCGGGTAAAAGCTAACGGTGAAGTAGTCGCTCTCCTCCATAAATGCAAAGGTATAGCGGTTCTTTTTCACATACACTGTGGCCACCGGGCGTTCCCACAGGGTGCCCAGGCCGCCCCAGCTGATGGTCATGGTGTTGTAATGCTCCGGGGTCCCCGCCGTGACCAGGGCCCACTGCTTGTCGAATTTGGTAAATACGTCCGCTTCCAGGTGCATCATACCGGCACGCTCCTTTATTATAAAGTAAGGCCATTGTATCACACCCCGCCCCCCGGGGCAAGACGGAGATTTCCGGCACCCGCAGGAAAAAGGGCGGACGCCGGCGCCCGCCCCGATCTTTATCCGAACAAAAGGATGCACCACCAGATGGCGCCGATGACAGATACCACCAGCCCCAGCAGGAGCATGATGCCCCGGGCCAGGTCCGTGGCCTGGAGCTTTTCCGAGTTGTGATAGAAAAAGCCCAGCAGAAATTTGTCCAGGGCGATGGCAGGCTTCAGCAGCAGAGGGAGCACCAGGCCCAGCAGCAGGAACAGCCCCGCCGTGAGAAATTCCCCGGGCCGCCCGGCGATGCGGGTCTGGTGATTGCCCAGGGCCATGCTGTACAGCGCGTTATCGGTCAGGCCCGGGCTGAACCCGGCCTTCTCCTGCACCAGGGTGCTGATGGACCAGCTGTCACCCGCTGTCATGAACGTTCCGGTGGCGGTGTTGTAGGTGACGTTGCGGACCACACCGTCCATGGCCATTTCCGCCGCCCGATAGGAGCCGTTTTCCGCCAGGGACAGGGTAAACTCCGCCGTCTGCCCCGCGGGGGAGTGAATGCGCAGGCGGTTGTCCTCCGTCACCTCCACCGTGGAGCAGCCCGGGCGGGTATAGGTCCTGCCCTGTTCCCCGGCGGTCATGCGGTAAAAGCCGCCGTTGTTCCACACGCCGGGGCGCAGGCCCCACACCAGGGCCGAGATCGCCAGGAGCACTGTGCAGAGGAGTTCGATCTTCCAAATGATGTTTTTCATACCATATTCCTCACGTTCCACCCAAATATTCCTTTCAATTCCCAAGTGCACACCCTATCATCTTACCCCCTCGGCCACAGATGTTTGAGCGCTCACACATTTACTATATCAGATAAGAAGTCGATTGTCAATGTAAATGATTATAAAAATCTTAAATTTCGACTTTCATAATATATTTTTATCCGGCTTAATATTCAATTTATGTTTGTCTGTTATTTTTTATTGTGAATAAAGCCGATAAATCGCAGATACTAATTGTTATTTTCGTGCGTAATATATTTACCCCGGCGCATCAGTGCCTATTTCCTCCCATAACCGCCGCCTCTTGTCTTTTCCTGCCCTATGTGGTAAAATGGCAAAAACATCGAAAAGGAGCTGAGTGCGTGACGGACTATCCCACTTCCCTGCTGCCGGACCGCGGCAGATGCACCGGCTGCGGCGCCTGCGCCAGCGGCTGCCCCAAGGGGGCCATCCATATGCTGCCGGACCGGGAGGGGTTCCTGTACCCCACCGTCACCGATGCCTGCATCCAATGCGGCCACTGTGCCCACATCTGCCCCGTTCTGAAGCAGCGGGAGCCCCGGCCGGAGCCGGCGGTGTTCGCCGCCTGGAACCCCGACCCCTCCGTGCGCCAGACCTCCACCGCAGGCGGCGTATTTCCCCTGCTGGCGGAGTATATCCTGGACGAGGGCGGCGTGGTGTTCGGCGCGGCCCTGGACCAGGAGCTGCGGGTGCGGCACATCGCCGTAAAGGACAAGGCGGAGCTGCCCCGGCTCCAGGGGGCCAAGCCCGTGCAGAGCGACCTGGGCGACAGCTTCCGCCGGGTGCGCCACTATCTGGACCAGGGGCGGCGGGTGCTGTTCTCCGGAACCCCCTGTCAGGTGGACGGCCTGTATCACTTCTTAGGCGAGCATCCGGAGCGGCTGCTGACCTGCGACGTGGTGTGCAGCGGCGTGTCCTCCCCGGGGGTGTGGGGCCATCTGGTGCGGTCTATGGCGTATATCAAGCGGCAGCCGCCGGTGGACGTGTGCTTCTGCGGCAAGCTGCCCGGGGAAAAGGACCGGCGATTCCGTGTCCGCTTCGCCGGAGGCGCCCAGTATGACGCCCCCTTCGGCAAGTCCGACTTCGGCCGGGGTCTGCGGCAGCGGCTGTTTCTGCGCCCGGCATGCCACCGGTGTCCCTATACCAGCACCGACCGCCCGGCGGACCTGACCCTGGGCATATACCGGGACCCGCCCAAGGACTTCCACCCGGAGGTACCCCGGTACAGCATTTCCCTGCTGCTGGTGAACAGCGCCAAGGGCGCCCACTATTTCGACACACTGCCCCTGAAGCGGGAAAAGCTGACCCTGGACCAGGCGGTAGCCTGCGCCGGGGCTCTGTCGGCTCCCCAGGAAGCCTCCGGCAGCCGGGAGGACTTTTTCGCGGCCTTCTGTCAGCAGCCCTTCCAGCAGGTGCGCAACCGGTTTCTGTCCGCCTCTCCCCTGCCCCAGCCCCTGGAGCGGCTGCGTCAGCTGCTGAAGCATCCCAAGGAGAAGTGATTTTATGGAAACACTGATGCACACCTGCTGCGCGCCGTGCTCCGTGTCCTGCATCCGCCAGCTGCGGGGCGAGGGCATCGAGCCTGTCAGCTTCTGGTATAATCCCAATATCCACCCCTATCAGGAGTACAAGGCCCGGCGGGACACGCTGATGGCCTATGCCCCGGCCATCGGCATGAAGCTCATCGTCCGGGAGGATTACGGCCTGCGGGCTTTCTGCCGGGCCGTGTGCGGCGACATCGACCACCGGTGCGGCCACTGCTACCATATCCGCCTGTGGGAAACGGCACGGTATGCGGCGGAGCACGGCTATGCCAGCTTCACCAGCACCCTGTTCGTCAGTCCCTATCAGAACCACGAGCTGCTGCGGCAGACGGCTCAGGCGGCGGCAGAGGCATACGGGGTGGAGTTCCTGTACCGGGATTTCCGTCCCGGATTCCGGGCGGGCCAGCAGGAGGCCCGGGAGCGTGGCTTTTACATGCAGAAATACTGCGGGTGCGTGTTCAGCGAGGAGGACCGCTACCGCAAGCAGCTCGACCGGGATCTGAAGAATCCGGAAAAGATCATTGGATAACAGCAGCCCCGCCGGTCACCCGGCGGGGCTGTTGTTATTCATTTTACAGGTGAAGCAGCTCCTTGTAATAGGGCCACAGGCCGGTTTTCTCCGGGCAGAAGGGGGCCAGCTGGCACAGGTCCGTGCCGGGGAAGTCATTGCCCTCGATGATGGCCGGGCCGTCGGGGCCGATGGCCATATCCCAGCCCACATGGCCCACCTCCGGGATCTCCCGGGCGGCCTCACAGGCCATGGCCTTGGCCTCCTCGATCATGGGCAGCTGATAGCCCACCAGGGGGATGCCGGTGTCGGGGTGCCGGTCATAGACGTTGAAATAGTCGTCGGTGGCGGGGGAGCAGATCTTACCGGTGTCGATATCCACCCGGCAGAGGATGCCGCCCTGGCCGGAGTTGTCGCACACGCCGCCGCCCCGTCCCATTTTCAGGGTGATATAGGCGATGTGCACCTGGCCGTCCACCAGGTCGGTGCAGATGCGCATGGTGTTCACGGACTGGGGATGCAGCCGCGCCATATCGGGATGCTGGGCCTGGACATGCTCCAGCACCACCAGCTTCTTCTCCCGGATATAGTCCAGCATGGCCGCCGGGGATTCAAAATCCTTCACATACAGCTTTTCCACGCCGTTGCCGCAGGAGCCGTGGTTGATCTTGGCAAAAATGGCCTCCTGGCCCTCCAGGAACCCAGCCATCTGTTCCACCGTAGCGGTCTCGCCGTTGAGGGTGGGCCGGCGGAGATACTTGGCGAAGCGGACGTTAAAGAGCAGCTTGTCGTCAAAATCGTCGTCGTGTGCCATATCATTCATGAGATTGCTGACCTTCTTGTTGCGCACCCGGGTGAGGTAGGTGTCCCGCTGGGCGCCGGTCATGTTGTAAAAGCCGAACATGGTGTAGTCATAATACCCTGCGCCGTACCGCACGGCGCACCACAGCATATCAAAGAAGGTGCGCACGTTGTTCTGTCCGCACTTCTGGTGCACCACGTCGATCATGTGGTTCATTTTCTTGAAGCGGACGCCGGTGAGCACCCGGGCCACATATCCGATCATTGCCATGGTAAAAACCTCCCATTTCTCGTTTTGCACTATCATATCACGCAGGCGGCGAAAATCCAATGCATTTTCCTGATGTCTGCCAAAAGCAGAACTGTTTTCAGTATACCACGCCGGAGCGCACGGCGCAAGAACAGCGTCAGATGAAGTATTTCTCCCGGCAGTAGCGGTACGGCGTGTCGGGAACGGCGGCCCGGCCATAGATGTTGGCGGCAAAGACCAGGTCATGGATGGCAATGCCGTAATTATACACCAGGATGCGCTGGACATTGTCCGTGCGGCCGGGGGCCGCGCCGTTGAGCACGTCGGTGACGTTGGTGGTAACCGGGGCAAAGTGGTCAAAGTACTTGAACCCGCGGATCTGTTCCATTTCATCGGTGAACACCCGGTCGAAGAACAGGTCGCAGTTCTGGAACCCCATGGTACAGATGGGGATCACCGTGCAGCCCTCCTTGAAATACTCGTCGGTGACGAAGTTCTCCGTGACCTTGGTAATGGCGGAGATCACCAGGTCAGAGCCGCCGATGACCTCCTCATAGGTGTCGCACAGGACAAAATGCACGTTGGGGTCCTCCCGGAACAGGTCCATGATGCGCTGCTGGTGGTCGTGGTAGCGGATGAGCTTCAGCGTCACGTCCCGGCGGTCCCCCTCCGCCCGCAGAGAGGCGATAAACGCCCGGATGCAGACGGTCATGATGTTCCCCAGGCCGATGAGGCCCACCGTTTCAAAGTCCGGCCGGGTGAACAGGCGGGCGGAGTGGGCAGCGGAGATGCCGGTGCGGAGGGTGGTGATATACTCGCCGTCCATCAAGGCCCGGAGGATGCCGGTGTCGGACTCATAGAGCAGGATATCGCCCATCATGCTGGAGCGGTCCTCGCCCCGCTTGATGCTGTGGCGGCCGATCATCTTCACCATGGCGATGTTGCCCCGCTCATAAATGCAGGGCATGACATTGTAATAGTCGCCGTCCTGCTGGGCGATGTGGATTTTGGGGGGCAGGGTGTAGCCGGACTTTTCCCGCAGGGCCTCGTCCACCCAGCGGATGAGCTCGCTGTCCGGAGTCTGGGCTGCAATGGCCCGGACGGCTTCAAAATCAAGGACTTCCATGTGTTCTCTCTCTCCATTTTCATCTTTCTTCTCTCATATAAACCCCCCGGCTTTCGCCGGAGGGCTTCGGGGTTCATCGATAGAGCTTTGCGCCGGCGGGGATGCGGTCATCCGCCATCAGCAGATGCAGCTTTTCCTGGCCGTTTGCAAAGTTGGCCTGCTCCTCCGCAGCAGGTGCGGCAGAAGCAGCCTCGGTGGGCTTGTCCGTCCTCTTGTCCATGTCCGGCGGCTTCATGGCCGGGTGGTACAGCCCACCCTTCCCAAGATATGCAGCCTGACATGCGCAGATATTATAGCAGAGTATTTTGGAAATTTCAATGGCTTTGTAGTCGATCCGCACGCTCAAAGTGCAGAACTGCAATACATGTTGGGCAAGTGAATAAAATCAGCGAATTGATTGACAAATATTTTGCATTTCTGTATAATTCAGTAGGAAATCGCTGCAAAAGGAGTACTTGACTATGAACTGCCACGGCGGCTGCGCCAGGAACGCGAGGCTGAAGCAGGCCATTGACCGGGTGCCGAAGCGGAAGGTCATCGACCCGAAAGCGGACCCCCGGCTCATGGGCGCTCCGGGCACGCCCGCCAGAAGGAGATGACACACGGAATATGGACCAGCATACCCATTCCCACCCGCATGACCACGACCACCCCCATCCGCATACCCACAGCCATACCCAGACCAAGGCCGTTCTGAACCGTCTGTCCCGGGCCCAGGGGCACCTGGAGTCTGTGCGCAAAATGGTGGAGCGGGGCGAGGACTGCGCCGAGGTGCTGGTGCAGTTGGCGGCGGTGATCTCCGCCCTGAACAGCACCGGCCGGGTGATCCTCAAGGATCACATTGCCCACTGCATTGTGGACGCTGTGGAGTCCGGCGACAACGAGGCCGTGGAGTCCCTGAACCAGGCCATTGACCGGTTTATGCGGTAAAATTTGTGAACATTTTCCCAAAGCAATTGACATTTTTCAACATCGTGTCTATAATTTAGTATAGGATAGAGGATCGGCGGGGCCCCTGTCGCCTGGTGATGCAGGCGAGGTGCCGCCAGATCAAAAAGCAGCCGGAGGAAAAGGCTCCCCTGAATCCCGCCCAGCAGCTGACGTATGACATGGTCACCAAGGGCGCCGGCGCCGTGTGTCCCGAAAATCTCCGGCCGGTCATCGACTGGTACAATTCTGTGAAGTAAGGAGCGAGCTTATGGAAAAAGTAAAAAACGTCCTGCTGACCGGCGGCAAGGCCGCCCTGAACAGCGCCGTGGAGCTGGGCTGCAGCGTGGTGCAGCTGTTCACCCGCCTGGCCAATACCACCTGGGAGTTCGTGTGCGATAAGGTCCGCACCATGTCCCGGGAGCACCGCCGGATGCTGATGATCATCGCCGCCGCTGCCACCGGCGTTCTGGCCGTGGGCTCTGTGGTCCTGTGGCTGGTGTGCCGGAAAAAGTAAATTTCCTATCGTATTTTATAACAGAGCGGGGGGACGCGGTGCGTCTCCCCGCTGCTGACAGAAAAGAGGAGTCAATTTATGGAAAAAAAGGCATTCAAGGCGGAGTCGCAGCGGCTGCTGGACCTGATGATCCACTCCATCTACACCCATAAGGAGATCTTCCTGCGGGAAATCATCTCCAACGCCTCCGACGCCATCGACAAGCTGTGTTATCTGTCCCTGACAGACGAGAACGTGGGGCTCAAGCGGGAGGATTTTGCCATCACCCTGTCCGTTGACAAGGAAAACCGCACCCTCACCGTCAGCGACAACGGCATCGGTATGGACGCAGATGAGCTGGAGAACAACCTGGGCGTCATCGCCTCCAGCGGCACCTTCCAGTTCCGGCAGGAGCTGGACAAGGAGGCCGAGGCCGACGTCATCGGTCAGTTCGGCGTGGGCTTCTACTCGGCCTTCATGGTGGCCGACCACATCACCGTTATCTCCCGGAAATACGGCCAGGAGCAGGCGTACCGCTGGGAGTCCGACGGCCTGGAGGGCTACACCATCGAGCCCTGCACCCGGGACGCCGTGGGCACCGACATCATCATGCACATCAAGCCCGACGGCGACGAGGAGCCTGACGAATACGGTCAGTATCTCCAGGAATACGCCCTGCGCCGGCTGGTGAAGAAATACTCCGACTACATCCGCTTTCCCATTAAGATGATGATGCCCCACTCCCAGGTCAAGGAGGGCAGCCCCCAGGACAAGCCCGAATACGAGGAGGTCCTTGCGTGGGAGACCCTCAACAGCATGGTACCCCTGTGGCAGCGGAAGAAGGCCGATGTCACCCGGGAGGAATACGACAAGTTCTATCAGGAGCGGTTCGGCGATCCCGCCGCGCCCCTGAGCGTTATCACCGTGTCCGCCGAGGGCGCCGTCACCTATAAGGCGCTGCTGTATATCCCCTCCCAGGCCCCCAGCCAGTACTACACCGAGGACTATAAGCCCGGCCTCCAGCTGTACGCCTCCGGCGTGATGATCATGGACAGCTGCGCCGACCTGCTGCCGGACTATTTCAACTTTGTCCGGGGCGTGGTGGAGTCCCCGGACCTGAGTCTGAACATCTCCCGGGAGCTGCTGCAGCACGACCGGCAGCTGAAGATCATCTCCGCCAATCTGGAAAAGAAGATCAAGGCCGAGCTGGAGCGGATGCTCCGGGACGATCGGGAGAAATACGAGACCTTCTACCGCAGCTTTGGCCGCCAGCTGAAGCTGTGCGCCCTGGACAACTACGGGGCCAGGAAGGAGCAGCTCCAGGATCTGCTGCTGTTCTACTCCTCCACGGAGAAGAAGCCCGTGACCCTGGCGGAGTACGTCTCCCGGATGCAGCCGGAGCAGAAGTTCATCTATTTCGCCTCCGGCGACACCGTGGACGCCATCGACCACATGCCCCAGACGGAGCTGCTGAAGGATCACAATATGGAGATCCTCTACTTCACCGACAAGGCCGACGAGTTTCTGCCGGACATGCTGCAAAAGTACCAGGATAAACCCTTCCGCTCCGCCATCGACGGGGATCTGGAGCTGGGCGATGAGCAGAAGCCCGACGAGACCGACAGCCATCAGGAGAGCTTTGCCTTCCTGAAGGAAGCACTGGGGGATAAGGTGGACCAGGTGAAGGCATCCACCAGGCTCAAGACCCACCCGGTGTGCCTGTCCAGCGGCCAGGGCATCACCTTCGAGATGGAGAAGTATTTCACCGCCGTGCAGCCGGAGCTGGGCATGAAGGCCAAGCGCATTCTGGAGATCAACGTGGATCATCCCGCCTTTGCCGCCTTCGAGACTGCCCGGATCACCGACCCGGACCAGGCGAAAAAATACGCCCAGATTCTCTATAACCAGGCCTGCCTCATCGCGGGTCTGCCCATTGAAAACCCGTCCGCGTACACGGATCTGATCTGCTCGCTGTGGAAGTGAGCCATCATAAGCAATGCGGAGCTCTCCTCCAGGAGAGCTCCGTATTGCTCAGCTTGTCAAAATTCCTTTTTGACAAGCTGAGCAAGCATTTTCAAAACTTTCATAAAAGTTCTGAAAATGCGGTGATTGAAAACGAAAGACACCCCTGATGGGTTTCTTTCGTAACTATCTTCCTTTCCGAAGGCGGAGATGATCCCGCTTTTTTGACAGTCTCAAGCAATACGGAGCTCTCCGCCAGGAGAGCTCCGTATTGCTACGCATCGAAATGCGCCGGGGCATCCTTCCATTCGGGGTGCCCTGTTGTTTTCTGTTAATCCAGCGCGTCGCGGCTTTCAAACACGTCGCGGACAGAGCCGTTCCGGTCGATCTCCGGCTCCGGAGCCGGGGCCTTGGCCATCTTCAGCTCCTGCCACTTGGCCTTGTCGATCAGCAGCTGCCGGGGCTTGGACCCCTCGAAGGGACCCACATAGCCCCGCTCCTCCATCTGATCCACCAGCCGGGCCGCCCGGGCATAGCCCAGCTTCAGCCGCCGCTGGAGCATGGACACGGAGGCCTGTCCCGTCTCCAGCACCACGTCCACGGCGGCGGTGAGCAGCTCGTCGTCGGGACTCTCCCCGGCGGGCTCCGGCGCACCGGCGGACTTGCCGCCGCCCTTTTCCTTCTCCTTCACCGCCTGCTCGATCTTGTCCATCACGTCCTGGGAATACTCCGCCTCGCCGCTCTGCTTCACATAGTCCACCACCCGCTCGATCTCCTCCGGGGTGATGAAGCAGCCCTGGACCCGGGTGGGCTTCCCGGCCCCCAGCGGGGCGTACAGCATGTCGCCCTTGCCCACCAGCTTCTCCGCGCCGGTGGTGTCCAGGATGATGCGGGACTCCAGGGACGAGGCCACGGCAAAGGCAATGCGGCTGGGGATATTGGCCTTCATCAGGCCGGTGATCACGTCGGAGGAGGGCCGCTGGGTGGCGATGACCAGGTGCATCCCGGCGGCGCGGCCCATCTGGGCCACCCGGCAGATGGATTCCTCCACCTCCTTGGCGGCCACCAGCATCAGGTCCGCCAGCTCGTCGATGACCACCACCACGGTGGGCATTTTTTTCAGCTCCTGGCTGCGTCCGGCCAGGGCGTTGAACCCGGCCAGGTCCTTCACGCCGTTCTCCGAAAACAGCTTATAGCGCTTCATCATCTCATACACTGCCCACTGCAGGGCCCCGGCGGCCTTCTTGGGGTCCGTCACCACCGGGATCAGCAGGTGCGGGATGCCGTTGTACGGGGCCAGCTCCACCATTTTGGGGTCCACCATGATGAACCGGACCTCCTCCGGCGTGGACTTGTACAGCAGACTCACGATCAGCGAGTTGGTGCACACGGATTTACCGGAGCCGGTGGTACCGGCGATCAGCACATGGGGCAGCTTGGCAATATCCCCCACGATGGCGTTGCCGCCGATGTCCTTGCCCACGGCAAAGGCCACCCGGGACCGGTGCTCGGCAAAGGCCCGGGAGTCGATGACGTCCCGGATGCGCACCGCCGTCACCACCCGGTTGGGCACCTCGATGCCCACCACGGAGCTTTTGTTGGGGATGGGCGCAATGCGCACGCCGCCGCTGCCCAGGGCCAGGGCGATGTCATCGGCCAGGTTCGTCAGCTTGGACAGCTTCACACCCTGGTCCAGGGTGAACTCATACCGGGTGACGCTGGGTCCGTGGACCACGTCGCCGGGCTTGGCATCCACGCCGAAGCTGGTGATGGTCTGGGCCAGGCGGCGGGAGTTGTTCCGCAGCTCCGCCCCCACCTCGGTATAATTGTCGTCGGTATTCTGGTCCAGCAGCGTCACCGGGGGATACTGATACGCCTCCTCCGGCTCCGCCAGCTCCTCCTCGATGGCCTGTCCCACCTCCTGGGCATGCTGCTCCACCTCCTGGGCGGCAGCCTGCCCCCGGCGGGACTTCTTCTCCGGCACAGGCTCCTGGGCCGGTGCCTGGGCCGGTGTCTGCACCGGCTCTGCCGCAGGCTCCTGCACCGTGGGCGCTTCCGTCTGCGGCGCAGGGGTCTGAGGCCGCAGCACCTGGTCCGGAGTCATCACGTCGTCGCCCTTGCGGGCAAAGAAGCCCTTTCCCTTCTTCCGGGGCAGCGGCTCCTCCGGCGGCTCTGACCGCCGGTCCGCCGTCTTTTCCCGGGGGGCAGGAGCGTCATCCAGAGGCACGTCCACCGACGGACGCTGCCGCCG
>ENA-ORUB01002232-ORUB01002232.1-human-gut-metagenome-genome-assembly--contig:-NODE-2232-length-18707-cov-2.776646_pt1 | contig 18707 bp, 15 predicted proteins | sample MGYA00241918_ERZ509200 | MGnify/ENA primary metagenome ERZ509200 (study PRJEB26280, sample SAMEA2338853) | human gut metagenome | biome: human gut; feature: human-associated habitat; material: faeces... | reverse complement strand
TTTTCTTCCCTTTTCGTCCCGTTTTGGCAGCTGTTGCGTTTTTTCCTGTGTCATCGACAACAGCGCCTGATACAGCTGCTCATCGGTGCAGCTCTTCCAGTCGGTTTGAAAATGCCGCTCTAAAAAACGCTCGATATATTCTTTCATCTGTCAACCCTTCTTTATCTCCTGCTGTTCCTTCTGCTTTGCCCGGATGCCTGTCTTGTACTGCGGCATCCTCCAGCTTGCCTGATTCAGCCGCCTGATCTGTTTTGCCAACTTTTTGTCCGCCTGACCTTCCAGCATCCGCCAGCTCCAGTTGTCCCCGACGGTGGACGGTGTATTCATCCTTGCGGTCGATGGCAGGTTCAAAAAGTCCTGCATCGGCGCGATTGCCAGCTCACAGCAGCTGTTCCATGCTGCCCGAATCATTGCCCAGGAAAAGTCCGCCTCTTTTTTGACCCCCAGATAGGCGGACGCCATCCTGCGCTGCTGCTTGTCGAGAGCAGCTGCCCATCCTCGGGTGGTGTCGTTGTCATGGGTACCGGTATAGATGACTGCCCGCTTGGGACAGTTGTGCGGCAGATAGCTGCTTTGCTCCTGCACAGAAAAAGCAAACTGCAAAATCTTCATGCCCGGCAGACGGTAGTGGTCGCGCAGCTGCTCCACATCCCTGGTGATGATGCCTAAATCCTCAGCAATCAGCGCCGTATCGGGCAGTTGTTGAAACAAGGTATCGAAAAACTTCTCGCCCGGACCCTTCTCCCATCTTCCGTTTTCTGCGGTGGGTGCGTCTGCGTCGATGGCATAATAGCCTGCAAACCCACGAAAATGGTCGATGCGAGTCAGGTCGAACAGGCGGCTCATCGCCCGGATGCGGGCAATCCACCAGCCAAAGCCCTCTTTCTCCATCACATCCCAACGGTACAGCGGATTTCCCCACAGCTGACCGGTTTTGGAAAAGTAGTCGGGCGGACAGCCTGCCACCCGCAGCGGGTGAAAATCTTCATCATACTCAAACAGACGACTGTTGACCCAGGTGTCACAGCTGTCCGGCGCCACATAAATCGGAATGTCCCCAATCAAACGCACGCCTTTTCGATTGCAGTATTCCCTGAGCTTTGCCCACTGCTCAAAAAACAGGTGCTGCACCCAGCAGTGATATTCTATCTCCTCCTGCAATCGTTCTTTCCACAGTTTTAATGTCTGTCGGTCGCGCTTTGCCAGTGGAGCGTCCCACTGCTGCCATGGCTTGCCTCCCATCTGCTGCTTGAGTGCAAGATACAGTGCATAATCATCCAGCCAATCCTGCTCTGCCACAAACCGTTGTACCTGCTCCCACAAGGCGCTGTCCTGCTTTGCCCGTGCAAAGGCTAGGCGCAGCAGCCGCGGCTGATTGCGGTGCAGTTTTTCAAAGCATACCTCATCCGCATGGCTTCCCCAGTCCAGCCGGTCACATTCCTCGCGCTTGAGCAGACCCCATTCGATCAGCTGCTCCAGGTCGATCAAATCCGGGTTCCCCGCAAAAACCGAATCGGACTGGTAGGGAGAATTTCCGTTGCCTGCCGGTCCCACCGGAAGGATCTGCCACCAGCTCAGTCCCGCCTGATGGCAAAAGTCGGCAAACCTCCTGGCATGGTTTCCCAGCGTCCCCACTCCGTACCGACCGGGAAGGCTGGTGATGTGCAGCAGGACACCGCTGCTCCGTTTCATAAAAACTCCCCCTTTACTTCATTTTCTTCTGCATAAATTGTACCGCAAAATCGACCTTTTGTATAGACTTTCCTTTCTCTGTACTGCGCTTTTCTGCTGGTGTTCAACAGTTTTTGATATTTTTACCAAAGAAGCTTCGATATTTCTACCCTTCTTCACCAAAAAGCAAAAAATGGTATCACGTATGCATAAAATTTCTTTTAGCTTGACACTTTTTTAATAGAACCGTAAAATTATCCTGCTTCTATCAAGTCCATCTTGTGACAGAAAGGAGAATCCTTATGACGAAACATCTGCCTACCCGTCTGCTGACGCTGCTGACTGCGCTAAGCCTTTCGCTGCTCTTCACCGCTTGCGGCGCTTCCAGCAAAGGTCAATCGTCCGAAACGGCAATGGATGCCGAAGTGGAGGAGGTCATCTATGAAAACACCGCAGCCGAAGCTCCTGCCGACAAAGCCAACAGTATGCTCAGCGACCCGCTTGCACAGACCTCTATGCCGGATGGGTTGAATCTCAAGCTCATCTGGCGCGCAAATCTTTCGATGGAAACGCTGGAGTTTGACAAGACCTTGCAGCAAGTTTCCGCCCTGGTATCCGAGCTGGGCGGCTTTATCGAAAGCTCTTCCTCCTCCGGCGGTTCGGATGCCAGCGGCAACTACATCAATCAGTATGCTTCCATCACCGCACGCATCCCTTCCAAGGACCTCAACGGCTTCATCAGCCGCCTCAACGATTGCGGCACCATCACCAACCAGCGGCTTTCCAGTGAAAACATCTCGCTGGAATACGCCGACACCGAAGCGCGCAAGCAGGCGCTGCAAACCGAATATGACCGTCTGCTCGAGCTGATGGCACAGGCGGATAACATCGACACGGTCATCGCCATCGAAGCAAGGCTGTCAGAGGTCCGCTTACAGCTGGATTCCCTGTCCTCGCAGCTGCGCACCTATGATAATCTGGTGGATTATTCCACCGTCTACTTGGATGTGCAGGAGGTTCGCAACCTCAGCGGAACCAACGCCACCACCATCCCCGAGCGCATTTCCAACGGACTTTCCAACACTCTGTACGGAATCAAGGTCTTCTTTGAAAACCTGTTGGTCTTTCTGGTGGTCAATCTGCCGGTCTTTCTGCTTCTGGCGGTTGTCATCCTCTTGATTATATGGGTACTTCGATTGATTCGCCGCAAACGTTCTCAAAAGAATGAGCCCATTCCTTCTGCTGCTCCACCAAAATCTGATGACGAACCGGTGGATTCTCCTGATAAAAACAACCGTTAATCTCCCACTGGAACCGATTTTGTTTGTTTTAAACCCCAGCCAGCGAATTGGTTGGGGTTTAAGCGCTGTTTTCCAATAATTTTATTTGCAAAAAAGGGCAAAAAATGGTACACTTTTCTATATCAATTTTGCACCTTTTAAAAAAGTAAAAATGTGAAGGGAAGTGTTCCTCGTTGTTCACACTCATTGCCGATGTCATTGCCAACAATATCCTGCTGTTCCGTATACTGGGCTCCATTCTGATTTTCATTCTGTTCTGGACGCTGAAATCGCCTGTTACCAAGCTGATTATCAAGCTGCTGGATAAGCTGCTCAACCGCAAGCGCCAGATTGCCGACCATTCCACCCTGACCTTTGTGCTGACCCCATTAAAGAGCTTTTTTGCCGCCAGCGGCATCTATCTGGCTCTGGTCAACCTGAATCCTTCTGCCGGCATGGAGCATTTCCTGCTGAAGGTGTACCGCATCAGCGTCATCATCATCGTCACTTGGATTCTTCTGCGACTGTGTGACTGCGCCTCCGACTCCTTCTTCCGCTTTGGCAACAAGCTGGACGAGCAGCTGGACGTCAACCTCAACAAAACGCTGATGACCTTTTTGAAAAAGGCGCTCAAGGTGCTTTTGATTGTCCTTGCCGCCATTGCCATCCTCAGTGAAACCGGAACCAATGTCACCACCATCATCACCGGTCTTGGTCTGGGAGGTTTGACCTTTGCGCTGGCAGCACAGGATACAGCACAGAACCTCTTTGGCGGTCTGGTCATCCTGCTGGACAAGCCGTTTGCGGTCGATGACTGGATTTCTACTCCAAACATCGAGGGTGTTGTCGAGGACATTACCTTCCGCTCCACCCGCATCCGCACCTTCCCGAACGCTCTGGTGATTGTACCAAACTCTTCTCTGATGTCCTCCCCCATTACCAACTGGTCCCGAATGAACAAGCGCCGTGCCACCTTCTCCATCGGATTGACCTATGATACCCCGAAAGAGAAGATGGAAGAATGTGTCGCTCGCATCACCGAAATGGTCAACTCCAACGAGGAGATTCTTGCCGACGACACCGTCATCCGCTTCAACAGCTTTCAAGACAGCAGTCTGGAAATCTCGCTGATGTACTTTACCAAGCCCACCTCCTTCTCCGACTTCCAGCGCATCAAGGAGCAGGTCAACTACGGCATCATGCAGATTGTGGAAGATTTGGGACTCAGCTTTGCCTTCCCGACCCAGACGCTGTATGTCCATCCTGACAAGTAAACATTTGCTTTTCATCCAAAGCAACTGTAAAAAAGCCTCTGTCCATCAAACAAACCGATGGACAGAGGCTCTTTCTTTTTGCAGGATTTTTTATGGTTTATAAGCCCAGCGCCTTTTTCACAAACAGCTGTGCTTCTGCAATCGTCTGCCAGTAGGCTTCGCCGCTTCCGCGGTCATGGCTTCCCTTTGCCAGAACACGCAGCAGCACCGGGTTTTCGCTTTGGTTACATTCCTGCATCCGCGCAGCAAACTTTTTGCCGTGATAAGGCGGAACGTTGTTGTCACACTCTCCGGTCTGGATATAAATGCTTGGGTAGGAGGTCTGCTTTACATTGTGATACGGCGAGTAGCTCAGGATGTACTCAAACATCTCCTTGCTCTCCCGCGGGTTGCCGTACTCGGTGATGTACATCGGTCCCCTTGCATCCTCGGTAAAATGAATCATATCGGTGTGTGGTACCGAGTCGATAACACAACCGAACAGCTCCGGTCGCATGGTCACAAGGGTCGATACCAGCAGACCGCCGTTGGAGCAGCCGCAGATGACAATCTTCTTCGGGTTGGTCCATCCGTCGTCAATCAGCTTTTGGGTAACGCCGAAAAAGTCGCCGTAGCAGTTCTTTTTGTGGAACATCATCCCTTCCTCATGCCAATCGGTTCCATACTCGCTGCCGCCGCGCAGGGTCGCCATCACATAAATTCCGCCCTGCATCGCCCAGCGTGCAATGTCCAATCCGCCCACCTTGTCGGTTGCCCAGGGAAGTGCTGGGATGTTGTAGCCGCCATAGCCGTAAATCCAGGTCGGTGTCTGTCCATCCGGCTTTACATCCTTGCGGCGGACCATAAAATATGGAATCATCTTGCCATCGCTTTCGGAGGGTGCAAAGAGCTGCTCCACCACCACATCGGGATAGCTTTCATCGCTCGAGCGCATGGCAATCTCCATCTTCTCCCCATCAAAACGCAGCAGGACCGGCGGGAAGGCAAAGGACTCAAAGGTGAAGTAAACTGCATCCTCCGTCCGTCCCGAGAAAGCAAGGGTTCCAAACCGCGTTGGAAGTGGGATTTCGGTTTCTCCATTTTTCTCAATGTGAACCATTTTCGCGCTGACATTGTCCATCATCGTCAGGTACAGCTTCCCGTTCAGCACAAATCCGCCGTCCAAAACCTCCGTTTTTTCCGCTCGGACAACCTTTGCCTGCTGCAAGGTCTGTCCCTTTTCCACCACCAGCAACTCTCCGAGGGCGCTGGCTTCTTTGGAAATAAAGTAGTGGCAGTCGTCGATGGTGTCAATGTACTCCACCTGCATTCCCTTGCCTTGGCTTAAATCACAGATGCTACCGCTTTCCTCTTCAATGGCAAAGTAGCGGAAGTGGGAATAGTCGTCCATCATCTCCGCCATCAGATGCTTTTTGTCGGAAGAAACGCTCACACTTCCTAAAATCGCATTGCCGCGGTCCTCCATCAGCACCCGAAGGGTATCGGTGTAAACATCATACGCACAGACGCGGGAGCGGCAGGTCTGTGCCTGCGAATCCGAAAGGGTATCTACATAGTAAACGGTTGCCCGGTTCTTCGACCAGCTGGCGCCGAAGGTATCGCGAATGGTCGAAAGGATTTTTCTTTTCTGGCAGTCAATCAGCAGGATGTTTTGTCTTGGATCCCCATCGTACAGACCGTGTACCATCAGCAGGTTCTGGTCGCTCGGGCAGGCGCGCAGGCTGCTGGCGGTATAGTTGGGGACGGTGTCCCGCTCAAACAGCAGCTCTTCCTTTTCCATCTGCTGGTCCAGACGAACCAGCTGAAAATTTCCATCCTGCGGCTTGGTCGCAGTAAGCTTTTCATTCCACAGCCCGATCTGCGTGTACAACGGACGTCGTTTCTGACTTTTCAGCTCTGCAATTTTGTCCGCAAGCTCCTTCTGGTCAAACCATCGGTCGGTAAATTCATTCTCTTGTTTGACCCAGTCCAGCACCTTCGGGTTAAGTGCCTGCTTTAATTCGCAGTATGGGTCCGGCAAAATATGCCCGAAAAACTCCTCGCTGAAATCAGATTTTTCAAATTTCGGATAATTGTACGCCATACAGACCACCTTTCTCTGAAGCATTTCGTTCTGCGCAAAATTGTGCGCTTAATTACCCTTATTATAGCAACCATCACCAGAATTTGCAACAAATTAAACAGAAAAATCTACTATAAATTTTATTTTTTGTAAAATTCGTTATTGCTCTTCCCTTTCTGTTCTATGCTTTCTTGCTTTTCTTTTTATCCTGCCGGACAAACCTCGAATCGACAAAAGTCGCAGCATATCGACCTGTCATCCTGCATTTTTATGCGCAAAAAAGCTTGTTTATTTCAAAACAATCGAAAATATGGTAAAAAAACGTTTCTTTCTTGCAAAAAGTATAGTATAATATGGTCAGTATTTTTGAAAGTGAGGGAAACACTATGCAAAAAATGAGAGCAAACTCGGTGGATATGTTGAACGGACCGCTGCTTCCGAACATCTGGGCGTTTGCCGTTCCGCTGATGCTGACCAACCTTCTGCAGATGTTGTTTCAGGCGGCAGATACCGTCGTAGTCGGACGCTTTGCCGGACAGCAGGCACTGGCTGCTGTTGGAGCAACCGGTTCCCTGTGCTTCCTGCTCATTGCATTATTCAACGGCTTGAGCATGGGAAGTAACGTTCTGATTGCCCGCTACATCGGCGCCGGAAACCACGAGAAGATTGAAAAATCGGTACACACCTCCATTGCCATGTCGATTTATTGCGGCTTGTTTCTGGTAGTCGCAGGCTTTTTCATGTCTCGACCTATGCTGGAACTGATGTCCACTCCAAGTGACATCATCGACATGAGCGAACTGTACATGCGTATCTATTTTGTCAGCGCCTTCTTCGGTCTGATTTACACCTTCGGCTCCTCGATTCTGCGCTCCAAAGGCGACACCAAACGCCCGCTGTTCTTCCTGTTCGTCAGCGGCATGACCAATGTGGTGCTGAACCTGGTCTTTGTCATCGTCTTTCAGATGAGCGTTGCCGGCGTTGCGCTTGCCACTGTGATTTCACAGGCACTGGCTGCGCTGCTGGTGTGCATCACCCTGACAAAGGAATCGGATGCCACCCACCTCGACCTGCACAAGCTGCACATCGACCGCGCAATGGCACTGGAAATCATCCGAATCGGTGTTCCTGCCGGTTTGCAGGGCATGGCATTCTCCCTGAGCAACGTGGTCGTTCAGTCGAGCATCAACTCCTTTGGCTCCTCGGTCATCGTTGCCGGAAACAGCGCCAGCAACAACATCGAAAACTTTGTCTATATCGGAATGTCTGCCTTCACACAGGCTTGCATCACCTTCACCAGCCAGAACGTCGGCGCGCAAAATCTCAAACGTGTCAAGAGTATCTTCAATCATTCGATGGTTCTGACCACCCTGAGCGCGATGTTGATGGGCTTTCTGGTCTGGTTCTTCGGCGAATCGCTGCTTGCTTTCTATACCAGCGACCCTGCTGTTGTCGAAGCCGGTATGCTCCGCCTGTTCTGGGTATCCATGTTCCTTTTCCTCAACGGCATCCTCGATGTCTTTGTCTCTTCCCTGCGCGGCATGGGATATTCCTCTTTGCCAACCATCGTCATGCTTGCCGGAATCTGCGGTGTGCGCCTGTTGTGGCTGCTGCTGATTTTCCCAATGCACCGCACTTTGACCACCATCTACCTGTGCTTCCCGCTGAGCTGGACGGTCACCAGCATTGTCCTCGGATTCATATGGCTGTACTGTTACCGCCATATGCTCCGCACCAACGGACAAAAGGAGCAAAATGCTTAAAGCAACTTTTCCGGTTTCATCTTCGGCAGTCCCGTTTCTGGGGCTGCCTTTTTTATGGATTTCTCAAGGATAGAATTTGTCATTCGCAACCATCATTCTTAGGAGATAAGCTGATTCTCCTTCAAAATCTATCCTATTGATTGTGCAAATATGACAATAATCCTCTTAGTACTTCAGCGAAGTCACGATTTTGATTGTATCTCGCTTTTTTCGTTGAAAAGGGTAAATATCTATGTTAAGATTATAACATAACAATCTCAACCGAGTCATTTTCATGCTAGGAGGATTACTAAAAATGAAACCATTATCTGAAAAAGTTGCTATTGTAACCGGTGCCGGACAGGGAATCGGAAAAGGAATTGCACTCTGTTTAGCCAAACGCGGCGTCAAAGTCGTTGCCACCGGTCGCCGTCTGGAGCCAATCGAGCAGACCATCCAAGAAATCAAAGAATTCGGCGGCGAAGGCTTTGCTATGAGCTGTGACTCTGCCGACCGTGCAAGAGTAGAAGAAGTCGTAAAAGCCACCGTAGAAGCCTATGGAACTGTCGACGTTGTTGTCAACAACGGACAGGCAATCGTTCCTTCCGCAACCGTTGAGGACACCACCTATGACAATATGCTCAAAGCATGGGAAAGCGGTGTGATCGGCTCTCTGAACTATATGCAGGCAGCCTTCCCATACATGAAAGAGCAGCACGAGGGCAGAATCATCAACTTCGCCTCCGCTACCGGTATGTTCGGTATTGCCGGTCAGCTGGCTTATGGCTCCAACAAGGAAGCTCTGCGTGGCTTGACCAAGATTGCAGCCAAAGAGTGGGGACAGTACGGCATCTGTGTCAACGTTGTTCTGCCGGGTGCTGAATCTCCTGCTGCAAAAGCTTGGGCAGAAAAATTCCCAGAAGAATATGCAAAACAAGTAGAATTGAACCCAATGAAACGCTTTGGCGATTCCGAAACCGACATCGCTCCTGTCGTTGCCTTCCTGGCTGGACCGGATTCCTGCTACTTCTCCGGTCAGAGCGTGATTGTAGACGGTGCAAACTCCATCATGCCGTAACCCAAACACGCGGTTATCCGCCGTATTACAAAATTTTTGTTATGCAAAAAGGACGATATGACTTTGGCCATATCGTCCTTTTTTTGATTTTATGTCCTCTTACTGTGCTTACATGAAAGGTTGCTCATCTCCCGAAAGGAGACTCAATACAAGGACAACATCGTCCTCGTGTGTATTATAGGTTTCTCCATTCATTGGAGGAAGCCATTGCGAACAGATAAAACGGAAAAGATTCTTTGTCCTGAAACTTTATCTGCATATCCTCTTAATGCAGGATTCCTTCCTCGTACAATCCGCGGCAAAGTTTTCCCTTTTGTGCTCCCCTTCCGTATCGGCGGGCAGCATACATATAGGCTTCCAGATTTTCCCGCGGAGTCCCCAAAGGAATGGCACATCCCATCGCCAGAGAATACCCACAGGGGCTGTCACTTCCCTTAATTAAACATTCTATAACAGAAGCGATTACATCATCAATCGTACCATTCTGGAGGACTGTTGTCGGAGGAACATTTCCTGAAATCTTCATTTTATCCCCGATTGCTTCCTTCAATTCTGCCAAATCCTCACAGTTATCTACGCTGAAGGATGGAAATCCCATTTCCGGCAAATCCTTCCAGAAATGCTTGGTTTTTCCACAAATATGAATCCCCGGAATCGAACCGGTAATTTCCTTAATTCCTGCCAGTAAATCCATAAAGTGTGGTTTGGAAAATTCGTGGAACATCTTATTGCTAATCAAATTCCCAGAAGTCGCCGGGTCCGCCAGACCAACCACTGCATTTGGAAAAATTTCCCGGTTATATTTGATCCATTTTAAAGTACACTGGACACTAAAATCCAACAATCGGTGTGCATTTTCCTTATCACGAATCATATCCCGCATCAGCATCTCCGGTGAACGAATCGAAATCGCTGTCGTCATCGGTCCTGAACCACCGGTCACCACCATACAACGTCCATCCATCCGCTTCTGAACCTCTTTTGCCCAAGCAATCTTCTCCTGCAAAAACGGATTGGTTTCCGGGTCAAAAACAAGATCATCCAGCTGATCATAATTCTTTAAAACATGCTCACTGATGTAATCGGTGCTATTTTCAGGGTATACCACCTTTGAGCCGACTGCTTCTCCCACTCCACGCAAGGAAAGATTGGTGTTTGCATACATCCCACTACTGCCAAACTCTCTCTTTGCCTGTTCTGCAACATCAAACTGTACGTCCATCGAACGACGGTATTCTCCCAATGTATAGCCGTACAGATGCACAAACGAATCTGGACCACCTGTACTGAACGGGATGTGGTCAACCACCTCTCCCATCGCATAAGCCTTCATTCGCTCCATGCTTGTCATCGTATCAGGATACTTTGCCGCTTCCCTTTTTAGTGTTGCGTAATCCATATTGAACCTCCTGACATCATTTTAATTTATTATAAATTTTATTTCCGATAAACTGAATAAGCTGTACCAATATTACCAGAATCGCCACAGTGGAGTACATGATTGTATCGTTGAAGTTGTTATATCCATATCGAATCGCAACGTTTCCCAAGCCGCCTGCACCAACCATACCAGCCGTTGTAGATGCATTCAATGCTGCCACTGCGCTGAAGCAAATAACAGAAGAGATTCCCGGTATAGCTTCTACCAGAATTACATGCCAGATAATCTGAAAGGTGGAAGCCCCAAAAGATTTTGCCGCCTCAATCGCTTCTCTGCTAACTTGGTCCATATGTCCTTGAATCAATCGTGCCATATAAGGCGACATTGTGATACATAATGGAAAAATTGCCGCTTTAACACCAATAGAAGATCCGGTGATAAATCTCGTTACCGGGATCAAAGAAACCATCAAAATTACAAATGGGAAAGAACGAATTAAGTTAATCAAAAAATCCATGACACGGGAAATCAGAGGATTAGGATGAAGTCCATCCTCTTTTGAAACATCCATAATAACTGCAAGAATAAATCCAACAACAGTAGAAATCAGTACTGTCCAAGCCATAACCGTCATCGTAGTCAAAAATGCCGGCCAGATAACTTGCGTAAGATATTGCTCTAAAGAAAGCCTTTCCATTAGTTTTGTCCTCCTGCCGCATAGTAAAGAAATTTTTGCTCTTGCAGAAAATTTTTCAAATCTTCTGTTTTGGAGGGTGTCGTGGTAACAACAACCTCTGTAAAAGGCAATCCTTTGTAGTCATTTGTGCTAGTTGAAAGTATTTTTGCTCCAAATTGATCATGCGTAAAATGAATGGCATCCAATTGATCTGTTGACAAAATAAAAGAGACTACCTCTCCATCTTCCTGATAAGTGTGGTCCTCTTTTCCAAGCAGTGTCATTAATGCTTTTGGTTTTTGCAAAAACACCTCTTTAACTGCACCCGCTGCTGAAATTTTACCATTTTCCAGAATGGAAATCGTATCACAAACTTCTCGAACTACTTCCATCTGATGTGTAACTACGATAATGGTTAATCCCAACTTTTGATTGATGTCCCTAAGAAGATGAAGAACCGATTGGGTAGTCTTCGGATCTAACGCAGAGGTGGCTTCATCACATAATAAAATATGTGAATCAAGAGCTAACGCCCTTGCAATAGCAACTCGTTGTTTTTGCCCGCCCGAAAGAGTAGAAGGTCTTGCATCTATTTTGTCAGAAATCTCTACCAATTCCAGCAATTCCCGAACTCGTTTATCTATAATATTTTTATCATATTTCCAGCATTTCATTGGAAGAGCAACATTTTTATAAACGCTCCTCCGCTCTATCAGAGAAAACTGTTGAAAAATCATTCCTATTCCTTTTCTCAATTCCCTAATCTGCTGCTTACTTAAATCTTTAATTTCTGTCCCATCAATTTTAAGACTTCCACTCTGATATGGTTCCAAAGCATTGATACACCGCAAAAGTGTTGATTTACCTGCTCCACTCCTGCCGACCAGACCATATATTTCCCCTGTCTGAATCGTCAAACTAATATCCTTCAGCACTTCCAAAGAGCCGAACGATTTACAAAGCTTGTTTATTTCAATCATACTGATACCTTCCTCAAATGACAGTACCGATTATTATTTCACTATCTTAAAATACCGTTGAAAGATGATAGATTAGGAAGAAGGAATAATCCTTCTTCCTAATCTATCTGTTTATTCAGCTACCTCAAATAAAACTTTCCATGCAAGGCTTGGTTTATTCTGTTCTGCGATTCTCTCCAGCTGTGTTTCGCTTGCTAATGCAGCCATGAAATCATCAACCCACTGTGTCTCTTTATCTTCTTCTCTAACAACTGCAATGATTGGATAAGAAATGTTCTCTTCAAACAGCTTCAGCAAATTAAAATTATATTTTGCCTGCGACTGGTTGCTGAAAAAGCTCATAGCCAAATCAACATCTCCATCCATAGCAGAAAAACGTGAGAACATGTCCATCTCTACCAACTGAAGATTTTTTGGATTTTCAATAATATCAAAGGTTGTGTATAGGCTGTCCTCCGGGATTTCTTTGAGCTTCAGCCAGCCAATTGATTGCAGATCTTCCAGGTTGATAGAGAGATTGGAGGCATCATCTGCAACAGCAATCGAAGCCCCGTCCGGCACTTCTTCTAATGTTTTATATTTTTTCGATGCAATGCAATCCATTGAAGACATGATGTATGGTTCACACGGATGCAGCTTAGTTCCGTTCGATTCATTAAATGCCAGCAAATATGGAAGGTGCTGGAAATAGTTGACATCAATGGAGCCCTCCGCCAAAGCTGTATTGGCTGCAACCGGGCTATCCAAACTTACAACTTCAACTGTGTACCCCCATTTTCCCATCATTTCAGGAATATAGTCTATGTAATATTCAAAGCTCGGAGTAACCCCTAGTTTAATTGTGGTCTTATTTGGGTCAGCCTTTCTGGATTTTTCTTCACTTTTTTCTGCCGAAGCGCTATCCTCTTTCACTTCAAACAAAATCTTCCACGACAGTGTTGGGGTATTTTTTTCATTGATTCGGTCTACCTGCTCCTGGCTGGTAAAGGCATCCATAAAATCTTTGACCCACTGTGCATCTTTGTCCTCTTCACGGACTGCAACGACCTGTGGATACGCGATATTCTCATCAAATAATTTCAACAGATTGAAGTTATATTTTTCTTGAGAAGTATTGCTGAAAAAGCTCATTGCTAAATCAACATCCCCTTCCATTGCGGAAAAACGGGAAAACATATCCATCTCAACCAACTGTAGATTCTTTGGGTTTTCGACAATATCAAATGTTGTATATAAGCTTCCCTCCGGGATTTCCTTGAGCTTCAACCAGCCAATCGATTCCAAATCTTGCAGGTTTACTGAAAGATTCGAAGCATCATCAGCAACTGCGATAGAAGCTCCATCCGGCACTTCTTCCAGGGTTTTATATTTCTTGGACGCAATGCAATCCATGGAGGACATAATATATGGTTCACATGGATGCAATTTTGTTCCATTGGATTCGTTATATGCCAACAGATATGGAAGATGCTGAATGTAGTTAACGTCGACTGAACCTTCCACCAAAGCAGTATTGGCTACCACTGGGCTGTCCAATTCAATAATCTCAACATTGTATCCCCATTGTGCCATCTTCTCTGGAATGTAGTCTGTGAAATCTCTAAAGCTGGAGGTGATACCAAATTTAATATCCTTCTTATTCGGATCTGCTGTTTTACTTGGTTTCTGTGTTTCCTCAGACTTTTCTTCCACTTCTGCCTTTTCTTCCGGCTTTGCCTCCGCCTCTACCGACTGCTGCTCTTTGCTGCTATCTGTTTCGGCAGGTTTCTGGCTACCTCCACAGCCGACCATCATGGTTGCGCACATAACCGCCGCAAGCACCATACTCAGAATTTTTTTCATAGATACTCTCCTCAATTTAAATTTATAGAAACAACCTGTATTGCTGCTTTTTCCCACTCAAAACATACATGCAGGTTGTGTCCATCCTGTTAGTTATTTAATTCCGCTGCCAATTTCTGAGCTACCTTTGCCGCTTCTGCTGCATTGGCTGTGTAACAATCCGCTCCGATTTTATCTGAGAAGTTTTTGGAAAGCGGACCACCGCCTACCATGATTTTAAACTGATCGCGGATTCCCTCAGAAACCAGCTGATCAATAACACACTTCATATTCTGCATTGTGGTTGTCATCAAAGTAGACATACAGATAATCCCGCTCTTGACTTCCTTTGCCTTCTGAACAAAATCCGAAATCTGAACATCTCTGCCCAAATCGTAGACTTCAAATCCGGCAGTATCCATCATAATCTTGACCAGGTTTTTTCCAATATCGTGTGTGTCACCTTCTACTACACCGATGATGACCGGAATTTTGTGGTCTGTTCCCTCTCTCTTGAGATGTGGTTTGAGAACCTCCAGACCGTTGTACATAGCATCGGAGCAAATCAAAAGCTCTGGAACAAAGTATTCTTCCTCCTCATACAGCTCCCCTGCCTTTTCCATTCCCTTGCTCAGTCCTTCGGTGATGCCTTCATACGCATCATAGCCGGCATCCACATATTCCTTGGCAACGTTTACGACCTCTTCGTCTTCCATTTCTACTACACATCGGTCCATTTCGGACAACAATCTTTCCTTATCGTTCATTTTCGTTCCTCTTTTCTGTAAAATCGATTAACTCCAGGTAATTTCTGTTCGCTCCAAGATAGTTTAGACAATAATGCCCTACAATTCCTCCTTTGCCGCAAAACTCTGTCAAAGTCTGCCCATAGCTTTGTCCTTTCTGCCCTTCCCATCGGGTGAGCGTACACTGTTTTGTGTCAATCAGGGACTGCGTCAACTTTCCGCAAAGATGAATCACTGTGTCTGGAAATCTCTCCTGCAACCGAATAAGCAACTGAAGCAGGCATGGGACATACTGATTCACAAACATTTGACTGCCTAAAATATCCACCGTTGCAATCGGGTCTGCAAATGAAATGATTTTTGCTCCTCTCTCGACTGCCATTTCCGCATAACGAACAATCCATTCCTCCACCTGCGAAAGCATCTGTTTGCCGATCGGTTTTCTCAGTGCAGAAAACACCTTGTTCATTGGCAGCAGAGCACACAGCAGGGTAAGCGGTCCTTCTATGTTGTAAGCTACCTTTTTCCCAGCCTTTGACAACTGTGCAAGCGCTTCAAGCATTGCACACAATCTTGCTGTTTCCTGCACCTGGATTGTCATAAATTCCTCCGGCTTTGCAAAAGCAGGTTCTTTGATTCTAGCTCCCGATACCGACAAAGTAGGGGTTGCCCCTAACGCTTCTGCCAAAAGGGTATTGCAAAACGGCAGTCTTATCCACCCACTTTGCTCCATCCTTTGTGCCACTTGGAAAATGACACCTGCATTCATATGAATGTCCTGCGGATGCGCAACCGATAGCTGTTCCAACAAACAGCTGGGGATTTGCAGATTGTCGCTCCCGTTTACACAAACAAACTTTTCCATTACCTTCCTCCAAATTGCAAGCACTTTGTAAAGAGCTTTTCATAGCCTGGTGAAACAGAAAGCTCGATATATTCGATGTTTTTTGCTACTTCCTCGGCTCGTCTGCGCTCGTTTTGATTCAACAAACACAGATGTGCCCCCATCATGGAGGAGTTGCCGATGTAGCTGATTCGCTCCTTTAAGGAAGCCGGTATCAAGCCTGCTCCGGTTAGACTTTCCGGGTTCAAATGCTTTCCAAATTGACCTGCCACAATGACCCGGTCAATCTCCCGATCTTCCAAACCCAGCCGCTGCATCAACGTTAAGATTCCCGACAGGATTGCACCTTTGCAGAACTGAACCTGCCGGATGTCGCTTTGGGTCAGGTAAATATTTCTTTCCCCATCCAGGACTACCCTCCGTTTTCCCTCTTCATCGGTATTAACCAAGGCAGATTCCGATGCAATTCGTCCGGTCTTTCCGACAATTCCTTTTTCTACCACCTGGCTAATTGCCTCCAGCAGACCGCTACCGCAAAGACCAACCGGCGGAAGATTAGAAATGGTTTGTAGCTGTACCCCTTCATCACCCAGCGTTACGTGCTCCACCGCTCCCGGTTCTGCACGCATCCCGCAGGAAATATTCATTCCTTCCAGTGCCGGACCGGCTGCACACGAGCAGGAATACATCCTTCCTTTCTGACTCAGCACAATTTCCCCATTGGTGCCTATATCAACTAAAAGAGCTGTGTCCTCTGCCCGGTCCAGCTGGCTTGCCAGTACACCGGAAACAATATCTCCTCCAATAAAGGTGGAAACCGAAGGAATACAGTACAGGCGTGTCTGGTCATGGAGCGCAAAGCCCAGCTCCTTTGCCAAAACAGTAACCGGTTGTGTAAATACACTGCTGTACGGTGCTGTTCCTAAGCTCTTCAATGGAATCCCAAGGAGCGCATGCAGCATGGTGGCATTTGCACCCACTACCACCTCGTAGATAGCATCCAAAGCGACGTTTACCCGTTTGACCATCTCTTCCGCTGCCTTCTGTAAACGCTCCACAATGACCCTTCGCAGCTCCAATACTCCGTTGGTGTGTTCCATATCATAATGGATTCTGCTTAATACATCCAGCCCAAACGCCTTCTGCGGATTGACAAATCCCTCCTCTGCCCGAACATTGCCTGTGGCAAGGTCGATCAGAGAAACCGCAACGGTTGTTGTTCCAATATCCACCGCCAGTCCATATCGTTCCGGTTGCTTTACAAGGTCAATGGTTTTTCCTGCATAAGAAACCTTCCACAAGTGTTTTTCCTGTGTAAGACCGGGCAGTTTTTCCAGCAGTGACAGCGGAGGAGCTGCTTCCCACAAAAGAGTGTCTCCCATTGCCCGAGATAAGGAATAGCCATTTTCCAACGTCGGTTTTGTTACATCTATCTGTTCGACTGTTAAAAGAGGGTTTAACTCAACATGGACCGCTTCTCCTCCCAGAACGTTGTTCGGCTTTTCCTGCAAAAGACCCTGTTCGTCCAGTTCCACTTCTCCTTGTGGGATGGTCAGGCAGGCAAGGCGGATTCCACCGGCGATTTCCTCTCGGGTCAAATACCTCTTTTCCTGTTCTGTTAAAGCAGATACCGCTCCGCTCAAGATTTTGACCTTGCATTTTCCGCAGATTCCCTTGCCATTGCAGGGACTTTCCAAAAGTATGCCCGATGAACGCAAACAATCCAGCAAGTTCATCTCTCCATGACTTTGTACTTTAAGCATCTGCCTTCTCCTTTTGCTCCATCCGTGCTATCGCTGTTTTCATCATAATGGAAATGCTCTCCACCGTCGAGGTGGTCCCCAGCCCGCACGCAGGCGCCAGCACATCCACCCCTCCATCTATGGTGCTGTTACACAGATTTTGGATGACAGCTGCATTTCCGCCTGCCAGAGCAAAGGTACTGATATTTCCGATAATTGCCATGTTCGGAAGATTTTTCCTCAGCTCCTTGATGTTTACCACTGCATCCACACTCAAACCACTGCATTTAAGCTTTGCCAATTGCGGATAAATGGTACGCAGCTGTCCGCAGATATGCACAATCACCCCTTTACAAAGTGGCTTTAACTCCTCACAAATGCGGTTGAGCGCAGGCAGGGCATACTCTTCAAATAACTTTGGTCCCAAGATTTCACCGGTGCCACTGGGGTCTGCAATGGCGATAAACTCAGCGCCTGCTTCGATTTGCGCTTTTCCAAAGGCAATCAGCTGCTCGGTAACAAAATCCAGTGCAGCATGTGCCGCTTCCTTTTCCTTGCGCAGTTCCCGATAAAACACATTTGCATCTATTAAGGAGGATGCTGTGCTGATGGGACCGGTTATATTTCCAATGATGGCTGCATCCGGGCTGGATTGGCACAGCAAACGAATAGCATCTAAAACCACCTTTCTTCGTCCCTCGTCCATTTGGATAGGCTGAAGTTTGTTGTGTTCTGTAACGGTTCCAATCGCATATTCGCAAACGCGCGGTTCTGTGAATTCGTCGCCCAAATCCACCTTCGCACCCATCGCCTCAGCTTCCACAGTCATGCAGAATGGTACACCAATATTGTCAAACAGTCTATTCTTGTACGGAAATTCTGCCAGCTTTGCCATCGTCTCTGCATCCACGTGCGCTTTCGGCCAGAAAGATGAACAGGCTCCCATCATCTCCGATGTAATCATGTTCATCATTCCACCCGGACAAATACATGGAACCCGTTCTCCTTTGTTTCCCAAAAGAGCCTCTGCCAACAAACAGGAAAGATCAGTTGATTTCGACACAAAACCCCTCCATTCAACAACAACCTATAGATTTATAGTTAATGCCTACAGTAAGAGCGTTCAATTATATACATTATATCTATATCAAGATAACATCATCTTCCATGACCGTCCAATAGTTTTTTATAATTGAACTATTGTCTATCATTCATTTTTTCTATACATACAAAGTTATCACAAAGACCCTGATATTATGTGGTTATTTTTTGTTTCTTTTTCAAAATCCTTTTCCTCCTTTCTTCTGCTTTTCCTTTCCAAACCGGTCGGTTTCCTTTGTAGTCTATCATAGGATTTTGTTTTATATAAAAGAAAATATATATGTGTATCTATATTTATTTATCAGCATT
>ENA-ORUB01002219-ORUB01002219.1-human-gut-metagenome-genome-assembly--contig:-NODE-2219-length-18812-cov-2.380551_pt1 | contig 18812 bp, 17 predicted proteins | sample MGYA00241918_ERZ509200 | MGnify/ENA primary metagenome ERZ509200 (study PRJEB26280, sample SAMEA2338853) | human gut metagenome | biome: human gut; feature: human-associated habitat; material: faeces... | reverse complement strand
TTATATCTCCCCTGTTTTCCAGGTCGTTATATATTAGTCTTATATCTCTATATCTCAGCCCCTTGTCTCTCACCAGATGAAGCACATATGCGGCGGCGCTCTCCGCCTCATTGTATATACCTGCGGCTTCCGTCATGATCAGACCCTCATGGCAGTTTGATACGGCAGAAGGCAAAGTATAGAGTTCTTTCTCTATGTGCCTGACAGCCTCAGCCTTTCCTTTCAAAGCAAAGGAATCGGGTATACGCTGTCTGATGTGGGCCGTTCCCAGAGCATCGGCCAGCTTTTCGGCGTTGTTCATGACGATCTCCGTCAGGGCAAACAGATCCAAGTCCCTGCCTCGATCATCCCATGTCAGAACTATATTTACCTCTTTGGCGTACATCATCAGCTGTCCCAGCAATGCCATAGTCTTGGGAGCAAAACTGTCAAAACCGTACACCCATATGGTATTACCTCTGATAAGCGCCGAGTCTTTGATCTTCCCAAGATATAGATCTATATAGTCTTCTGAATCCGTATATCTGCCCTCTATCTGTTTCTCATACTCGCTGAACAAGGCGTATATATCTGTCAGTTTTTTCCCTGTATATGAGTCCTCTCCTATGCTTTCGGCCATTGCCAAAAGGTCTTTCGGACCGCAGTTATACTGCTTCATCTCTGATATGAAGTCATTGACCGAATCGAGAAAGGAGCTCTTCCTCTCCATTCCCCTGAAAACTTTGAGATCGTCCCCGAGGCTCGCCGCGCTCTTGTAGAGGAGCATATGACGTCCGTATTTGTTTATAAAGCTGCGCTTGTTTCCTCCCAGTTCGCTGAGTATATTGCCGCCGAGACTGGCGGCCGATACGATTTCCACATCCATCAGCGACGACACGCCAAGATGGCGGAAAGCCTGTCTCTCCGCCTCTAAGGTGTATTGATCGGGTACCATGATGAGGGCCCTGTCTTCTACGCTTTCAAATATGAATTTTTCTTTATCAATGTTTTCTCTGCCGTAAAAGATGTTAAGCATCACATCTCCTTGAGGATCTCCATGAGGTCCATAGGCCGGGCTATGGAGTAATTGACTGTACATTCTCCCACGTCTTCATTGGCGGCAGCCACTCTCCAGCCCACCAGGACCGTCTTTACTCCGGCATTGTTGGCGCTCTTCATATCGAAGGAGCTGTCTCCTATCATCAGAGCTTCTTCAGCAGCCGTATCCAGTTTCTTAAGTCCCATGAGCACCGGAGCCGGATCGGGTTTATGCTTGTCTGTATCGTCGCACGTCACTATGCCGTCGAAATATTCTGTTATTTTAAACTGTCTGAGATATCCGAGGGTGGACTGTCTCGTCCTGGACGTGACTATACCGATCTTGTATCCCGCTTCTCTGAGAGCCGAAAGGAGATCCGGTATATCGTCAAACAGCGTTACCAGCTCCTCCGCTTTGGCTATCTGGCGGTCTCTGTAAACTTGAGCGCTCTCCTCAGGATCTACCTGCGGAAATTCTCTTGCCATAGTTACCAAGAGAGGTTCGCCGAAGCATTTAGTTATATGTTCAACCGGTTTTTCATCTTGTCCGTAATGTCTGTATGTATGCTGCCAGGCTTCAATTATGACGTCGTTGGTATTGACCAGCGTTCCGTCAAAATCAAATATTATAGATTTTATCATGTCTCTCCTCTTATAACTTCATCGTCAGTCCTATTTTCATCTTCTCGTGATCTATAGAAATTATCTTCACCTTTACCGTGTCTCCTACTGAAACGATGTCCATCGGGTGTTTTACATACTTATCGCTCATCTGCGATATGTGTACCAGACCGTCGCTCTTTACTCCTATATCCACAAATGCGCCGAAGTCCACCACGTTGCGCACCGTTCCCTCGAGTTCCATATCAACCTTGAGATCTTCAAAGCTCTTCACGTCGTTTCTGAATATTACCGGCGGTGCGTCTTCTCTTGGGTCTCTGGCCGGTTTTTTCATTTCTTCTATTATATCCGTCAGAGTCATTTCTCCTATGCAAAGTTCTGAGGCCATCGCTGATATACATTTAGTGAGAGTTTTTTCTCCGTAGACTTTTTTAATCTTTTCTTCTATGGACTTATCTCCTCCTCCGGTTATTGCGGCGGAGTCTATTCCCAGTTTTTCCATCATCGCCTTGGCGGCCTTGTAGGATTCAGGGTGTACGGAAGTAGAGTCCAGAGGTTCGCTTCCTCCTGCGATTCTCAGGAAGCCTGCGGACTGGTTGAACGCTTTTTCGCCCAGCTTTGAGACCTTCATCAGCTGCTTTCTGTCGGTGAACCTGCCGTTCTCTTCTCTGTAGGCGACTATATTTTTAGCTATAGCTCCGTTGATACCTGCCACATATGAAAGCAGGGACGGTGAGGCTGTGTTCAGATCCACGCCCACTCTGTTGACGCAGTCTTCTACCACATTGCCTAAGGCTGCGGCCAGAAGCTTCTGATTCATGTCGTGCTGATACTGGCCTACTCCTATGCTTCTTGGGTCTATCTTGACCAGCTCGGCCAGCGGGTCTTGAAGCCTTCTTCCCAGCGACATGGCTCCCCTGGTGGTGACGTCCAGATCCGGATATTCTTCAGCAGCCAGCTTGGAAGCGGAATATACAGAAGCCCCGGCTTCGTTGACTATGGTGTACTGTATGGCATACCCGTTTTTTCTGATGAAATCGGCTACCACCTCTTCCGTTTCTCTGGAAGCAGTGCCGTTTCCTATGACGATCACGTCTACCTCATACTTTTCCACCAGTTTTTTAAGGGTGGCTTCTGTGCCCTTTATGTCGTTTTTCGGCTGAGTCGGATATATGGTGGTATAAGCCTTGAGCTTGCCAGTGCCATCCAGCACAGCTACCTTGCAGCCTGTCCTGTATCCAGGGTCTATGCTCAGCACGTTCTTGTCTTTTACAGGGGGAACCATCAGGAGACTCTCCGTATTTTTCGCGAAAATCTTTATGGCCTCGCCTTCGGCTCTCTCGGTCAGAAGGTTGCGCATCTCCCTCTCAATCGACGGCGCTATAAGCCTCTTATACGCGTCTATAATGGTGTCGTTTAAAATTTCCGTGAATATGGATTTGTGATTCTTAATGACCTCGCCGGCGATGATCTGATGGATACTTTCCTGATCTGCCGTCACTTTGACTTTCAGCTTCTTTTCCTTTTCGCCCCGGTTTACGGCCAGAACTCTGTGATTTGGAATCTTGCTGATGGCTTCTGTCTTGCCGTAATACATGTCGTAGACGGTCTTCTCCTCAGGATCGACCGCCTCTGTAGATATGAGTCCCGTCTGATACGTTAAATTTCTGATCTCTTCGGTCATATCGGGATCGTCTGCTATCATCTCCGCTATTATATCCGTGGCTCCTGCCAGCGCTTCTTCTGCAGTGTTCACATCTTTTTCCGGATCTACGAAGGCCTCTGCCTCCTCCTCGGGTGTTCCCTCCGTCTTAAGCTGCGCATATATCAGCATCGCCAGCGGTTCCAGACCCTTTTCTCTGGCTTTGGAAGCTCTGGTGGCTTTCTTCTGCTTAAAAGGCTTATACAGATCTTCCACTCGCTGAAGGACTTCGGCTTTTTCTATCTGTTCCTGCAAATCGGGCGTAAGCTTTCCCTGTTCGTCGATAAGCCTTATTACTTCTTCTTTTCTCTCTTCGAGACCTCTGAGATATTTCAGTCTCTCGTCCATATCTCTGAGGATAACGTCGCTGAGGCCGCCGGTAACCTCTTTTCTGTATCGGGCTATGAAGGGAATGGTGTTCCCTTCATCTATGAGCCCTACGGTGTTTTCCACCTGCTCCGTCTTTACTTTAAATTCGGCAGCTATTTTTTTGATTATATCCATATTTATTCCTTGTGTTTAAGTTTTTCGTTTATGAAGTAATCCAGATCTCCGTCCATCACGGCGCCTACATTGGCAGTTTCGGCTCCCGTTCTGTGATCCTTGACCATGGTATACGGCTGGAATACATAAGAACGGATCTGGGATCCCCAGGTGTTCATAGAATAGTCTCCCTTGAGTTCTCTGAGGTTCTCCTTGTGTTCCTGCTCCTTGAGTTCGGCCAGCTTGGACATGAGTATTTTCATAGCCATCTCTTTATTCTGGTGCTGGCTCCTCTCATTTTGACATGTGACTACTATATTGGTGGGCAGATGGGTTATTCTTATGGCCGAATCAGTCTTATTTACGTGCTGACCGCCTGCGCCGCTGCTCCTGTAGGTATCTATTCTCAGATCTTCCGGATCTATCTCCACCGAAAGATCTTCTTCGATCTCAGGCACCACCTCAAGCTGAGCGAAGGAAGTCTGTCTCTTGCCTGCCGCGTTGAAAGGCGATATTCTCACCAGCCTGTGTACTCCCTTTTCGTTTTTGAGATAGCCGTAGGCGTTTTCTCCTTCTACTATAAGTGTGGCGCTCTTGATGCCGGCTTCAGTATCATCCTGCAGGTCGATCATCTTTACGCTGTAGCCTTTTTTTTCGCACCATCTGGTGTACATCCTCAGCAGCATAGAAGCCCAGTCCATGGCGTCCACTCCTCCCGTGCCCGCATGTATGGATACTATGGCTCCGCAGCCGTCATATTTGCCTGTGAGAAGAGTCTTCACCCTCATGGCCGCAAGGTCTTCTCTGAGCTTGTCGAACATGCTCTGTATCTCCGGTGCCATGGATTCGTCGTCTTCCTCTTCTGCCATTTCTATAAGTTCTTCTATATCTTTGAAGGCCGACGTGAGAGCATTCATCGCTTCTATAGTGCTCTCCATGGTCTTCTTCTTTTTCATGACTTTCTGGGCGTATTCCAAATCGTTCCAGAAGTCCTCTTGTTCTATCTCTCTGTCAGTTCTCTCCAGTTCGGCTTTAATTTCAGCCAGGTCAAAGAGAGTCACCGACTTCTTTGAGTGTTTCCGCAAGCGACGGAAGCATCCCCCTGATACTGTCCAGTTGTATCATCGTCTCACTCCTTTTCTTAAATTCTGTATTTGCTAGCCGCGTTTGCAGCCTCCTTATTAATTATGCATGAAAATATCGCTGTGCGATGTTTCCGAAATAGCGACGAAAGCACCTTGTGAAGCGGCGCTCACGGTTGCGCGCCATGTGCGCATAGAAATCGCAGATTGCGTTATGCGCGCTTTTGTCCCTCGCTCAAATAATTTGCAAGGTACAGCAAATCATAAAGCGGTATATTCGTCATCCAGTCCTGCTCGCGAAAGTCCGACATCGAGCTTCGCACCGCAAAGCGCGGATTGTATTTTTCGCAAAAAGCACGCAAGCTCCTTACTTTCAGATTTTCTTCTGCCTTGACCTCCAGCGGGATCACGCTCGTATCTGCCTGCAGCAGGAAGTCGATTTCGCCTCTTGAGTTTGGTGTCGAATAATAATATGCCGTCACACTCAGCTCCGATACAAGCTGCTGCAAAACATACTGCTCCGTAAGCGCCCCTTTAAACTCCGTAAAAATCCGGCTGCCCTCTAAAATCACCTTTTCGCTCAAGTCTCCCATCGCCGCAAGAAGCCCCACATCCAGCAAAAACATTTTGAATGTGTCAAGCTCCATATAGGCCTTTAGTGGAAGCTGCGGTTTGGAGACCCTGTGCACTTTATGAATCAGCCCGCAGTCAAGCAGCCACTGAATCGCAAGCTCGAAGTCCTTCGCGCGCGCCCCTTCCCGGACCTGCCCGTAAATGTATTTTCTGTTTTCTTTTGCAAGCTGCCCCGGGATGGAATTCCAAACCAGATTCAGCCTTGGAATCAGATTTGTCTGCGCGTGCTTCGAAAAGTCCTGCTGATAGTAATTCAGAAGATTTTTCTGAATTACCCGCACACTTTGATAATTCTTCTTTTCTACAAAGGTCAAAACTGCCTCGGGCATTCCGCCGACGAAATAGTATTCTTTGAGACGCTCGATAAACTTAGATTTGAAGACTCGCATCATTTCCGTGTCTCCGGCAGCAAGCAGCTTTGCGAATCGTTCCTCGCCCAAGGCCTCCAAAAATTCCGTATAGCTCAGCGGATATAAATCCATGAAGTCTACTTTCCCTACCGGAAACGAAGTTCCATGGTGAATGGCAACACCGAGAAGGGAACCCGCTGCAACAATACAATACTGCGGCGCATTCTCATAAAAATATTTGAGGGAGGTCAAGGCCTTCGGTGCTTCCTGAATTTCGTCGAAAATCAAAAGCGTGTCCTCTGCCTGTATATCAACACCGGTTTCTGCACTGAGCGCCAAAATCATACGCGCAATATCAAAATCCATTTCGAAGATTGCTTTCGCTCTGTCATTATTCTCAAAATTGACATATGCAGTCTTCGCAAACCGCGTCCTTCCGAATTCTTTCATCAGCCATGTTTTTCCAACTTGCCTGGCACCCCGAATAATCATCGGTTTTCGTCCTTTTGAATCCTTCCAGTGCTCTAATCGTTTGATTGCATGTCGATTCATTGCATCTCTCCTGTCCTTTTTTATTATGTAGGCAAGAAATATCGCTCAGCGATATTTCCGGAATAACGACAAAAGCACCTTACGGAGCGGTGCTCTTCCATGCGCACCATGTACGCATAGAAATCTCAGATTGCGTTATGCGCACTTTTGTCCCGCCATGCACTTAGTATAACCGTTTTCAAATCCGTCGTCAACATTTTTAAGGACATAAAAATGTGTACGCCTGCACTTTTAAGGACATAAAAATGTAATTTTATTTCTTGTTCACAAAAAATTGATTAAATACATACGCAATCATGCGGTGGCAGCACCTGCAGCCGATGTCGAATACACAAACCTGACAGAATTTCAGATAAAAAATCTTTTGCAAGGCACGCATCAGTGCAAATTTTTTCTTCATTTTGCGAATACATACAAAATACAGGCAGTCATCTTTTCTCGCAATCGCCTCTGCGCAAAGTCTCCCGCTGTCAAGACTATATCGAAGACCCGATAACGTCATGGGGTCACAGGCGCCGACCGCATCACCGACGAAGTAAACATCTTCACCGACTTTCCCTTCGCCGATTCCCATCGGCGTGAAAGCTCCGCGCAGCCTGCTCATATCCGCCTGCAATCCGAGTTTCTTCATGAAATCCGCAAAAATCTCATGATAGTTTACTGATTTGTCAAAAACATCCGTCAGTCCGACATTGGTAAAACCACCATAAGAGCTGACCCACCCGTACCCGCGCTTTGTCATATCGAAATGAATCTGAATCTCTTCGGGCGCAACGTGTGGGAAAACAAGCTGCATGGCAATATTCTTTTTGCGATCTGGCTGCAGACGGCTTCCGAATCCGCTCGTTCCATCTGCAAAAATAATCTTTTGATATGTAAGCCTTTCACCGTTGGAAAGTTTCAGTTCTTTTTTGTCTGCATCATGCTCCGAGATAGTCGTATTCTCTTTTATTCGGATGCCCTTTGATTTTGCAAGCTCTGCAAAGGCGTTGTCCAGTTCTACCCGATCAATCATGCGATTTGTGTATAAAAATTGATTGGCAATCGTCTGTCTTTTTTTCAGCCTGTAAAAAATGTTAAACTCCTTTATCAGACTGTAATGTGCCTCTTCAATATTTAATCCGAAAGTCTCATAGACCGCTTTCGTCTTTCCGGTAATATATCCGGCGCAGCACTTGTAGCGCGGAAATGCGAATCGCTCCATTACGATAATGTCTGAAATACCTTCCTCAAGCAGCGTCAATGCCGCCGCCAGCCCAGATGGGCCTGCCCCGACGATGATAACCTCAAACTCTGTCTTTTGCTTCATATTCACCTCTCAGCCCGATCTTTTTATTATATTCCACCCTTCTTCGCGATTTCTTTCTTTGCTTTATGCAGCGAAGCGCTGCCGTTACTTTTCCAAACGAAGCACTAATTCATGCAGCCCATATAAAGGTCCCTGCTCCAAAAATCCGTCCTCATTAAAATCTTCAGTCATAAACCGCATCGCTTCTTTCTGTAAAAACGGAACCACCGCGATATCCCCGCGCACGCCGAGAGCAAGGCATAGCATAGACTGCATGTAAGCGCTGCGCACATTTTTATACTCCGTCAAAATCCAGTCGCAGCAGTCGGTCTTCGCATGCAGGAAAAAATAGAGCGCATTCTCGATGAAAATATCCTGCGCGTTCCGTAATGTTTTTTCTTTGATAAAATCAATCAAGTTCTCTTCATTCTCAATCAGTTTCTTTCTGAATTTTTGCCGATTCTGTATCTTCATTGGTTTGCGCATCAGCTTGAAAAACTCATCCGCGTTTTTTGCCTCCGAGATCATCTTTTCGACTGTCTTTTCCTCTTCCGTTGCTGCGAAAAGCTCCATCGTAGCCTCGTCAAGTTTCTCGTTTATTTCCGGAAAAATATATTGCGTATACTCCAAGCCGGCTGCCGACAATGGCTCGAGTTCATAAGAGTTCACAAATTCCTTTGCACTTTTCAAAATGCTGCGTTTGCCGCGCTCGCTCATTTCGCCGGTATCTGAAAAGCCGTATTCCAGTTTCAGTCTTTCGTAAATTTCAAATACAATCGGACAGATCGCGGTATTTTGTACGATATCCATCAGACTGCCCATTCTTCCCGGCTGATTTGTAAAAGGATAATCCCTGCATGCCTCCGGTTTACAATGACCCAGAATGCAAGCTCCCTCCTGATTTAAAAACACGCAAGAATCCCCCTGTGTCAGATAGTTTTCGTTTTTGGGTTCCTTTTTCAAAAATGTGCTGATTACAAGAGACTTCGACATCTCAAGTTTTTTTGCGATCTTCTCTAAATCCTTCTTCGGAATTTCAATGGTATATTCCCTGCAGCAGTTTCGGCATTTGCTGCAGTCATACTGGGGAAAAATCTCTTCATGCAGCCGTTTGAACTGCTTGTCCAGTTCTTTTTCGTCCGCACACATCTTTAAAAAAGTACGGAACATCCAGTTTTCTTCCTCTTGTTTCTCTGCTGCTTCCCTTACTCTGTTCGGTTCTATCATCTTAATCTGTACTTCCTTTTCTGCTTCTGAAATTTCTGTTTCAAAATTCCCTGCCGCCGAAACGTGGATCGGCGGACCGGACTCCCTTATTTTATCAGAAAATCGCCTGACGCGCCACCCTAATGAGAAATTTCCTGCATGGTTCTAACTGGTTCTGAAACGCGATCATATGGAAGTTCCTTGTCATTCCTTTTTTCTTTGTTCCTTTGCAAGCTGCAGTTTTTGGTTTCTTGAACGCACTTTCTCCGGCTCTGAATACTGAAGGATTCCTTCTGCCATCAGTTCTTTTAGCGCTTTCGATAAGGTGGAAGTTACTTTCGTATATCCCAGCTTAGACGCCAGTTCCGAAGTGGAAATGTTTCCGCTTTCAGCTAGCGTAACCACGATAAGCTCTTTCAGCTCCGGCAGGCTGCGACGCTGTTTTTTCTTTGGAGCGGCAGTTTCCGGCACGAGAAATTGCTTATGAACAGGTAAAATCACTGTGAAGTAGGTCCTATCTTCATCTGTTTCAAACAATGGCAATTCTGAGCCATTCGCTTCCATCGCATGGAGAATTGTGGGAATTCCGGTGTTCCGTCCCTCTACCAGCTTCAGCTCCTTCAAAAAATCCCCGATTCTCCTGTTTCGATAACGCCTTGAAATCAATCGACGGTTCATCAGATCCTCATTGCTGATCGTCCGGTCCGGCCCCGGCAGGCTGGTAATTTCCATACGCTCCGGCGTGACCGTAACCGTGATCGGTTCTCCAATTTGGTAGGACTTGTGATAAACAGCATTGGACAGACTTTCCTCTACCGCCGCATACGGCAAATTAAAAATGCGTACGGCTTCTGCCTGATTAGAAATCTTGATCACCTTTTCCTTAATAATGTAATTTTTAATATAGCTAAGTGCATCCCGCAGCTGACGATTGAGAGGACCTGTAAATATCTTTTCTGTCATGCCAATACCGGTTGGATCCGGCTTATCAACCACTTCAATACGGGCATACGGAAAGAAATCCTCCGGACGCTCATTAAAAAACATCAACCCTACGTTCAGTGGCTTTCTCCATTCTAAAGGTCCTCCAATTAGGCGCATAGAGGCAGCGGTTTCAGCGACCGGTTGACTAAGCGATCGTTCATACAGATCACTTTTTACCGCATAAAGAAATTCTGAGATCAGACTGGACTTCAAGTCCTCTATTTTAGCTGCCGGATTTGGGCGATCATCATAGGGCTGATTGTTCGCCAACATAAACAACTCTTTTTCTTCTATCTGCTTTGCCCGAATGCTGTTGGACATCTTTCGAATATAGTAGGCCTTTTCCGCTTTTGCCGCTCTTTCTGTTGGAAAAGCGACGGGACACTTGTAAGGCCGGTCATTTCCGCCCGGTATCCACAAAATGATAATCTCTTTTCCTTCATAAGAAGCCTGTTCCACAATCGGGATATAGCGCGGCTCAATGAGATTACATTTTTGCAGTAGTTCCTTGTTGATCCGGTCAATCGATTTTTTGCTTAAGCCCTTGATCGGGAACTGCGGCATTCCATTTTCTTCATCAATACCGATAATGATATAGCCGCCGCCCCAGTTATCAATATCATTTGCAAAAGCGCAAATAGAATGCAGAATTGGCTCGGGGTTCCAGTCACTTTTGTATTCAATGCGTGCGCTCTCAATCACGCGTTGTTGAATTAAATCTGATACATTGATCGGCAATGCCATAATAACCTCCTGACTCATGCGGAATATGCCCCATTAACTTACCCCATTAACTTACCCTATTAACTTGCCCCTTTATTGTATCAGATATTCCGGTAAAAGCAAAGCAAAAGTCGGGTAGAATTTCCTGCATCGCCTTGTCAAAACCTGAACATTCTGTTAAAATGATGACAAAGCACACCGGCAGCGATGCTTCGACACACATTTCAGAGAAAGGGGTATCTCTCATGTCTTCCATGTCAACAAAAACAAAAAAACTCATTTACTGGATCGGCTATCTACTGCTCGCAGCCATGGGTTTATGGCTGTCCGCTGCCAGAATCTTACCGATCTGCAATACAACCATCTTCCTGTTCGGCATTTACTGGCTCTGGAACGCGATCACCTTGTATTTCCGGTGTAACCCCGTATTCGCAGCAAAAGACCCGCGGCGCGCGCAGCTTGGCTATGCCGCCGCTTCCGCAAGTCTGGGGATCTCCTGGATCATCATTTCTTTCTTTGCCTTATCCAACGAGGCTCTGCCGATACTTCTCGTCAGCCTGCCGTTCGTGGTCTGGATGGGCTGGCTGCGCGCAAAGCAGAAGTAATTCACCCTTACCTTTCCAGGCGAAGCACGCATTCATGCAGCCTAGGTAAAGGTCCCTGCTCCAAAAATCCGCCCTCATCAAACGCTTCGGTCATAAACCGCATCGCCGGTGCGGATTCTGCGTGCCGTACGATCTGCTTCCCCTTTAAAATCGAAATTTTCAGGAACGTTTTTTTATCTTTTTTAAGTCAAATAAAAAAAATCTTTGCATTTTTCTTTTCCTTCCCACACCTCTTGAAATTACAATCTTGCTACATTAAAATATCACCAAAAGAATGAAGCAAGGAGAGTGACAGCATGCACACAAGCGAAGTTTTAAGAATGCTCTTTGACGATAACAGTTTCATGCAAATCGGAGCCCGGGAAGACGAGAACGTCATCATCGGCTATGGCACGATCAACAATCGGTTGGTCTATGCTTTCGGTCAAAACGATCAGGTTCACAGCGGTGCCTGCGGTCCTGCCCATATCGAGCGGATCCTGCGCGCTTACCGTATGGCCGTCAAAAGCAAAGCCCCATTGATTGGAATCTTTCATTCCACAGGTCTTGTTCTGGATCAAGGTATGGAGATTATGGAAAAGCTCGGAGAGCTCTACTGCTTTCAAAGAGAAGAGGCCGCCAGCATCCCGCAATACATGATTGTCAAGGGTTCCTGCGGCGGCGGACTCGCCCTCGCGGCCACCATGGGCGATTTTGTTTTTGTGAATGAAGAAGGCGGCGACTACTTCATCAATCCGCCCGATACCTTAGATCAAAGCAGTACCGAAAGCGAGCATATCGTCAGCAAATCGATCGATCTGATCGGCAGCATGCACGAGATTACTGCGAAAGTGCGCAGCCTGATTGAAATTCTGCCTTCCAGCCAGACAGAAGGCATTGTCCAGGTTTATGAAAGTGCGGATTTGAACCGCCCTTGTCTTTTGATGAAGGTGCAGAAAGCTTCGTACGGGAAGTTGCCGGCGCGATTGCAGATGATGGTCTGTTTTATGAAACAAAATCTCTCTTCGGCAAAAGAACCGTCACCGGCTTTATTCGTCTCAACGGCAGAACCATCGCGGTGATTGGAAACAACCGCATCGACGGAGCCTCCAGACTCAGTGCCGCAGGCTGCGACAAGCTGAGCCATTTCATTGCGTTTTGCAGCAGGTTTTCTATCCCGGTACTTTCTCTGGTGGACATCGATGGTTTCGCGACGGATTTTGAAACCGAGGCGCACTTCAGTACTGCGGTGAATAAACTGGTCGGTAAACTTGCAAAGGCACGCATGCCTCGCATCAATGTCATCATCGGCAAGTCGCTGGGAAGCTGCCATGCGATTCTCAACAGCCATGGATTGGGGACGGATTTTATCTTTGCATGGGACGGAGCCGAGGTCGGCATGATGGCCAAAGAGCGTTATCACATTCTTTACGGTGCAGAAGCCGCAGCGGTAGATAAGGGTGCCGTCGATAAAATCATTTATCCGCAAGACACCAGAAAATATGTCATTGGCGCACTGGAAGCGCTGATGCTGCCATAAGGAAAGAGAAGGATCAAGATATGAGTATCTCCGCTATTTTAGCAAAGGCATTTTCCACGACGCTGCTCGGTATGGGCACCGTGTTCGCGCTGCTGATCGTCATCAGCCTCATCATAGGCTGGCTGCGATACATTCCGGTCATCCTGGACCGGCTGCAAAAGCCAAAGTCGACTGCGGCTGCATCTGCAGCCGCAGCCGCCAGTGATGCCGCAGGCGGCATGCAGGTAGCGAGCGGCAACGATCGCGGAAAGCTTGCCGCCGTTATTACTGCAGCCATTGCCTCTTATGAAGCAGAGCATGGACAGGCAGCGAGCGGCGACGATTACGTAGTCAGAAACATTCGCCGTATCCGACATGAAGCAAAATAGAAGAACAGAAACGAGGAAACACAAATGGAAACCTATATTGTTACCGTAGACGGGACTGCTTATGAAGTCACCGTACAAAAAAAATCACAGCTGCAGCCGGAATGCACACCGCAGGCAGCACCTGCACACCCGCAGACAAAAGAGTCAAAAATCGCTCCTGCTCCCGCAGCAGCTGTTGATGAGAATGCGCTCAAGGTCACTTCCGGAACATCCGGTAAAATTTGGAAGGTTGTTGCTGCCGCTGGAGATACCGTGAAGCGCGGTGATACCCTTGTTATTTTAGAGGCGATGAAGATGGAGATCCCTGTTGTCGCTCCGGAAGACGGTCAGGTGCTTTCCATCAACGCTGCAGAAGGTGACAGTATCCAAACCGGCGACACCGTTGCATGCCTAAAGCCACAGTCTGCAGGTGAATAAAATGGAAAACATCTTTACGACCTTCAGCAATTTACTGCATCAGGTAGCCTTTTTAGGTATGACGCCCGGCAATTTTATCATGATTTTGGCCGCGCTCTTCTTCCTGTATCTTGCCATCGGACGCGGATATGAGCCACTGCTGCTTGTTCCAATCTCTTTCGGCATGCTCCTGGTCAACATCTGTCCGAGCATTATGGAGGAAGGCGGCTTGCTGCACTACTTCTATCTTCTGGATGAGTGGACGATCCTGCCGTCGCTGATCTTCCTCGGCGTCGGCGCGATGACAGATTTTGGCCCGCTGATTGCGAATCCCAAAAGCTTCCTTTTAGGCGCAGCGGCGCAGTTCGGCATTTACGCTGCCTTTATCGGTGCGTTGCTGCTGGGCTTCAATGAGGCTGCTGCGGCGGCTATTTCCATCATCGGCGGTGCCGATGGACCAACCTCCATCTATCTGGCCATGATGCTCAAACAAAAAGATCTGCTGGGTCCGATTGCAGTTGCAGCCTACTCTTATATGTCTCTAGTCCCAGTCATTCAGCCGCCGATCATGAGACTGCTGACGACAGAGGAAGAACGCAAGATCAAAATGGAACAATTGCGGCCGGTCAGCAAGGCTGAACGCATCTGCTTCCCGATCGTTGTTACCATCGTTGTATGCGGGCTGCTCCCGGCTACTACGCCTTTAGTCGGTATGCTGATGCTCGGCAACCTGTTCCGGGAATCCGGCGTGGTCCGCCAACTGCAGGAAACGGCCTCCAACGCGCTGATGTATATCGTTGTCATCCTGCTGGGTACCTCGGTAGGCGCAACGACCAGTGCGGAAGCGTTCCTGAACTGGACGACGATCAAAATCGTCGCTCTCGGTCTGATCGCATTTGCATTCGGCACCGCCGCAGGCGTTGTCTGCGGTAAAATCATGTGCAAGCTGACACATGGAAAGGTGAATCCGCTGATCGGTTCCGCCGGCGTCTCGGCTGTACCGATGGCGGCGAGAGTATCGCAAAAAGTCGGCGCGGAAGCGGATCCTACCAATTTTCTGCTTATGCACGCAATGGGACCGAATGTGGCCGGCGTGATCGGCACCGCAGTCGCAGCAGGAACTTTCCTCGCGATGTTCGGCGTATCCTGAACGCGTACAACTTTTACATTTTACAGAACCCTATTGCAGGAATCAGGAGGACTTTATGGAATATATGAATCAAACGACACCCAGAAAACTTGGGATTACAGAAACTGTGCTGCGAGACGCACAACAGTCTCTGATTGCTACCAGAATGCCGACCGAGCAGATGCTCCCCATCCTTGATACGATGGATCAGGTTGGCTATCACTCCGTCGAATGCTGGGGCGGCGCGACCTTTGATGCCTCGCTGCGCTTTCTGAAGGAGGACCCTTGGAAGCGCCTGCGTCTTTTGCGGGACGGCTTCAAAAAGACAAAACTGCAGATGTTGCTGCGCGGACAGAACATCCTGGGTTATCGACATTATGCAGATGATGTCGTTACCTATTTTGTTCAAAAATCCATTGCCAACGGCATCGATATTCTGCGGATCTTTGATGCGCTCAATGATCTGCGCAATCTGGAAACTTCCGTCAAGGCCGCAAAAAAAGAAGGCGGCCACGTACAACTTGCGATGTCTTACACCTTAGGTGAGGCATATACCAAAGATTACTGGCTCAACCTTGCAAAGAACATGGAGAACATGGGCGCGGATTCGATTTGCCTCAAGGACATGGCCGGACTCCTGCTCCCGTATGATGCGTATGAACTGCTCTCAGCGCTGAAGCTAACCGTCAGCGTACCCATTCAGCTCCATACGCACTGCACGAGCGGTGTCGCTGCCATGACCTACCTTAAGGCAGCAGAAGCAGGTGCAGATGTCATCGACACTGCCATTTCCCCGTTCTCCATGGGAACGAGCCAGCCGCCGACCGAAGTGATGGCTGAAACCTTCAAGGGGACTCCGTTTGACACCCATCTCGATCAAGGTCTCCTTGCGGAAATCGCAGACTATTTCCGTCCGATTCAGGCTCAGGCACTGGCCAGTGGTCTGCTTGATCCGAAAGTACTGAATGTCGATATCAAAACCCTGCTCTATCAGGTTCCCGGCGGCATGCTCTCGAATCTGGTATCACAGCTCAAGGAGCAGCACGCCGCGGATCGGTATTATGAAGTGCTGCGGGAGATTCCAAAGGTCCGCGAAGACCTCGGCGAGCCGCCTCTGGTCACCCCATCTTCTCAGATTGTCGGCACACAGTCTGTGCTCAACGTGCTGACCGGTGAACGCTACTCCGCCATGTCAAAGGAAACCAAGGCCTTGCTGAAAGGGGAATACGGCAAAACGATCAAACCGTTCAACCCGAAAGTGCAGAAGGAAGCCCTCGGAGAGGAAACGCCGATCACCTGCAGACCTGCGGATTTGATTCCGCCGGAACTGCCGGAACTGGAAGCAAAGGTCTCGCGCTATAAGCAGCAGACGGAAGACGTCCTCACCTACGCACTTTTCCCGAATGTCGCAGAGGAGTTCTTTCAATATCGAGAAGCACAGCAAACAAAAATCGACCCGAAAAAGGCCGATTTGCAAAACAAAGCTTATCCGGTATAGACAGCTTGCTAAATAGTGTCCAAATCGTAATCTCTGGAGAAAATCTTGAGAAGCACGACGTGGGTCTGCGTCCTGCCGAACTTCTGCAAAAGTCTGAGGAAGGCATCCAGATCCGTCGTTGTCGGTGTCGTGACCTTGAGAAGCATTGAATAGTCACCGGACAGATAATAGCATTCCAGTACACGCTTGTCTGCCTCAACATACTTGCAGAATTCGTCCCGCACATTCGGCGGAATGGTCACTTCAATGTAGGCCGTGATCGGCAGTCCGATCTTTTCATAGTTGATGCAGGCTTTGTATCCGGTGATGATTCCCGCCTTCTCCAGCTTTTCGATTCTGGATGAAACTGCGGGCGGTGTCAGATAAACCTGCTCTGAAAGATGGCTTAAGGAAATGCGCGCATTTTTACTTAAAATTGATATGATTTTCCGATCGATTTTATCGAGTTGCTCCATCGTGTGTTCCTCATGCTTTTCTAGAAATATACAAAAACAGTATAGTGTATTTTGGACAAAAAATCAATTGTTCCAGGCGACTTTAAAGGAGAAAATATAATGAAAAAACCAGATCTGAACTGGGAAAACCCGATTCTCGGCGTCATCGGCGGTATGGGGCCGATGGCAACCGAACTTTTTTACAAAATGATCATTGAAAAAACACCTGTAACCTGTGATCAGGAGCATCTGGATACAATCATCCTCGGCCATGCTTCCATGCCGGATCGAACAGCTGCGATTCTCTCCAAAGATCCGCAGCGTATCCAGGAAACCGCACAAAAACTGCTGTCTGATGCCAAGACGCTGGAAACGCTGGGTGCAGACTGTATCGCGGTGACCTGCAACACAGCGCACTATTTCGTAGACCAGATCGCGGATCAGATAAGCATTCCTTTCATTCACATGATCAGGGAGACTGCCAAAGCTGCTGCTGCCGCTTGTCCCGGCGAAAAGGTCGGTATTCTCGCGACAGACGGCACAATCAGAACTGAGCTTTATCAAAAGGCTTTAGCTGCCGAGAACGTCATTCCTTGTGTCCTTGATGCAGAGGGACAGTCGCTCGTCATGCATGAAATCTATGATTGCGTGAAGCCAGGGAAACCCGTCGACGAAGCCGCCTGGCAGATTATCGATGAAAAGCTGCATGCGATGGACTGCAAATGTGCGCTTCTTGCCTGCACAGAGCTGTCTGTGATCAAAGCTGATAAACAATTAAATGATTTTTATATGGATCCCATGGAAGTCATGGCAGACCGCTGCCTCGCATTCTTTGGGAAAAAGGAGGTAAGCAAATGATTCGTATCAACGGAAGAAACACAATCGGAAAACCGGATAAATTATTCGGCGTCAGCGCGCTGGCCAAAGCACGCATTGCCGAGATCGGCAAAGAAAACGTAATCAACTCTACCCTCGGCGTTCTGCTGGATGACAACGGCAAGCTGGTCGTTCTTTCCTCTGTTATGGAAGCACTGCATGAACTGCGCCCGGAAGAATTCGCGGCTTATGCACCGATCATCGGTATCCCGGAATACAAGGAAGCCGTAACCAAGGCAGTTTTTTTGGATGAAGTCCCGCAGGACCTCTTTATCGAAACCTGCTACGCACCGGGCGGTACCGGCGCACTGCGCAACGCGATCTCCTGCTACAGCAGCCCGGGAGACAAGATCCTCACCGCGGACTGGCATTGGGCACCGTACAACGTGATCGCTGCGGAACTCGGCCGGGAAGTCAAGACTTACACCCTGTTTGATGAAGATTATCATTTTAATGATGCTTCCTTCCGCAAATCGCTGAGCGATATCCTCGCGGTACAAGATCAGGCGGTTGTTATCATCAATACCCCTGCGCACAACCCGACCGGCTATACATTCACCTTGGAAGATTGGGATAAGGTGATCGATATTTTCAAAAGTTTTCCACACAAAAATATCATCTGTGTGGTGGATATTGCCTATCTGGACTTTGCGGGAGAAGCGTATGAATATCGTGCTTTTCTCAAAAAACTGACCGGACTGCCGCATCATATCCTGCCGCTGATTGCTTTCAGTGCATCCAAGGGTTTCACCATGTATGGCATGCGCTGCGGTGCACTGCTGTGCATGGCTCCGACTGCGGAACTTGCCAAGGAGTTTCGGGATGCCGCGTCCGTTGCCAGCCGCGCCTCCTGGTCAAACGGCAATCATTCTGCTATGGCAGTCATCAGCAAGATCTTCGCGGATGACGCACTTTTAGCCAAGGTCACGGATGAGCGCAACCATTACATGCAGATCTTGCAGGAACGCGGACGTGCCTTCATGGAAGAAGCGAACAAAATCGGGCTCAAATGCTGCCCATATGATTCCGGCTTTTTCATCACCGTTCCATGCGAAAATGCGGAAGAGGTCGGTAAAGCACTGCAGGCGCTCAATGTATTCGCGATCCCGCTCGGACCTGGCATCCGCGTATCCGTTGCCTCCAATACGGTCGAAGAATGCCGCGCGATCCCGGGCAGACTGCAGCAGGCCATCGAGTCTGTAAACGGCAAATAAGAATCAATCACATTTTTATCAGAAACGGAGGGAAAACTATGACCCACAAATATGTCTATCTATTTTCAGAAGGTGATGCGAGCATGCGCAATCTGCTCGGCGGCAAGGGCGCGAACCTCGCGGAAATGACCA
>ENA-ORUB01002218-ORUB01002218.1-human-gut-metagenome-genome-assembly--contig:-NODE-2218-length-18812-cov-10.007944_pt1 | contig 18812 bp, 15 predicted proteins | sample MGYA00241918_ERZ509200 | MGnify/ENA primary metagenome ERZ509200 (study PRJEB26280, sample SAMEA2338853) | human gut metagenome | biome: human gut; feature: human-associated habitat; material: faeces... | reverse complement strand
GACGGCCGCGACGACGCAGTCGACGCCGAGCCCGGAGAGCTCCCTCTGCGGGGCGAAGCCGAGGTAGCCGCTCTCGTAGGCGGCGAGCGACGGGCCAGGGAAGCCCGACATCCACTCCGCGACCTCGCCCCAGGGGTTGCCGCGGAACCTCCTCGTCACGGCCTCGCCCGTCTCCGCGTCGAGCGCGCAGACGGTGGTGGACCTGAGGTGTACGTCCATTCCGAAGGCGGTAGAATATCTAGGCATGGGAGCCTCCCAACCTCGTTGCGGCGCGGCTGCGCCTATGGCACTTCAACAACATTGTCGCAGCCCCGACCCGCGGTCACGAGCGGGGGCTCCTGTCGTTTCCGTGCCCTCGGATTGGGTCATAGTGTCTGACTTATGCTCAACCTATGGTTCAACCTTGCTTGCTAGATACGGTCACTGTTGTGTTATTCTAGAACAGACGTTCGTGAATGATGCGCGGGGCCTTGCCTTGGGCTGTGCTTGTGGCGAGGGAAGGTTGGCTTGGTTATCTTGGGTATCGACCCCGGTTTGGCCCATACGGGCTGGGGGATTATAGAGGAGCGACGTGGCGAGGTTCGTTGCCGTGCCTACGGTTGTATCGAGACCAGCGCGGGCAGCCCGCTCGCGGTGCGCCTGTCGCATATCGCCCGCGACCTCAAGGGCGTCGTCGAACGCTACCGTCCCGATACCGCGGCTATCGAGAGCATCTACTTTGGCGCTAACGTCCGCTCGGCCATCCCCACGGCGCATGCCCGCGGTGCCGCGCTCGTGGCGCTTTCGGAATGTGCGCTCGAGATTGGCGAATACACGCCCATGCAGATCAAGCAGGCCGTGGTAGGCACGGGTGCCGCAGATAAGCGGCAGGTTGCCTACATGGTGCGCACGCTCACGCAGCTCGATCACGACCCGCATCCTGACCATGCCGCCGATGCCCTGGCCTGCGCCATCTGCCACGTTAACCTCAGCCGCACCCGGGCGCTTACCGGCGGCGAGTTCTATCAACAGAGAGGAACCGGATACTGATGATCTCCCAGCTCCATGGAACGCTTGTCGAGGCCACGATGAGCTCGGCCGTCGTCGATGTGTCGGGCGTGGGCTTTGAGCTCGGTATTTCGGGCAGTACCGCCGCCACGTTGCCTACGCCCGGCGGTGAGGTTCGCCTCTATACCCGCATGCAGGTGCGCGAAGACGCCATGACGCTCTTTGGCTTTGCCTCCAAGGACGAGCGCACGATGTTCGATCGACTCGTTTCCGTCTCGGGTGTCGGTCCGCGCCTGGCGCTTGCCGTGCTTTCCACCTATACCGTGGGACAGCTGTATTCCCTGGTGATGGCCGAGGATGACAAGGGCATGGCCAAGGTGCCTGGTGTGGGCAAAAAGACCGCTCAGCGCCTCATCTTGGAGCTCAAGAGTACCTTTGCCAAGGACAAGGGCTTTGTTCCGGTCGACGTGATTCCCGGCCAGGTTGCGATGCCGGTCCCCGCCGCCGCTCCCTTGGCGATCGACGACGCCCGCGCGGCGCTCCTCTCCATGGGCTTTAGCCCGCAGGAGACCGAGGTTGCCCTGAGCGGGTATGATGGGCAGGATATGCGTGTCGAGGATCTGCTCGGCGCGGCGCTTAAGCGACTCGGAATGGATGCGTGATGTGGGAAGCCGATGACTCTCAGGACCTGTGGGCGACGTCCGGCAGCTCGCCGGCGGCATCCATGGCGCACGGTGAGCGCATGGTGGGCTCGGAGCTGACGCCCGAAGACCTCGATGTCGATCGTACCCTGCGTCCCCAGCGCCTGGACGACTACTGCGGTCAGGAGCATATCAAACAGAGCCTTCGTGTGCTGATCGAGGCGGCGCAGAGCCGTGGCGAGACGCTCGACCACGTGATCTTCTCGGGTCCTCCGGGCCTGGGCAAGACCACGCTGGCTACCGTTATCGCCAACGAGCTGGGCGCTCAGATCAAGACGACGAGTGGTCCGGCTATCGCGCGTACCGGTGACCTGGCAGCTATCCTGACTAACCTGCAGCCGGGTGACGTGCTGTTTATCGACGAGATTCACCGTCTTAACCGTTCGGTCGAGGAAGTCCTGTATCCCGCTATGGAGGACTTTGCGCTCGATATCGTGATCGGTAAAGGCCCGGCCGCTCGCTCGATTCGCCTAGATATCCCCAAGTTTACGCTGGTGGCGGCAACGACCCGCTCGGGTATGCTGACCGGCCCGCTGCGCGACCGCTTTGGCATTTCGTATCGCCTGGACTACTACACGGTCGAGGAGCTTGCTCAGATCGTGACGCGCTCGGCGACCATCCTGGGTGTGACGATCGACCATCCCAGTGCGCTCGAGATCGGGTCGCGCTCGCGTGGCACGCCGCGCTTGGCCAACCGTCTGCTCAAGCGCGTGCGCGACTATGCGCAGGTGCGCGGTAACGGTCCTATTGAGCTTGATATTTGCCGTCAGGCGCTCGAGTTCTTTGAGATTGATGAGCTTGGTCTGGACTGGATGGATATTCGCATCTTGGAGACGCTCGCCAAGACGTTCTCCGGCCGTGCCGTGGGCCTGACGACCCTTGCCAGCGCGGTGGGCGAGGACCCGGGTACGCTCGAGGATGTCTATGAGCCTTACCTGCTGCAGTGCGGCTTGATGATTCGCACGCCCCAGGGCCGCCAGGCAACGCTTCGCACCTTTGAGCACTTGGGCATCGAGCCAGCCGTTTAGAGGCGGGTTTGTTTTGGCTGGTCTGTAGGCTATCGCTGAGCATTGGATAAACATATCGCCATTCATCGGTTACGGGTGTTTTACTATTGCGCGCCCGTGCTATGCTGAATTGGTCTTTTTCTCATCCGGTAACGAAAGGACCGCCCATGCCTACTGACATCGAAATCGCACGTTCCGTCACGCCGCTGCCCATTACCGAGGTAGCTAAGAACGCCGGCGTCGACGTAAAGCACCTGATTCCGTACGGCTTCGACAAGGCTAAGGTTGACTATTCGCTGCTCAACGAGCCGACCAATCACCAGGCCAAGCTCGTCCTCGTGACCGCCATCAACCCCACGCCCGCCGGCGAGGGCAAGACCACCACGACCATCGGTCTGGCCGATGGCCTGCGCCGTCGCGGCGTCAAGAGCGCCGTGGCCCTGCGCGAGCCTTCGCTCGGCCCCGTCTTTGGCGTAAAGGGCGGTGCCGCCGGCGGCGGCTGGGCGCAGGTCATCCCCATGGAGGACATCAACCTGCACTTTACCGGCGACTTCCACGCTATCGGTGCCGCCAATAACCTGCTGGCTGCTATGCTCGACAACCATATTCAGCAGGGCAACCAGCTCGGTATCGATGTTAAGCGCATCACCTGGAAGCGCGTCGTCGACATGAACGACCGCCAGCTGCGCCACGTTATTGACGGCATTGGCGGCAAGGCCCAGGGTGTGCCGCGCGAGGATGGCTTCGACATCACTGTTGCCTCCGAAGTCATGGCGATCTTGTGCCTGTCCACGAGCATCAACGACCTCAAGGAGCGCCTGGGCGAGATCGTCGTCGGCTACAGCTTTGCTGGCGAGCCCGTTCGCGCCCGCGACCTCAAGGCTCAGGGCGCCATGGCTGCGCTGCTTAAGGATGCGCTCAAGCCCAACCTTGTGCAGACGCTCGAGGGCACGCCCGCGTTTGTCCACGGCGGCCCCTTCGCCAATATCGCCCACGGCTGCAACTCCATCATGGCCACGCGTATGGCCATGCGCTTTGGCGATGTCGCCATTACCGAGGCAGGCTTTGGCGCCGATCTGGGTGCTGAGAAGTTCCTCGACATCAAGTGCCGCATGACGGGCGTTCGCCCCAGCGCCGTCGTGATTGTCGCCACCGCCCGTGCGCTTAAGTACAACGGCGGCGTTGCCAAGGCCGACCTTAATGACGAGAACCTCGATGCCCTCAAGGCCGGCATGCCCAACCTGCTGCGCCACGTCGACAACATTCAGAATGTCTACGGTCTGCCCTGCGTGGTCGCCATCAACCGCTTCCCGACGGACACCGAGGCCGAGCTTGCGCTCATCGAGTCCGAGTGCCAGAAGCTCGGCGTTAACGTTAAGCTATCCGAGGTCTGGGCCAAGGGCGGCGAGGGCGCGCTCGAGCTGGCCGATGAGGTCATGCGCCTGATTGAGCAGCCGAGCGAGCTCAAGTTTGCCTACGAGGACGGCGCCGATGTTGCCGATGCCCTGGAGGCCGTCGCCACCAAGGTTTACCGCGCCGACGGCGTCGACTTTACGCCGGCTGCCAAGCGCCAGCTCGCCGAGCTGCGCGAGAACGGCTTTGGCAACCTGCCGGTGTGCGTCGCCAAGACCCAGTACAGCTTTAGCGACAACGCCAAGGCCCTGGGTGCTCCCGAGAACTTCCGCATCACCGTGCGCGAGCTCAAGGTTTCCGCCGGCGCCCATTTTGTGGTTGCGCTGACCGGCAGCGTTCTGACCATGCCGGGCCTGCCCAAGGTTCCCGCGGCAGAGAACATCGACGTCGACAACGACGGCAACATCACCGGTCTGTTCTAAGACTGCTGCTTATAGCTGCTTGCCCGCCCCGCCGCGCCCACCAAGGCCCGGCGGGGCTTTTTGATCCTTAGGCACGCGCATGTCTTGTAGATACCGACGGCCTTTGCCCATCATAGGCTTTTGCGCGGGTAGAATGCATGGATAACTTGATGCTTACAGGCGACGGAAAGGAAACGTTGCATGGACCAGGACAAGACGACCGTGATGGGCGGATATGGTTCCGCGCAGGCTGACGATAGCGCCGATGCGACCCGCGTTGTTCCCAACCCCGGTTATACCGACCCCGCCGCGACGCAGCCTTCTGCCGAACCCACACGGGTTATGGGCTATGGCGATACACCGCGGGATCCGTTTGATTATGCACCGCAGGACCCGTATGGCAATGCGGCGCCGGACCCGTATGGCAATGCGGCGACAGATGCTTATAACAACCTGCCGCAAAATCCTATTCCGCAGCCTCAGCAGACGACGTATATGCCGCGCACGACGCAGGCCCAGCCTCGCTATGAGTCGCGCGATCCGTATGCGCGCCAGCCCTATCGCGAGTATTCCAAATCGATTCCGCAGTATGGTGAGGACGAGGAAGAGGCGCCGTCGCGTTCGTCGAGTGTGATCAAGAAGATCCTGATTGTGCTGGCGATTTTCTTTGCCTTGTCGGTCGTGTTTGCCATCGTGTCGGGCATGCTCAACAAGCGAGGGAGTTCAACGGCCGATACCACAGCCGAGCAAACCGAGTCCACCTCGTCTAGCACTGTCGACCTGAGCGATATTCCGGGGCAGTACTGGTCCAACGCCAAGAAGCTCCTCAAGTCGCGCGGAGCCGACCTTTCGAACGCCGTGATCCTGACCGACGATGGCTCAACGCCCGTCATCGATTCCAACTGGGTTGTTACGAATGCCTACTATAACGACAACGGCAACCTGGAGGTTCAACTCACGCACAAGAACAGCTATGGCAACTCGTCCGGCGGCCAAAGCGGTACCGACAGCTCGAGCTCCAATACTCTGGAGGACCTGAGCAACAAGGCGCAGGAGTTGGGAGATAAGGCGCAAGAGCTGGGCGATACGGCACAAAACCTGGGTGATACCGCGCAGAACTTGGGAGACATGGCGACGGATGCCTGGAAGGCCCTACAAAACGGCATTTCGGGCGCACAGGGTAACTAGCTGTTAAGCGGGCTACAGCTGCTCTGCCGGACGGTCGGGCGAGCTAAAGCCCGAGTCAAACGTAACGACGCATGATGCATCGGGCCGGCGCTCGTGCACGATGCGCGTGACGAGCTCCAGCAGCTCCTCGTCGGATATGTCAAAGCCGTCGGGACGCACCAGGTCAAACGAAACAAAGTCGTCGTGCTCATGCAAGTCGTGGATGGAGAGCGCAGGGTCGATCTGCGCTACGCCGCGCTTGACCCAGCCGCGCAGGTCGTCACCGGTTGTTGCGATGGGGTCGCAGTGCAGCGTGATGTCGATGCCCATCTGATGCTTGATGTCGTGCTCGATGGTGTCCAGAATCTCGTGGTGCTCAAAGGCATCGCCTTCGCCGGGCATTTCCACGTGTGCGCTGGCAAACTGACGGCCGGGGCCGTAGTCGTGCACCATGAGGTCGTGCGTGCCCAGAACCTGGGGGTACGACATGATCCTGTCGCGGATTTCCTGGACGAGCTTGGGGTCGGGCGCTTGCCCCAACAGCGGGCTGATGGCGTCGCGCACCAGGCCCATGCCGCTGATGCAGATGAAGATGCCCACGCCCAGGCCTGCCCAGCCGTCGAGATCAAAGCCGGTCGCTTGCGAAATAAGCGCCGCCGCCAAGACCGAGCCCGAGGTGATGACGTCATTCTTGGAGTCTTGTGCCGTGGCGATGAGCGTCTCCGAGTCGATGCGATCACCCAACGTGCGGTTGAACGCGGCCATCCAGAGCTTAACGAGCATGGATGTAGCCAGTGCCGCAAGGGAAACGAGCGTGTAAGCGGTGGGGGAGGGCTTGATGATCTTGGTAACGGACTCGAGCGCCAGGTTGATGCCGACGGCACAAACGAGGACGGCGACAAACAGGCCGGCGAGGTATTCGTAGCGGCCGTGGCCATAGGGGTGACCTTCGTCGGCCGGGCGACTGGCAAGGCGGAATCCGAGCAGGCTCACAATGTTGCTCGACGCATCGGAGAGGTTGTTGAAGGCGTCGGCGATAAGCGAGACGGAGCCGGCGAGCAGACCCGCGATGCCCTTGGCTAGGCACAGGGTAATGTTGAGGCCAATGCAGATGAGACTTGCGGCAAAGCCAGCGTTGGTGCGGCAAGTCGTATCGACCGGCTCGTCCACACTGCCGGGAACAAGCGTATGTACCAGCCGATTTACAAATAGCATGGCGTATCTCCTCGCATCCTCGTTTAAGGGGATAGTGTAGCTCGCATGGGCGCACCGTGCGCCGATGCTCAGAAAATGCAGTAATGGTCTGCTGGAGCTAACGAGCGGCCCTTCTTGTCCGACCGGGTGCTCCATTTTGGGCCACATGGGTATGGGCATGTGCCTGCCTGCCCGACATACTTAATGTCGACAGCCCCTGCGCAAAGGAGGACGTATCCATGGACGAGATGTTTGCCATTAAATGCCAAAACTGCGGCGGCCCTATGTACTCACACCAGGCTAAACGCAGCTTTGAGTGCGCCTATTGCGGCACGGTCATCCCGTGGCAGGCCGATGCGGGGGAGCCCAAGAGCGCCCTGGGCATTCGCCATACGCCGCTGACGGTGGTTGACGGGCTGCTTAAGCTCACTCACGTGTCGCAGCTCGAGCGCCCGGTTGACCCCGACTGGTATTTCTTTAATGCGTACTGGCGCAACCAGTCGGTTCTGGAGCATCTACTGTGGGAGGACCGCGGCACGGCGCAGGAGTTCCAAGAGGCAACGCACGTGAGCATTCCCTGTCCCTTCTGCGGTGCGTCCTTTGAGGGGTCATCGACCCAGCGCGTGTTTGAGTGCCCGTCCTGCGGCAACAAGATCGGCATTGCCGACCTGCTCAAGCCTGGTACGTTTAGCAAGCGCCTGACCATGGGCGTTGGTGCGGAGTATGTGCCGGAGCAGGGTATTCCTTGCGAAATCTCGCCGCAGCAGGCGCGCGCCAACGCGCTGCAGCTGGTGCGCCAGTACCCCGATGCCTTTGCCGGGCACGACGTGGAAGATGCGATCCAAAACGACATGATGCTCTTCTATTTCCCCATGGCGCTGGCGGACCTGCGCATGATGGCGAGCTTCCCGGGCAAGGGGCTGAGCAAGGAGACCTTGGTGTACTACGAGGTGCTCGACTGGGCATATCCGCGGGCAAACTACCTGGACGTTCGTCTTATGGGCATTTTGGAGCCGTGGGACTTTGCCAAGGTTGGGCCGTTTGACCCGGCCATGCAGGAAGGTGACTTCCGCGTTGTCTCCGTCGATGCTTCTACCAAGGACCAGGTGGTCATTGATAAGCTGGCGCTCGACATTGCCGGCAACGATGCCGAGGCGGTACTGGGGCTCAATAAAAAGAGCATCCGCACCTGGGCGCGCAAGGCCCGCAAGCACAAGGACGGCCTGGTGATGGTACCGGTCTACTTTATCGATCGCCCGGCGACGGACAGCCACGATGGCGAGCAGGTGCGCATCGCCGTGAACGGCCAGACGGGTCGCGCGGCCGCGGTGGTGTTTAGCGACAAGCGCGAAACGCACGTTGTGGCGCCGCTCAACCCGAGCCTACATCTGTCCGGAGAAAGCACCGTGCACGCCACGCCCATCGAGGTCAAATACGTTAAATCGCCCTTCCTATACCAGATCGTGCGTCGTGGAGACGGCGAACAGCCGCGTCAGGTGGCAGCGGTTGCCGAGGGTTCCTACCGAGAAGAAAAGCCCAAACGCCGCGGTCTGCTGGGTGCGCTATTTGGGAAGTAGGGAAGCGCAGCCGGTTGGCGCTGCGATGCGATAGCTAGAGGAACGGGGCAGCTCGCAGGAGTGCGGACTGTCGTCTGATTGTTTGAGGGTGCCAGATGTAAATAATCGGTGGAACAGCTGTAAAAGAGCCTTTCCACTGGGTAGAATCAGGTTGTGCCGCGGAACCCGCTCCTCAGCGCTTAACTTCGGAGACGCGGGCAACGCAGGTATTATCGTCTAGGGCCGGCTGCAACCGGTCCTTTTCTATGACTCCCTTCGCTATCCGTTACTGCTTATATTCCCGCCAGATCGCGTAGAGGTTCCGGGCAATGCCGGTCACGTACATCGAGAGGCGCAGGATTTCAAGAAACAAGTCCATAGGCTTCACCCCAATCGGAGATCGGAGCGCTGCCCGCAGGCGGATTCCGCGGCAGGCAAGATTTTACCTCACAGGCCGCGGTGGGAGGCATCCTACCCATCCCATGGTCCGGAACAGTGTCGATCTAACGGGCAATCAAGCCTCTAGCTCTCTTTGAATTGAGCAAGCATCTGCCCGAAGAAGCTTAGTTCGGATGGCTCATAAATGAGCGAACCGCCGTCCGCGGTCCTGTAGACCCCGCAGAGGAGGTAACGCCCGTCGGGGAGGACGTAAAGGTTTTCTTCCTCCCTCAGTCTTGTTGGGGGTATCGGGGTTTCGTTTTCGTCCATTTGGAACTCATCGATATTTGCGATCTTCCTCTCTATGATGCCCCCTACCTTATTTCTTGAATGGCGTCCTAAAACAGGCAGCTCTCAATCAATTCTTTACCGCGCAGGGTGTCTATCCACTCCCGTGGAATGGCGTCGATACCGTAGGCCGTGCCGGCAAGGGCGCCTGCGACAGCCGTCGTGGTATCGGTGAACGCCAGGGGAGCGATGCGCATGAGCGAGCCGTTGCCGTTGTCGCGCTCGCCGGAGCCTCATTGCTACCCTTGCGTTTCGCCATTAGTCGCTTCGTTGATGGCGCGGTACTCGGCACTCAGCTCGCGCGCCAGCTCTTCCTTGCTTGGAAGATACGGCAGGTATTTGGCGGCAAACACTTGGTCGTTGTCTTCGGGCAGCGTGTACTCGACGATCGAATCGCTTTTGTCCGCGCAGAGCACGATGCCTATGGGCGGATTGTCGCCTTCGTTCATGAGCTCGCGCGTGTAGTAGTTCACATACATTTGCATCTGGCCCAGGTCCTGATGCGTAAGGTCATCGGTCTTAAGGTCGATGAGCACGAAGCAGCGCATCAGATAGTTGTAAAAAACAAGGTCAATATAGAAATGGCGCCCATCAAAGGTGATGCGCTTTTGGCGCGCCTCGAAAGCGAAGCCACGGCCAAGCTCCAGCAGGAACTTCTGAAGATGCGTGATGAGCGCCTGCTCTAGATCGCTCTCGCGAAACGTAGCATCGTCCGAGAAACCTAAAAACTCCAGTACATATGGGTCGCGGATGATATCCTCGGGGCGACGAGCCGGGGCACTCTCTTGGATTTCCTGGGTGACGGCCTCTTTGTCCTTGCTGGCAAGAAGGCGCTCGCGGAACATGGTATTGATTTGGCGTTCGAGCTGGCGCGTGCTCCAGCGAGAGTCGGCGCATTCGTTCATGTACCAGGTGCGAGCTTCGGGGTCGGTTATACGCGATAACCTGCGGTAATGTGTCCAATTCAATTCGGAACGCAGCGCGTTCCGAATTGGGAACGCAAGATAAAACTGCCGCATATATCTTAAGCTTCTGGCGTTGAAGCCTCTGCCAAAATCCTTAGTCAATCTAACGGCAAGTTCGTCGATCAGTGCATCGCCATACTTGGCGCGCTCCTCTCCGCCCTGTTCATCAACAATGCTCTTGCCGATCTCCCAATACGCCTCAACCATCGCAAAGTTAACGGCGGTATAGGCCTTGTCGCGAGCGGCGTTGAGAATCGAGGAAACCTGCTTGTAAAAAACTTCTGGCACGATTGCCGATTCTCCACGGTTTACCAGTTCGCCCATCACTGTCGCCCCACTTTCCTCTTATGGAATGCATCTTTATCGCATTTAGTTTAAAGCCTCGCGCGGACACGAATTGCTGTGCTGTCTGGCACCTTCGCATGGGAGCCTTGCAGTGACTAAAATGTGACCATAGAGGCAGTTTTAGCGAACCCCATGGGAGTGACACGCATGGACAACAACACCTTGCTGTTTCAGGACAAGGGTTCGGGTAGGTTTAAAGACGTCAAGATCTACCCTAACCGTATCGAGGTGCTCAAGAAGGGCACTTTCGGCGGCAAGCACACCGAGATTGTCTACCTTAAGGACATCACGGGCGTCAATAGAATCAAAGGCCGCGATGTTTTTCTGCGTAACAGGCTGTTGACTGCTTGCGTCTTTAGCCTGAGCAGCCGTGCGAAGGCCCAGGAGTTTGTGAACGTGCTGAATATGGTGATGTAGCCTATGGCGGCGTTCGGGCCAAGGTAAAAATTGGGGGCACAGAACGGTGTCCTGCGCCCCTCGTCGGGTCGATGTGTCCAAAAGGGTCGGCTTGCCTATTCGCTAGCGCCTTCGTTGCTTTCGCGGTCATTGGCAAGCATTGCCGCGCCGGCGACCGTTGTCGCCACGGCGGCAGCGGCGAGCCCGGCGGCGATGCCAGAGCCGTCGCCCGTGCCGGCGAGCTTCTCGCCCGAGCCCTTGCTCTTGTTGCCCTTGCCGTTCTTGTCGGTGTTGTCCGTGGTGGCATCGTTGCCGTTGCCGCCGCCGGTACCGTTGCCAGTGTCGCCCGCGTTGCCCGAGGCTACAACGGTAAAGCTTGCGGCTCCGTCGCTGGCGAGCGTGTAGTTCTGTGCCGCGTCGCCCAAGAGACCGTTCACGCGCACCCAGTACGTTCCTGCGGCAAATGTTTCGCCCTCGGCCATTGCCGTGCCCGGAGCGCCGTCCGCGTCGTGCATAAACTCGAGCTGGGCCGTGCAGGCATCGGTTTCGAGCTTGCCCTCGAGTGATGCCGCGATCTTGGCGCGCACGTCTTCGCCGGCCTTAAGGCCTTCGAGTCCCTCAAAATGGGGCGTCAGCGCACGTGGATCGATATCGATGGGCACAGGGCCCTGCAGCCCCGTAACAGTCTCGTTGCCCAGGGCGTCGACATCCACATATTCGATGGCAAACGCATGTCCCGAGGCTGCTACGTTGAGTACGTTGCTGCTGTCGACAAGGCGGAAATGGCCCTCGCCAACGGTCTTGCCATCTTGGAGCGAGGCATCGCTCAGCGAGTCGCCGTACGTCATGCGCATGCGGGTCGGGAGATAGCACGAAACGGTTTGCTTGTGCTGCGCATCGTTGTAATTGCGCTGGTAGATGCTCCGGGCCAGTGCCGCATCAACAAAGTCGGATGCGATGATGCCAATGTGCTTGCGGCAGTCCGCCTTTGTGCTCTCAACTCCGGTATTGTTTATATACGAGCTCTTGTACAGGTGCTCGTTGACCACTCGCGCTGCGGTAAAAGGGTTGTTTTGCGTGCAGCTCGTGTAGTTGATAAACCAGCAGCGCTCCGTTGCCTGCACCGTTGTCCCGTCCGCGGCAGTGATATCTACGGTGCTGCGCTCGAACTCGGACGCTGCCTTCAGGGCCATATCGACCCAGTCGATCTTACTGGATCCCGTGCAGTTGTAATGGTCTTGGGCATATACCGCTGTGCTATAGGGCTCTTTGTCGCCCGTATTGCCCGCAGCCTCAAAGCCTTGCTCGTATTTCACGAGGCACATGGACTTTCCGGAATGCGCCTTGATCTTGTCATCCCATTCGGTGAGGTCGAGGCCCCACGTGTGGCCGTCTACGCTGTCGCCGGCGAGTTTAAATCGACGCAGCAGGACGATCTTTCCGCGCACCTCGTTCAGTGTGGGGATATGGCTCGACGTATAGAACAGATCGGAGTTATTGCCCATAACATTGGCAAAAGCCGTCGTAACACTTTCGTCGGTAGCCTCGTCGTTGCCTCGTGACACCAGCATGATGAGCGCTTCTGACGGGTGTTCGTTCAAAAATGTTTTGAAGTAACCGATGACATCGGAGAGATGTATAAAGCCCCCGTCTTTTTTGAGCAGGTAGCATATTCCATGGTCGATGCCGGGGTCGCCGTTCTCGTTGTTCTTTCCAAGTCGGATATCAAAATAGCGAATGCCTTCGAGCAGCTGCGTGGGGATGTAATCCTGCTGGCACTTTGCAAGCGAGGTTTGGGGCTCGGTGTCGTTGTCGACGCTGCAGGTGCTTGAATCATGCGTGCCCGGGATGCTCAGCTCGTCGAGGTATTTGTTGCCGTCGACGTATTTCATCCAGCATGGTCCGTCGACGTAGCTGCTATACGTGATCCAGTCGATACTTCTAACCGTGGTATTGATCTCGCCCTTGTCGTAACCGACAAGTTCGAGCTCCCACGGAATGCTCTTCCTCTTGTGGCAGATCTTGTTGTTGTCTTGGTCTTTGCCGTCCTTTTCTATGGCCAGGTAATTAATGTCTTTTTTCTCGTTTGTGCGGTCTCGGATGATGTAGGTTCCGTTTGACTGGCGGTCGAACGCAAAAGAGCGGCTGGCCTTGCCGTCATGCTCGCCACTCCATACGTGGATGACCTTTCCATCTTTGTCCGAGTCGCCATCGACCGACCAAATGCTGTAGCCCGTCTTCTTGTGCTCTTCGAAATTGAGCAGGGTGCGGATGGCATACCAATTTCTATTATCTGTATCGGTCTCTACGTGCTCAAGGATGAGCTTGCTGGACGTGCCGTCATTAAACAGGTGGCAGACGTTGCCGATGACGTTGCCGTCTTCGTTGACGCTCGCGGTGCGAAAACAGCCCGCGGGGCGAAGGCGAATGACGAACTTGTCGAGGGTGGCCGCCGATGTGGGTGCGTCTTCTGCAAATGCCGCGCGCATGGGAAGGCCCAATCCCGCGGTTTCGGGCAGGCTTACAAATGGCGACAATGCTGCGAGTCCTAGGCCCAACGTGAATGCTCGACGGCTGATGGCGTGGTGTTCGGTCATAACTTCTCCATTCGCAGAGTGCGGTTATGCGATAGTTTTGGTCACTATACTGCCCAGATGTTTAAAGATGCTGGTTTAATTGTCTGCGCGGCGCAATAAATCGGTGGGCGGACGTGTTGGGGTGCTTGCCGTTTTCGTACCGTTGCCACATTTGGGGTGGTTCCGGCGTCCGGCATCCTGCGTTCGTCGGCTACCGGCATAAGAAAAGGAGGGTCGGTTTACCGGCCCTCCCTTAGTACGAAGCGCTGGGGCACCGCCGCTTGTTGGCACTGCGCTCGTGTTTTTCGTTGCGCTCGCGAGTCGCTTAGCGCTTAATCTCGATATCGTCGAGCTTAACATCCATGGCCTCGGTCTTGGCCTTGGCGATATCATCGGCAAATTCCAGAGACTTCATCATGGTTTCGACGGCATCCTTGTGCTCCTCGACATTGTCGATGCGCACGTACACGCTGCCGCCGTCAACGTCGGTGAAGTACTCGGTCGTCACGCCGCCCGAGTGCGTAAAGTAGGCGCTGCGCCAGGTCTTGCCGTTGTACTTAACGGGATCGCTCTCGGTCCATCCGGAGTTGGCCTTCCACTTTGCCTCGTAGTCGAACAGTTCATCGGCGTTCTTGTCAGAGTCGAAGACGGGGATGAAGCGATCGCTGGCGTGCTCGCTCTCGGTGAACTTAAACTGGGCCCTGTCGGCGGTGTCGCCTGCGACGTCGGTGATCTCGACGCCCTCGGGGACCTCGACCTTAAACCAAATGAAGTCGGTCCTCATATCCACGGCTGGCTTTTCTGCTCCGCCGCCACCGCCACTGCCGGTAGCGCCACCGCTGCCACCGCAACCCACCAGGGCAACCGCGGCAAAGAGGCTGATGCAGAGGGTGAGAATCGCAAAGGCCTTCTTTTTCATGGTCGTGTCCTCCTCGATCTGTAACCGCCCATGGATTACCTGCCTTTACTGTACGCGTGGGCGGCTCGTTCGGGTGGGCCATGTGTCCCATTCTGGGTGCCGGATTTGCGCCGTTAAGTGGCAATATGCGCGGACGCAAAAGAGGGGAGAGCCGGTGCTGCCGGCTCTCCCCGGGGTTGGGTGCCCGTTCATTTAATGGGGCGTTCGTGCGGGCGTGCGCGAACCCTTGCTACTTGATCTCGATGCTCGAAATCTCGACTTCGCGTGCCTCGGCAACTGCCTTCGCCATGTCATCGGGAAACTCGATGGAGTTGAGGAGCGCCTCGGCTTCTTTCTTATGCAGATCGAAGTTCGAGATGAGGACGTAGACGCTTCCCGGCTCAACGTCGGTAAAGAGGAGGGTTGAGACGCCGCTGTTGTCCTCGTACGTTCCGACGAGCCACGTCCTGCCGTTATACTCGACGGACCCGCCATCCTTCCACTGGAACGTATCACCTTTCTTTTCTGCCTGGTCGGCGTGGGATTCCTCTGCCGTCAGCGCTTTTTTCCAAACGGGGATAAAGCGATCGGCCGAACCGTTCTCGTCTTCGGGGAAGGCGAGCTGGACCCTGTCGGCATTCTTGCCAGCGGAGTCGCTTACGCCAACGCCCTCGGGCATCTCGACCTTAAACCAAATGAAGTCAGTCTTCTTGGCAACGGGGGCCTTTTCTTTGCTTTCGCTCTTAGCGGCGCTGCCGCCCCCGCCCGATGCGCTCCCGCCGCAGCCGACAAGGGCAAACGCGGCAAAGAGGGCGATGCAAAGGGAAAGGATCGATAGGGTCTTTTTCTTCATGGTGGCGTCCTCCTTGTCTGCCGGTGACATCACGGCGCCGCATACTGTTGGGGTACTGATTGCGCTGGCGGCGGATGTCTCTGTGTACTGTGCGGCTTATGCCTCCGTTCATCGCTTGTGGCCGTTGCGCGGCCGTGCCCCAACAGGTTCCTTGTTTATAGATATGCCCCAGTTTGTGACGTCTGGAAGTCTCGAAAGGTGGGCCATGTGTCCCATGTTTGCGGCGCCGACGCCTATCGTTCGTCATAGAAATCCGCGATGGCCAGGTGTGCTGACGCTCATGTGCTTATGGGCTAGACTTAGCATCATTACGTGTTTGATGCGGTTGGCTGGCGGTTGCCGCCCGACCGATCTATATGACTTGAAGGTGCATGCGTATGAGCCAAGAGATGATGGATAAAACCTGTCGCGAGTTTGCCCAGGCGCTTGCCGCACGCGAGCCGGTTCCCGGCGGCGGCAGCGCGAGCGCCTTTGTGGGCGCGCTTGGCGCCTCGCTTTGTGGGATGGTCGCGCGCTACGGGGCAACCAATCCTGCGCTTAGCGATCACGCAGACGATCTGACGCGCGCGTTTGCCCAGGCAGATGAGTTGGCGCAGGAGCTTGTTGGTTTGGTCGCCGAGGATGTTCGTGCGTACGGCCAGGTGTCTGCGGCGTACGGTATTCCGCGCGAGGACCCGGCTCGACCCGCGGCGATTCAGGACGCGTTGCGCGTGGCGGCCATGCCGCCGTACCGGATCATGGATGCCTGCGGGCGCGCGCTGGCGCTGCTCGAGGACATGGCCGACAAGGGTTCGCGCCAGTTGCTGTCCGACGTGGCATGCGGCGCCGTGTTCTGCCGCGCCGCCATGCAAGGCGCGAGCCTGACGCTCTTTGCCAATACCACATCTATGAAAGACCGGGCGCGCGCCGAGGAACTCGAGGCGGCGTGCGATGAACTACTAGATACGTGGCTGCCGCGCGCCGATGCACTGGCGCGCCGTGCTGCTGACGCCGCAAGGAAGAGGGGATAGCCATGGCCGAACTGCTCAAGGGTGCTCCCGTTGCCCGCGCTTTGACCGAGGAACTTGCCGCTCGTTGCGCCGCCCTGCGCGAACAGGGCATCGTGCCGACACTGGCCATCGTTCGTGTGGGCGAGCGCGAGGACGACCTGTCCTACGAGCGCGGCGCCCTCAAGCGCTGCGAGAAGATTGGCATTGAGGCTCGCCGCGTTTTGCTTCCCGCCGATGTTTCACAGGACGAGCTGTTGGCGGCTATTAAGGACATCGATGCCGACCCCGCTGTTCACGGCTGCCTGATGTTTCGTCCGTTGCCCGCTGGGCTTGACGAGGATGCAGTTGCCGCGGCACTCGAGCCCGCCAAGGATGTTGACTCCATGACGCCGGCCTCGCTGCTCACCACGCTTTCGGGGCGAGGCGAGGGCTTTGCTCCTTGCACGGCAGAAGCCGTGTTGGCGTTGCTGGACCATTACAGCGTTGAGCTGGATGGGGCCAAGGTCGCGGTCGTCGGTCGGTCGCTCGTGATTGGCCGTCCCGTTGCCGCCATGCTTACGGCTCGCAATGCCACGGTGACGATGTGCCATACGCATACGCGCGACTTGGCTGCCGAGTGCCGTGCGGCTGATATTGTGGTTGCGGCCGTTGGACGCGCACGCACGATTGGCGCGGATGCGGTTCGCGGGGGCCAGACGATCATCGATGTGGGCATTAACTGGGACGAGGCCGCTGGCAAGCTGGTCGGTGATGTCGATTTTGATGCTGCGGAACCGATCGTTGGCGCAATTACTCCGGTGCCGGGCGGCGTGGGGGCTGTGACCACCGCGATTCTCGCCAAGCACGTGATCGAGGCGGCGGAGCGCGCATCGAAATAGTCGTTTTCGGGCTGTTTAGAGGGTCGGCTCTATACCCCGTGTGCAAAAAATGCCAAATATGAGTACTGTTGCCTTGTCGGTTACATATCTTTGAGATCTATTTGACTCCCTAATGATATTAAATATCGTTAGGGAGTCTCTTTTATTGGACCTTTGGGGAATTACTTTGCATAACTTTTGGACAAGTGAGGATTTCTGGCGCCCTGGACGATGGAATTTGCTGCTACTAAATTGGTGACAGTACTCATATTTGGCATTTTTTGCACACAGGGGTCCCGAGGGGGTCTCGAGGGGTCGCGGTTTCGCCCTTTTTGCGCTGAAGCGATACACTGGTACCGTTTGATTTCTTCGCTCAAGGAGGATGCGCATGCCGTGCACAACGATTTTGGTTGGTAAGAACGCGAGCTACGACGGGTCGACGCTTGTCGCCCGCAACGAGGACTCGTCCAACGGGGTGTTTGAGCCCAAGCGCATGCGCGTGGTGCATCCCGACGAGCAGCCGCGCGTCTACACGAGTGTCCTGAGCCACCTGACCGTTGAGCTGCCCGACAATCCCATGCGTTACACAAGCGTCCCCGACGTTGTCCCGGGTCATGGCATTTGGGCCGAGGCCGGCTTCAATGAGCTCAATGTTGGCATGTCCGCAACCGAGACGCTTACCACCAACGAGCGCGTCCGCGGCGCCGATCCGCTCGTGGACTACGTGCCCGCCAAGGGTAACGAGGGCGAGGACGGCTATGTTCCGGCGCAGCCCGGTGGCCTGGGCGAGGAGGACATGGTGACCCTGGTGCTGCCGTATGCCAAGTCCGCCCGCGACGGCGTGCGTGTCCTGGGCGACCTGCTCGAGCGCTACGGCACTTACGAGAACAACGGCATCGCCTTTAGTGACGTTGACGAGATCTGGTGGCTCGAGACCATCGGCGGCCACCACTGGATCGCCAAGCGCGTGCCCGACGACGCCTATGTGACCATGCCCAACCAGCTGGGTATCGATAGCTTTGACCTGGACGATGCCGAGGGCGCCCAGGCCGACCACATGTGCTCCGCCGACCTGCGCTCCTGGATGGCCGAGTGGCATCTGGACCTGACGCTGGGCGTCGAGGGCGACGGTCCCGCCGCGGTCTTTAACCCGCGCGAGGCCTTTGGCTCGCACAGCGACAGCGACCACGTCTACAACACGCCGCGTGCCTGGTATATGCAGCGCTGTCTCAACCCCAGCGATGTGTGGGACGGTCCCGAGGCCGACTACACGCCCGAGAGCGACGATATCCCCTGGAGCCGCGTGCCCGAGCGCAAGGTGACCATCGAGGATATCAAGTACGTGCTTTCGAGCCACTACCAGGGTACGGAGTACGACTGCTACGGCAGCAAGGGCACGCCCGCCACGCGCGGCGCCTATCGTCCCATCGGCATCAACCGCAACAGCCAGCTTGCCGTGCTGCAGCTGCGCCCCTATGCGCAGCCGGCGTATCGCGCCGTGCAGTGGATGGCGTTTGGCTCTAACTCGTTTAACGCGCTCGTGCCGCTGTACGCCAATGTCGAGACCATGCCCGAGTACTACGCCGACACGCAGGCTCGCGTGACGTCCGAGAATTTCTACTGGGCCAACCGCCTGATCGGCGCGCTGGCCGACGTCCGCTTCCATGAGTGCGGTCGCGCGGTCGAGGACTACCAGGAGAAAGTCGGTGGCATGGGCCACAAGCAGATCCACGACGTCGATGCCGTTGTGGCCGCGCTGCCCGAGGCCGAGGCGCCCGCCG
>ENA-ORUB01002205-ORUB01002205.1-human-gut-metagenome-genome-assembly--contig:-NODE-2205-length-18881-cov-2.584617_pt1 | contig 18881 bp, 15 predicted proteins | sample MGYA00241918_ERZ509200 | MGnify/ENA primary metagenome ERZ509200 (study PRJEB26280, sample SAMEA2338853) | human gut metagenome | biome: human gut; feature: human-associated habitat; material: faeces... | reverse complement strand
TTATGTTTATAGACCTTGCAAGACGGGGTTTACTAATTGCTTACGAAATAAAGATGATTGAAATATGAAATTTAGTTTAGACAGAATAATTATTAAAAACAGGTCTCCATTTCAAAATGACTTAGATTTATCGTTTAAAGAAAATGGAATTATTGTGCTTACATCAGTAAACGGAAAAGGTAAGACGACACTGCTCTCATATATTATAGATGCATGGGTTGAATTGACCAAAAATATCTATTCCAATACGTACAAAGGCAAAGAAAATTCCTATTATAGAATTTCTTTTTATTTGTTTGACATGGACTCCTCCAAGCCGTCCATGGTTTATATACGTTTCAAAAACGGAGATGAATATATTGATTATATAGATATTCGAAACAAATGTACCAATGAAGATTATTTGTCAATGGTACCATTTGAAGACAGAATACCTTTTGAAAAGTTTTCAAAAGAACTAAATGAAAGAGGTTCTACAAAAAAAGTATCATCAACGATAAAATCATCTGAGATTAAAGATATATTCAACACAAATGTAGTATCCTATTTCCCATCTTACAGATACGAAGTTCCAAACTATTTAAACGATCCCTATAACGTAAAACTATCTTTTAATACAAGAAATCGTTTCAGTAATGAATTACCGAATCCAATCGAAGTTATTACAGGCATAAATGGTCTTGTAAATTGGATTATGGATATCGTTATAGACGGAGAGTTATATAAACGAACTCAGGTAATTGATGGGAAAAATATTGACCTCACTCCGGAAAACAAAATATGGGAAAGTCTACAGCAAATTTTAAGAGAAGCTTTGTCATCAAAATATCCTGATGGAAATGTGCGCTTTGCCATTGGTAAAAGGAATAAAGGATTTCTATGTTTCCAACCAAATATTCATACTATAAATTAATTCATATTAACATTCATAGATTCCAGTCCATTTTCATCACTTTTTTCTCTGATGTATGATCTCTTATTCCGTACAACAGAAAAGACTCTCAGAATAAACTTATTTCTGATATTATTAATGATGAGCCTCTTGTCTTTTCCCTGCTTCAACTTTCTTTCGGCATAGTCTCTGAGTTCCGCATCATAAACCATGGCGCATTGCGCAGCTTCGGTCAGCAATACTTTTATTTTAATGTTGGCAATACGGCTTATATGACACCTATCCTTTATTTTTCCCGAATCATTGTGGAAGGGAACAGTTCCTGAATAACAGGCCAATTCTCTGGCAGATGTAAACCGGGTAAAATTCTCGGTAACAATAATTATAGCCATCGCATTGACAAAGCTTATTCCTACCACGGAAGTAGCAAGGGAGTAATTCTCTTTCATCTCGGCTGATTTCTCCAAGAGCGACTTCATCATCTTTTCCATAGCCTTTATTTCCTTTGAGAGCCTGTCTATGATTGCCATGGTATGTTAGTAAACAAACCTGCATCCGGTATTTCTGCTCATTACCCTGCGTTCCTCACGCACTGCCGTAAGCAGTTGTTTTTTAATTTCGACAATCCTTGACCGATGATTAAACAAACTCTTCAAACTTCTGTAGATTTTCCTTCATACAGCCGGCATTTGTCTTCAAACCGCATGGCGTATTCAGCAATGGCTAAAGAATCGGCAGGATCGCTCTTTTCACGCTTTATACCGCTTGAAAGCTTTATCTGATTAGGGTTTTCCAACCAGATCTCCAATCCTTTCCCAATTATAAAATCCGAAAGTCCGATGCTGTATAATCCTGTGTGTTCACCACAGAACAGTCATTCTTGGCGAGGTACGTCGGTCTGACTGCCAATCCATCTAAGCATGGCGATATATCCCGTCCGAACATTCTCAAATGAACTATGGTGGACCTGTTACCTTGTTTCCCGTCCAAAGAAAGAAACATCGAAAGTTTCTTTACTGAAATCGATTCCAATAAATAAATTCTTCATAATTTTATCACAACTTTATTGGCATTAGCGGAAAGCTGTCGGAAGCTAACTCCTTTACATAGGTCTTACCTAAAATTCTATTCAGCTCTTGCAGCTTGACTAGGGAAAGTCCAAATCAAACAATGATTCTGCATCCGAGCGAAGCATGGTTCACTTTTCCTAGTCCGTTAATGCTTACATTCCTACAACAAATATAAGCCTTAACTTTTCTTTTCTAACTGCAAACTAAAGGAGCCGAAGGCGAGTTTTCCGAGATTTTAGCGCAGCGACCGAGACCGTAGCCTCCGGAGTGTGAGCCTTGACTTTTTGGTTCTTTTGGGTCAAGCCAAAAGAACGAATACGATCTTGATCTTTTAGTACTTTTGCATCAAGGCAAAAGTACGAATACGATCTTGAAATAAAAATCAAACATTTATACCCATATGAAACTATCGAAAAACTTTACGTTAAACGAATTTACCCATAGCCAAATGGCTATCGAACGGGGTATTTTGAATGAACCCGATGCCGAACAGCGCGAGGCCATTCAGCAGTTAGTAGATCATTTATTGCAGCCGCTCCGGGAACGAGTAGGCGGAGCCATTGCCATTACCAGTGGCTTTCGGAATCAGGAAGTAAACCGTTTGGTGGGCGGCGTTCCTACCAGTCAGCATACCAAGGGTGAAGCCGCCGACTGTTACTGTGCATCAGGTCCGGAACACCTGTTGCAAGTCTTACTCGACAGCGGCTTGCCTTTTGATCAGGCCATTGTTTATAAGCGGAAACACTTTCTGCATCTTTCGTATCGACAAGGACGATGCCGCAAGATGGTGTTGTATAAATAGGAGAGAAGAGCCATTGACATTCAGGACAATCCCCGGATTTCAGACGAGACGTCTATATACGACCTTTTCCCGTCGATATAGTCGGCATAAAGCAGTTCTTCGTCCCTTCCTTTAAGGATATGGCACTTGCCGCACAGCTCGCAGTTGCCCAGGCATTTCCATTCGTTCTGCACAAAAGCGAGCCGTTCTTCGCGGGTAGATTGTTCTATGTCGGGCGGAATCCTATTTACTTTCATCATGACAACAAGGGTAATTGTATTTTCATTTCCCATCCTATGCCAATTCTCCTTCCCAGACAAAGCAATGGGGGAAGAGCGATTTCAGATGGGTTTCTGATGGGAATAAACCAAAGACAGACGAGCCGGAGCCGGACATGGAAGCATAGACTGCTCCTGCTGCATAAAGTTTTTCCTTAACAGACTGGATGGCCGGGAAAGCCGGGAAGACACTGCCTTCGAAATCGTTTACCATCAGGTCTTTCCACTCGCTGACAGGGCGGTTGATGATTTCGCAGAGCGAGACAGCCGGACGGGAAGGCTTCACCTGCGCATAAGCGGCTGCCGTAGAGACTGCTACATCCGGCTTGACCAGACAAAGGTACCATCCTGCCAGCGATAGCCGGACGGGCTGGAACACGTTGCCGATGCCAGTGGCAAACACCGGCTGGTTGCGGATGAAAAACGGACAGTCGGCACCGATGGTCGAAGCGATCCGCTCCAGCTCATCGTCGCTGATTTGCAGATGCGCAAATTGGTTGACCAGCTTCAGCATGAAAGCCGCATCGGCAGAACCGCCACCCAAGCCGGCTCCGAAAGGAATGGCCTTGAGCAGTCCGATTTGCAGCTCGGGCACCGTGTAGTTTTGTTTGATGGCCCGCAGCGCCTTCATGACCAGGTTCTTTTCGGCCGGAGCGTCCACCGGAATACCGGTCTGCGTAAACGAGGTGGCCGGCGCTTCGGTTATTTCGAGAGCGTCTTTTATGGGGATCGGATAAAATACCGTTTCGATGTTATGATAACCATCCGGGCGTTTCTCAACAATGTTGAGCCCTAAGTTGATCTTTGCGTTGGGAAAACAAATCATAGTGTTGCTATTTTAAGTAAAAACAGGGTAAAAGTACCGGTTTCTTTCCAATAATTCAATAAAGGCGGGGAAAAAATGATGAGTCGGCTGAAGGCTTCTTGGACTGCCGATCCGCGTAAAAATGGATGGCAGTATTTCTCATTCGGGAGTTTTATGTAAATTTGCATACTTGAAACAAAGATGTATAGTGGAAAAATATCTGGAAGAATTAAACGAAAGTCAGCAGAAAGCCGTGGTTTATCTGGATGGTCCGGCCCTGGTCATTGCGGGAGCCGGTTCTGGCAAGACGCGGGTGCTGACCTATAAGATAGCTTGGTTGCTGAAGCAAGGCTTTGCCCCGCATCGTATTTTAGCCCTTACATTTACGAACAAAGCTGCCCGGGAGATGAAAGAACGTATCGCCGGGATTGTGGGAGAAGAAACTGCCCGCCGGCTTTGGATGGGCACATTCCATTCGATCTTTTCCCGTATCTTGCGGCGGGAGGCAGAGCGACTGGGATTCACCTCCAATTTTACGATCTATGATGCGACCGATTCGAAGAACCTGATCAAGTCGATCATCAAGGAAATGCAGTTGGACGACAAGGTGTATCGTCCGGGGATGATACAGAGCCGCATCTCGAATGCCAAGAATGCGCTGATCACATATAAGGCTTATGAACAGAATAAGCAGCTGATAGAAGATGACCTGAGAAACAAGATCCCTCTGGTGCGCGATATTTATGCCCGCTATCAGAACCGTTGCCAGCAGGCCGGAGCGATGGATTTCGATGACCTGCTGTTGCAGACGAACCTGTTGTTCAGGGATCATCCGGACGTGCTGGAAAAATATCGCGATTATTTCCAGTATGTGCTGGTGGACGAGTATCAGGATACCAACTTCGCCCAGCATCTGATTGTGAAACGCCTGTGCGAAGGGCGCGGTAACCTGTGTGTGGTGGGCGACGACGCACAAAGTATCTATTCGTTCCGTGGAGCCAATATCGACAATATCCTTCAGTTCAAGCAGCTCTATCCGGGTTGCCAGATCTTCAAGCTGGAGCGGAACTACCGTTCTACCCAAAATATCGTCAATGCGGCCAACAGCCTGATCCGGAAGAACACCGCCCAGATACCGAAACAAGTCTATTCGGAGAAGGAAGAGGGAAGCAAGCTACAGGTTCTTTCCTCGTATTCCGACTACGAAGAAGCCTATGCCGTGGCTGCCCGCGTGCATGAAATGAGACGCCAGATGCCTTATGCAGATATGGCCGTCCTGTATCGCACCAATGCCCAGTCGCGTATCCTGGAAGAAGCCATGCGCAAGCGGAACATTCCTTACCGGGTTTACGGCGGCTTGTCGTTCTACCAGCGAAAAGAGGTGAAGGATGTGATTTCTTATTTCCGGCTGGTGATTAATCCGCACGATGAAGAGGCCTTCAAGCGGGTGATTAATTATCCGACACGTGGAATAGGAGATACCACCGTATCCAAACTGGTCTCGGCTGCAACGACCTATGGCGTGAGTCTGTGGACAGTCCTGCAATCCTTGTCTGATTATGCCGTGCCTGTCAATGCGGGAACAGCCAAGAAGCTGGCGGCTTTCAGGGAACTGATCGATTCGTTCAGGGAACGCAATCAGGAGCTGCCGGCCGACGAGATCGCCACGGCCATTGTCAAGGAAAGTGGCATCGTAGCCCTGCTGGCGCAGGATCATTCGACGGAAGGCATCGGCAAATTCGAGAATCTGCAGGAATTGCTGAAAGGTATTGCCGAGTTTTGCCAGATCCGTCAGGAAGAAGGAAATACACAAGTATCGCTGGGCGACTTTCTGGCAGAAGTATCGTTGCTGACAGACCAGGACCAGGAAGGAGACGAGAACACCGACAAGGTGACATTGATGACGGTGCATGCCGCCAAAGGACTGGAGTTCGGTGCTGTTTTCGTGGTCGGACTGGAAGAAGAACTGTTCCCGTCGGCCATGTCGAAAGACAATCCGCGGGCGATCGAAGAAGAGCGTCGCCTGTTCTATGTGGCGATCACCCGTGCCGAGCGTTATTGCACGCTGTCGTTTGCCCGCAGCCGCTTCAAGAACGGACAGACAACGATGTGTATTCCGAGCCGTTTCCTGCGGGATATCGATCTGAAATATCTGGAGACGGAAGACGGTTACAGAAGGCCGGAAGCCGATTCATCTGTTTCTGAGAGGAAGCCGGAAAGCCGGCCCGCTTTTACCTCTCCGTTGCAACAGGCCCAGATGCGGGAAACACCGTCGGCCGGTCCGCGCAAGCTGACCCGTATGACGGCAGCACCGGTTTCGTCGGCGGCAGAACAAGACTTCTCTGATTTCCAGATCGGCATGCGGGTTCGCCACGGCCGTTTTGGCGAAGGCGTGATCTTGTCGTTCGATGGAGACGGAAATAACCGAAAAGCGCTTATCGAATTTGATAATTCGGGTCAAAAACAACTTTTTCTAAAATTTGCGCGATTGGAAAAGATGTAATTATAACAATTTTTGTAATTTTACACACACATAATCAAGGAAAATAATTAACAGGTTAAAATATGGGTATATTTAGTTTTTTCAGCAAAGAGAAAAAAGAAACGCTCGACAAAGGCCTTTCCAAAACAAAAGAAAATGTTTTTACCAAAATCACAAGAGCTATTGCCGGTAAAAGCAAGGTAGATGATGCGGTATTAGACAATTTGGAAGAGGTCTTGATAACTTCGGATGTTGGTGTGGAAACAACGCTGAAAATCATAGACCGTATCGAAAAGCGTGTGGAACGAGACAAATATGTGACGACCTCGGAACTGACAGGCATTCTGCGTGATGAAATAGCGAATCTGCTGACGGAGAACAAGACAGAAGACGGGGAAGGTTTCGCACTGCCGGAAGACAAGAAACCGTATGTGATTATGGTGGTTGGCGTAAATGGTGTTGGAAAAACAACGACGATTGGAAAACTGGCCTATCAGTTTAAGAAAGCCGGCAAGAAAGTATATTTGGGTGCAGCCGATACTTTCCGTGCGGCAGCCGTCGAACAGTTGGTGATCTGGAGTGAGCGCGTAGGTGTTCCGATTGTGAAACAGAAAATGGGTTCAGACCCGGCTTCGGTTGCTTTCGATGCGTTGAGCTCGGCCAAGGCCAACGATGCCGATGTGGTGATTATTGATACGGCAGGTCGTCTGCATAACAAGATCAACTTGATGAACGAGCTGACGAAGATCAAGAATGTGATGAAGAAGGTGGTGCCGGATGCGCCTCATGAGATCTTGCTCGTACTGGATGGCTCGACCGGACAGAACGCTTTCGAACAGGCCAAGCAATTCACGGCAGCCACGGAAGTCAATGCGCTGGCTGTTACCAAACTGGACGGAACGGCCAAAGGTGGTGTCGTGATCGGTATCTCCGACCAGTTTAAGATTCCGGTAAAATACATAGGTCTGGGAGAAGGAATAGAAGATCTGCAAGTATTCCGCAAACGCGAATTTGTCAATTCTTTGTTTGGCGAATAATGCTCTTATAATAAGGTATTCCGAAAGACAAGCAGGATAAATAAATGAAAAGCACCCGGGTGTGTTACAAAACCTCCCGGGTGTAAATTTGTTTAGATAGATAAAGAAGTTTCTATGAGAAAGAATAAAGTTGATATCATTACATTGGGTTGTTCGAAGAATCTGGTCGATTCGGAACAACTGATGCGCCAGTTTGCTGTGAATGGCTATAAGGTAGAACATGATCCGCATAAGATTAACGGCGAGATCGTAGTTGTCAATACCTGTGGATTTATCGGTGACGCCCAGGAAGAATCCATCGAAATGATTTTGGAGCTGGGGCAGGCCAAGAAACAAGGTAAAATCGGCAAACTGTTCGTCATGGGCTGTCTATCCGAACGTTTCCTGCACGACCTGGAACAAGAATTGCCCGAAGTGGACCGTTTCTACGGGAAGTTTAACTGGAAAGAGCTGATCTCTGACCTGGGAAAGGCGTATCATCAGGAACTGGCGTACGACCGGATCTTGACGACGCCGAAACATTATGCCTATCTGAAGATCGGCGAAGGCTGTAACCGCACTTGCTCCTATTGTTCGATACCCATTATTACAGGAGCCTACCAGTCTCGCCCGATGGAAGATCTGGTGAACGAGGTGAAGCTGCTGGTCGGTCGTGGCGTGAAAGAATTCCAGCTGATTGCCCAGGACCTGACATTCTATGGTGTGGATCTGTACAAGCGGATGGCACTGCCCGAACTGGTAGAACGCATCTCGGATGTTCCCGGAGTAGAATGGATTCGTCTGCACTATGGCTATCCGACTCATTTCCCCCTGGATCTGCTGCCTGTGATGCGTGAGCGCGAGAATGTATGCAAATACATGGATATCGCCTTGCAGCACATCAGCGACAATATGCTGAAGCTGATGCGACGGAACATCACCAAGGCCGAGACCTACGAGCTGATAGAACGGATGCGCAGTGAAGTGCCCGGCATCCATTTGCGGACAACCCTGATGGTGGGACACCCGGGAGAAACCGATGCCGACTTTGAAGAGCTGCTGGAGTTTGTCCGGAAAGCACGCTTCGAGCGGATGGGTGCCTTTGCGTACAGCCATGAAGAAGGAACCTATGCCTATAAACATTACACTGACGATATCCCGCAGGAAGTCAAGCAAGAACGTCTGGACAGCCTGATGCGTATCCAGGAGCGTATCTCACTGGCAGTCAATCAGTCGAAGATCGACAAGGTGTTTAAAGTGATGCTGGATCGGGAAGAAGAGGACTTCTACATTGGCCGTACCGAATTTGATTCGCCCGAAGTAGATCCGGAAGTGCTGATCCGGAAAGACGATGTCTTGCATCCGGGACAATTTTACCAGGTTCAGATAGAAGATGCGCAGGCTTTTGAATTATATGGTAAAGCTTTATTAAAATAAATGTTGATTTGTTTGCAAGATAACTGAAAAATGACTAATATAGCGACTGATATACAAAATACATCTTCCATGAAAAGTAAAGAAGTAATAGCGGAACTGGCCGGACGCATGGGATGGACTTCCAAAGAAGTCACAGAAATGCTTTCTGCCTTGGGTTCGGCTATCGGGACGAAGTTGATGGAAGGCGATTCTGTGAATTTGTCTGCATTCGGACAGTTTGATGTCCGGAAAAAGATGGAACGTATATCAGTGAATCCGACCAATGGCAAACGTTATCTGGTCCCGCCCAAATTAGTTCCGGTCTTCAAACCATCCTCCGCTATGAAAGGACGCCTAAAAGAATTGGAAGACAATGAATAACCGACTTTCCATACAAGATTTGGCCTTGATTTTGTCTGAGCAGACAGGCAAAAGCACGGAAGAGGCTTTGCGCTTTTTGCAAGAGTTCATTGCGGTGGTCAGTGAAGGCGTGTATAACGACAAGCTGGTGAAAGTGAAAGGACTGGGTACCTTTAAGATTATCCGGGTGGAGGAACGCGCCAGTGTGTCGGTCAATTCGGGAGAGCGTTTTGTCATTCCGTCGCATTATAAATTCACCTTCACTCCGGATAAAGAACTGAAGGAGCTGGTAAACAAGCCTTTTTCTCTCTTTGATACGGTCGAACTGAATGAGGAAGTCGATTTCTCGGATGTCGATGTTTCGGCAGAGACAAGTGGGGCAGAAGAGGCGGCAGACGATTCTTCCGAAGAAATATTGCCGGATGGAATCCCCGAACAAGCCATTGAGGCGCCTCAGACTCCGGAACCGGAAGTGGAAACCGAACCGGAAGCGGAAACAGAAACAACGCCTGAACCGGAAGTTGAGGCCGAACCGGAGCCGAAGGCTGAAGCAGAAACAACTCCGCAAGAAGAAGCGAAAGCTGAATCGGAATCGGAAGCGGAAACAGAAACAACGCCTGAACCGGGAGTTGAGGCCGAACCGGAGCCGAAGGTTGAAGCGGAAACAACTCCGCAAGAAGAAGCAAAAGCCGAGCCGAAGCAGGCAGAGCCAGTGTCTTCGGTTTCAGGTTATAAAGAGTACAGAAGAAAAAGACGGCGCAGCGCTTCCCGCAAGCTGCTGTTCCCGATTGCCTGTCTGTTTGTGGTCATTGTGCTGGGCATCGTCTATATTGTTTGCCTGAGCGGACGGACGACAGTCAACAAGAACTGGGAACCGCCTATGGCAGAAGTCGGAAATCCGACTCCTGAGGCCGGGATGAATTCCGTTCCGGCAGATTCGACAGGAGTGACGCCGCCTGATTCGGCCAGTCTTGCCGCTGATTCAGTGGTTGCAGAACCACCCGTAGTGGAAAAAAACCAACCGGAAGAAACACCCAAGTCTGACATATTGGCTCTGGTAACGATCAAGGCCGGCGATCGGCTGGCATCGTTTGCCAAGCAGTATTATGGACATAAGTTTTTCTGGGTTTATATCTATCAATACAATCAGGATATCATATCTGATCCGAACAATATCCCGATTGGAACCGAATTGCGGATTCCGGATCCCGGATTGTATGGAATAGATGCAACTGACCGGAGCTCGATTGACAAAGCCGCCGCCTTGCAATCGCAGATTCTGGGTAAGTTCAGTAAGTAGTATTTGTGTAGATGTGCTAATAGATTGAGACCTTTGATTCCATTGGATGGGAAGGCTCAAACAGCGTATTTCAGTAGAAATAAGTTGACTTAAATTTGAAATGACGATGAAAGCAGACGTAAAAAAAGTAGCAGTATGTTGTGTTTTGCTGGCTGCGCTTACGACGGGATGCCAAACCCCGGCAGATAAGCAGGAGAGCCAGCAGGTCAAACGGGAAAAAACGGCTTTTCAGACCAGTCAGCCATGGAGAGCAACCATGGACAACCGGGCCGATGTAGCAATTGTGTATGGCGTAGGTGGAAATCCTTCCGACAAAGACAAAAATGCCCTTTCATTCGAAGAGCGTGTCCAGTCATGGCGAGACCGGGGCTATATCACGCATTTTATGACAGGCATTGCCTGGGGCGGTTATGAAGATTACTTCACCGGCCAATGGGACGGGAAAATGCACCTCGACGAAGGACAGGTGGAACGCCATGGCGACACGATATGGCACGGCCACATGGTTCCTTATATTGTTCCGAGCCAGAACTTCATCAAGTATATGAAGGAAAAGCATATCAAGCGGGTCATCGATGCCGGCATTGACGCCATCTATCTGGAAGAACCCGAATTCTGGGCACGGGCCGGATATAGCGAAGCCTTCAAGCGCGAATGGAAAGAATATTATGGTTTCGACTGGCGCCCGCAACATGAATCGGCCGAGAATACATATCTCTCCAACAAGCTGAAATACCAGTTATATTACCGGGCATTGAACGAATGCTTTACGTATGCGAAAGAATACGGACGGTCGAAAGGAATGAATGTACGCTGCTATGTGCCTACACATTCGCTGGTGAATTATGCCCAGTGGCAGATCGTGAGTCCTGAAGCCAGCCTGGCTTCCTTGCCTTGCGTGGATGGATACATCGCCCAGGTCTGGACCGGAACTTCCCGCGAGCCGAATTACTATAACGGAGTGAAGAAGGAGCGTGTCTTCGAGAATGCCTTTCTGGAATACGGATGTATGGAATCCATGACGGCGCCGACCGGACGCAAGGTTTTCTTCCTCACCGATCCGATTGAAGACTGGCCACGCGATTGGGCCGATTACAAGAAGAATTACGAAGCGACCTTCACGGCCAAGCTGCTTTATCCGGATAACGACAATTATGAAGTGATGCCCTGGCCCGAACGTATCTATGAAGGCTTGTACAAGAAGAGTGCCGATAGCGACGAGAAGATCCGCATCCCGCGCTTCTATTCTACACAGATGCAAGTCATGATCAATGCCCTCAATCAGATTCCTTTGTCCAACAACGAGATATCCGGATCGAAAGGACTGAGTGTCTTGATGGCCAATTCGCTGATGTTCCAGCGCACACCCGAGCCGGTGGCCGGATATGATGATCCGCAGCTCTCGAATTTCTATGGACAGGCACTTCCTTTCCTGAAGCGTGGCGTACCGGTTCATCTGATGCACATCGAGAATGTTTCTTATCCCGAGAACTGGAAAGATACGAAAGTCCTGCTGATGAGTTATTCGAACATGAAGCCGCTCGACGAGAAAGCTCACCAGTATATTGCCGACTGGGTGAAGAAAGGTGGCGTACTGGTATATAGTGCGACCGACCGCGATTCTTTCCAGCAAGTACAGGAATGGTGGAATCAGGGAGAGAACCATTTCCGGGCTCCTTCCGAACATCTTTTCCAGCTGATGGGCATCAAGCCGAATGCAAGCGAGGGCGAATATGCCTGTGGCAAAGGAACGGTGTATGTGTTCCGGAAAGATCCGAAGCAATATGTCATGAAAGAAGACGGTGACCGGATTTATGTCGAGATCGTCAAACGGATGTATGAAGACAAGGCGAAGGCCGGAAAGCTGGAATTCAAGAACAACTTCTACCTGAAGCGCGGCATGTATGAATTGGTATCGGTGATGGACGAGAGTGTCAGCGACAAGCCTTATCAACTGAAGGGACGTTTTATCGACCTCTTTGATCCGCAGTTGCCGGTTCTGGCACAGAAGACCGTCAATCCGGGCGAACAAGCCTTCCTGATCAATCTCGATCAGGTGAAGAATCCCGATCAACCTCAGGTTCTTTGCGGAGCCGCACGTGTCTATGATGAGAAGGTGAAGAAAGCTTCCTATTCATTCGTGGCCAAAAGTCCGGCTGAACCCACCAATGTGATGCGTGTCCTCCTGCCGGCCGCTCCTAAGAAAGTCAAGATCCGCGATGCCGAAGGCGAAGATATGAAGGAAGCCACTTCGGAATGGGACGAAGCCAGCCGCACCTTGTTGCTGACCTTCGAGAACAGTCCGGAAGGCGTCCAAGTGAAATGCAAATGGTAAAAAGAAAGAAGGTGTGTCAAAAATGATCAGCTCATTTGACACACCTTCTTTTTTATACCGGAAAATGATTTATCAATAGATGGCTTTTGCCTCGATGACACATTCCAGAGCACTTGAATTGGCGGCAGCGTTAGCTTCCTGGAACGGACCGTACCAATAACAGCCGAAACTCATTGTCTGCGGGTCGTAATTGCGTGAAATGATCGACTCGGCATTCTTGATAATGAATTCCTTGTAGATCGGATTCTTGGTTACCTTATATAAAAAGCCGAGGTGACGGATAAAGATTCCCTTGAACTGCACACCGTCACGACTTTTGGCTACTTGCGGATTCATCTCGCACAAGATGCCTTCTTCGTTGACCATTTCTTTCGTGATAGTTGCCTGTGCAATCTTCTCTGCCATATTCAGGTATTTCTTGTCGTGCGAATGCAAGTACATTTCTGCCAGCACGGCGATGGCAACACCTTGGTTATAGGTGTAATGCGATCCGCGGTTAGGCGTACAGTCTTTGGTCAATCCGTCTTCGATCTGATGGATTTCGGTGTTGTACATGCCTGTCTGCAAATACCAGTTTACTTCCTTCTTGAACCAGTCGGCATATTGCTGTTTTCCGGTCTCGTTGTAAAGACGGATAGCCGTCAGAGCAAAAAGGTTGTTGGCGATGGAGTTTTTGTATTCCAGCGGATTCTTCTTCCAGAACGAACCACCGCCACAGGTATCGTCGCTCCAGCCGGTTGTCATGTCTTCGAAAATAGTTTCGGCCATGTTCAGATACTTCTTGTCGTTTGTCAGACGGAAAGCGTTGATCCAAGCCAAAGCCCACCAGCCTTCATCATCATAATAATCATTGATGAAATTATCACAATAACGAACGACAGTGCCGGTCGAATCGGCAATCGGATAATGTTTTGCCTTGTTATACACGTCTTCGATGACCGGAACGATCTCTTTCTTGTTCTTGGTCACTTCCGCATAGCGGATGACAGCCGTCAGCAAGTTGGCCGAGTTCCACCATCCGGCCGTTTCCCAGATTCCGGTTGAATCCGTTCGCCATGTCAGCGACCGTTCAAGACTTGCATGCATTTTTGTGTCGAAAGGCGTGTGCTTATGCCCACCACAAGCCGAAAGAAGCAACACCATGGCTGTTGCAACGAAATACTTCTTCATCATAATTAATCAGGATAATTGTTTCAACGAGGTGCAAAGATAGAAATAGTGTTTCAATAATGAATGGATAATTGGTTTTTATCTGCTATTATCAAGAAAAACATTTCAGTCTGATGGAGAAAAACGGATCAGACAAGATGGAATAAAAAATGTAAAATTCGCTTATGATCGGATTATCTTTATTATTTTTACCCAAAAGATTTAATCTCCATTGAAATTCTTTAGAATCGGGTAGGTTTATAAAATTAGAGTGCGGTTATGATGAAAGATATCAAGAATCTGATTTTCGATTTTGGAGGCGTGCTGATCAATCTGGATCGTACGGCTTGCCGGGAAGCTTTTGAGAAATTAGGCATTGAAAGTATCCACGAAAGTGTACTGGATGATTACCGCCAGAAAGAGTTGTATATGCAGCTGGAATCGGGGAATATTTCTGCGGCAGCTTTCCGGGCCAGTATGCGCCGTTTGTCGGATCAGGATTTGACAGACCAGCAGATTGACGATGCCTGGGTTTCCATCCTGGGTGATATTCCGGATTATAAGTTAGATTGGCTTCTTGAGTTGCGCAAGCAATACCATATTCTTTTATTGAGCAATACAAACAGTATCCACTGGCAATGGTCCGAGCAGAACCGGTTCCATTACAAAGGGCATAAAGTGGATGATTTCTTCGACCGGATTTATCTTTCCTATGAGCTTCACATGCAGAAGCCGGATGTGGAGATTTTCAAGTTTGTCTTGCAAGACTCAATGATTACACCTGAGTCGACTTTCTTCATCGACGATTCGCCCGCCAACTGTAAGGCTGCCGAATCATTAGGCATTCAGACTTATTGTTGTCCGGCTGGTTCCGATTGGACTTCCCTCTTCAAGTAAAGAGTAGAAAATAGGGGCACAGGATTCTGTTCTCCGGAAAAAGAATGCGTAGGAATCATGTCCCCTTGTATTTTCAGGAGAGAACACCACTTACTCCTGCCATGAAAGATAATCTTCGAATGTATAATGCAGCAGGTTCGGGATGACTTTGTACACTTTATCTTTCAGCTCGTCTTCCGAATTGGTGGTACTTAAACCGATGACGCGCATGCCGGCATTGGTTGCAGCGCTGATTCCGGCAAACGAATCCTCGAAGACGATGCATTCTTCGGGCTTGCGCTTCAGGTCTTCGGCAGCCAGCAAATAACACATCGGGTCTGGTTTCCCTTTCGTGATCCGGTTTTCAGAGACGAAGGTGTCAAACAGTCCTTCCAGATTCATTTCCTGAAAAGCCCTTTTCATCTTTCTGTTTTCCGAACTGGTGACGAGTCCGACCTGAACTCCGTGTGCTTTCAGCATTCTGACAAATTCCAGCGAACCCGGAACTGGCGGGAAAGGCATGCGGCTCTCGAACTCATCCGATTCTGCCTGGATCTTCCGTTGTTCTTCTTCCGGCCGGTCTGAAAAATACTTTTTCATGACGTTCGACATGGTTGTTCCTTTTATGACAGCCGCGAAATGCGGAATGCCTGTATGATAACGGATGCCGGCATCATCCCAAAACTGGTCGTATAAAGGTTCGGTATCAGCCAGGACACCGTCAAAATCAAATAAAGCAGCTTTTATCTGTTGCATGATCATGATAGATTAAAATAAAAAAGGTAACCCGATAGATAAAAACCTACAGAGTTACCTTTTATTGTCATGAATAAAAATCAGAAGCCTGATTATTTAATGTTCGGATTCAACTTGTTCCATTCAGCTACTGGAGGAAGAACGCCCAAAGCGATTACTTCATCACGCAAAGCGCACAAGTGTTCGTAGCTCTTATCCAAAGCAGCCTGTTCTTCTGCAGTACCGTTCAAAGCAGCGCAGTGGCAACCGTCTTTGTCGATAGAAGTTTCCCAAGCCATCATGATGTGGTCATATTTATCGTTAGATACATATGTACCAGCCGGCCAACGGAAAGCCTTACCACCCATAGCAGCAGCAATCATTTCGATAGAAACGTATGACGGGCTCTGGAAAGAAGAACGACCACGCAAGTTGATGATGTTAGCACCACCCTTAGTTACTTTCTGCTGGATTTCAGCCCATTGTTCAGCTGTTAAAGCGTCAGTTCCGATGATGTCTGTCAACGGTTTGCCGTTAACTTTAGCAGTAGAAGCAAATACAGCCATCTGTTCGCCGTGGCCACCGTATGTACGGCAGTTTTCAACAGCGTCCATAGAGATGCCGAAGTGTTTAGCTAATTCGCTGCGCAGACGAGTTGAGTCCAAACCTGCTAATGTAGTTACCTGACCTGGTTTCAAACCTGAATATAACAAAGTGATCAAACCAGTGATATCAGCCGGGTTGAAGATAACAACGATGTGCTTAACATCCGGGCAATACTGTTTTACGTTCTTACCGAATTCTTCAGCGATAGCTGCATTACCTTTCAGCAAATCTTCACGAGTCATACCAGCCTTACGAGCTGCACCTCCTGAATTAACGATATATTTAGCACCTGTTAATGCTTCTTTGATGTCGGATGTAAAAGTGATGTTTACACCTTCGAAACCACAATGGAACAATTCTTCAGCAACACCTTCCAAACCCGGAGCATACGGGTCGTATAAACAGATGTTTGAAGTAAGACCCATCATAATAGCTGTTTGAGCCATGTTAGAGCCAATCATACCTGCTGCACCAACAATAGTCAGCTTTTCATTTGTAAGCACGTTCATAGAGCATTAATTTTTTAGTTATTCTTATTGTAAAACAAATTCTTAACGAAAAGGTTTTGAATTTGTCTTGTTTATTTATAGTGCAAAAATACAAAATATATTCTTTCAACCTATCATCTATGGATTAATTTCAGATGTTTCAGAAAGTTTTTCAAAACAGATTGGGCAGTGATGAAAATTCATGCCGACCTTTTCTTCAAAATACGCCGGGAATTGATGAAAATACGCCGGGAATTGATGAAAATACGCCGGCTTTTTCACGTTTCGTAATACCTAAAATTTGTATTCTGTTGGTTTTTTGTTACCTTTGTCAAAAATTTGTGTGTATTCAGGAAAAGTTCTTTAGACGGATAATGACCATTTCACTGAATATAGCCAAATAGAAATAATAACAGAAAACAAGTAAAGTGTATCATGAAAAAGAAAAGTTTCTGGTCGGTAATGCTTGCTGCTTCTTTAGCCTGGATGAGTTGTCCTTCGTTTGTGAGTGCAGCAGAAACATTCGACCCTGTTGAGTACGTCAGTCCGCTGGTTGGTACTCAGTCTACTTTTGAGTTGTCAACCGGTAATACGTATCCGGCTATCGCACGTCCGTGGGGTATGAACTTCTGGACTCCGCAGACAGGAAAGATGGGAGATGGTTGGCAATATGTTTATACAGCGAACAAGATTCGCGGTTTCAAACAGACACATCAGCCGAGTCCTTGGATCAATGACTACGGGCAGTTTGTCATCATGCCGGTTGTAGGCAGTCCGGAGTTCGATCAGGATAAGCGCGCCAGCTGGTTCTCTCACAAAGGAGAAATAGCCAAGGCTTATTATTATAAGGTATATCTGGCCGAACATGATGTCGTAACAGAGTTGACACCGACCGATCGTGCCGCTTTGTTCCGTTTCACTTTCCCAGAGAATGATCATTCATACATTGTAGTGGATGCGTTGGACAAAGGTTCGTATGTAAAAGTCATCCCGGAAGAAAACAAGATCATTGGTTATACAACCAAGAACAGTGGTGGTGTTCCTGATAACTTCAAGAACTATTTCATCATTCAGTTTGATAAGCCTTTCACCTATAAGGCAACCTTTGCTGATGGTACATTAAGCGAAGGAAACGTAGAACAGCAGGCCAATCATGCAGGTGCTGTGATCGGTTTCAAGACGAAGAAAGGTGAGATTGTTCATGCCAAAGTAGCTTCTTCTTTCATCAGCTATGAACAGGCTGCCATCAACATGAAGGAGTTGGGCAATGGCAGTTTCGATACGTTGGTACAGAAAGGAAAAGAAGCCTGGAACGATGTCTTGAGCAAGATTGAAGTAGAAGGCGGAAACCTCGACCAGTATCGTACGTTCTATTCTTGTCTGTATCGTTCGTTGTTGTTCCCGCGTAAGTTCTATGAACTGGATGCAAACGGAAAAGCGGTTCACTATAGTCCGTACAACGGTCAGGTATTGCCGGGATATATGTACACCGATACAGGTTTCTGGGATACATTCCGCTGTCTGTTCCCGTTCCTGAACCTGATGTTCCCGTCGGTCAACAAGGAAATGCAGGAAGGTCTGATCAATACCTATAAGGAAAGCGGTTTCTTCCCCGAATGGGCAAGTCCGGGTCACCGCGGCTGTATGGTAGGAAACAACTCGGCTTCCGTTCTGGTCGATGCCTATATGAAGGGTGTGAAGGTAGAAGACCTGAAGACATTGTACGAAGGATTGATTCACGGAACGGAGAATGTTCATCCGAAGGCTTCTTCAACCGGACGTCTGGGTTATGAATATTACAATGAATTGGGATACGTTCCGTATGATGTCAAGATCAATGAAAATGCAGCCCGCACATTGGAATATGCTTACGACGACTGGTGTATTTACAAGCTGGCGAAAGACTTGAAACGCCCGAAGAAAGAAATCGATCTGTTCGCTAAGCGGTCAATGAACTACAAGAACCTGTTCGACAAGGAAACCAACCTGATGCGTGGTAAGAATAAAGACGGTAAGTTTATGGCTCCATTCTCTCCGCTGAAATGGGGTGACGCTTTCACGGAAGGTAATAGCTGGCACTATTCATGGTCTGTATTCCACGATCCTCAGGGATTGATCGACTTGATGGGCGGTAAGGATTCATTTGTGATGATGCTTGACTCCGTATTTGCTGTACCGCCTTTGTTCGATGATAGCTACTACGGTGGTGTGATCCACGAGATCCGCGAGATGACCGTGATGAATATGGGTAACTACGCTCCCGGTAACCAGCCGATCCAGCATATGATTTAT
>ENA-ORUB01002184-ORUB01002184.1-human-gut-metagenome-genome-assembly--contig:-NODE-2184-length-19037-cov-16.260668_pt1 | contig 19037 bp, 15 predicted proteins | sample MGYA00241918_ERZ509200 | MGnify/ENA primary metagenome ERZ509200 (study PRJEB26280, sample SAMEA2338853) | human gut metagenome | biome: human gut; feature: human-associated habitat; material: faeces... | reverse complement strand
CAGCCGGTGTATATACACACGGCGATTTTCGATTAAGGAAACCCTCCCCTTAATCTGAAAAATGCTTGTTGGGATGCCTCCCAAACCCTCTTCCTTTACGAAAGGACGGAACGCCTATGGCAAACAGAACGCGACCAAATCAGATACTCTTCTTCGTCTCCGACGATGAGAAAAGAATCATCAAGGCAAAGATGGCGCAGCTCGGAACAAAGAACATGGGAGCATATCTCCGGAAGATGGCGATTGACGGCTATATCATCAAGGTGGACTATACGCAGCAGAAGAAACTTGCCGCCGCAGTCAGCCGTGTTGCTTCGAACATCAATCAGATTTGCCGCCGCATCAACTCCACCGGACACTTCTATGCGGATGATGTTGCAGAGCTGAAAGAAAGGCAGGGTGAGATATGGCAGTTACTAAAATCAAGCCAATCCGAGGAACTGTAAACAAGGCTCTTGCCTATATTCTCGACCCGCAGAAGACCGACGATGCCTTCTATGTTTCCTCCTATGGGTGCGCTGCAAGCGACGCGGCAGCAAAAGAATTTGAATGGACAAGAAACCTTGCAGTGCAGCAAGGAATGCAGATGCCGAAGGTACTTGCCCGTCATTTGATTCAGTCCTTTGACATCGGTGAAGTGACACCGGAAGAAGCGCACGAAGTCGGGAAACAGCTTGCGGACGAATGGCTCAAGGGCAAGTACGAGTATGTGATTGCAACCCACATTGACAAGGGGCATTGCCATAATCACATCATCTTCAATGCTGTGAATTATGTGGACTTCCATGCCTACCGGAGCAACAAGAGAACCTATCGGGAGCTGCGTCAACTCAGCGATGAAATATGCAAAGAACATGGGCTATCTGTGATCCCTCCGTCGCAGAACAAGGGCATGGACTACAAGGAATACACCGAAGCCAAACGCGGCACGAGCTGGAAACAAAAGCTCAAGCAGACCATCGACCGGCTTGTCATCACTGCGAAGGACTACGATGACTTTCTGCGGCTCATGCAGGAAGCCGGTTATGAAATTAAGACCGGCAAATACATCTCCTTCCGCGCTGAAGGTCAGGAGCGATTTACCCGCTCTAAAACCATTGGAGAGAACTACACCGAGGAACGCATCAAGGAACGGATTGCCGGACGGACACCCCGAAGAAGCCAGAGGCAGACCATGCAGAAGGGCATCTCTCTCATCGGAGATATTCAGGAGCGGATCAGGCTCATCGACAGCAAGGGCTATGAGCATAAAGCCAAGCTCACGATCCTCAAGGAAGCGGCGCGGACACTCAACTATCTTACGGAAAACAATCTGCTTCAATACGCCGACCTTGAGAAGAAGGTCGAGGATGTTCACGGCTCTTATGACCGTACCGGCAAGGAACTGAAAGGCGTCGAAGCGCGACTGCGGGAAGTCCAACTGCTTATCAAAAACATCTCCAACTACCAGCGCCTCAAGCCTATGTATGACGCTTTCCAGAAGGCAAAAGATAAGCCGGGTTTCAAGGCAAAGCATGAAGCCGAGCTTGTGATCTTCGAGGCGGCACGGAGTACACTTCTTGCTATGCAGGGCGACGAAAAACTGCCGAGCTTGAAGACGCTGCAAGCGGAACAGCAGCGACTTCTTGAAGAGCAGCAACGGCTCTATGATGAACGTGCAAAGCTCAAAAAGGAAGCACGGATGATCGACACCATGAAGGCAAACGTGGATGATTTTCTGAAACCCGCAATCATTCAGGAGCACGAAAACATAAAGAACAACCAACGTGAATAAACACAAATACCCAGTGAAGACTTATAGGGTTTCGCTGGGTATTTGTGTTTGGTAATGTTTGTAATGTCTGTGGCTAATCAATCCACGAAAGGGATTTCCAGATTGCGACAAGTCGATTTCTTGAAACTTTTTTGTGAATAGTCGGAGCGATCCGTTGATTTGTTCGAGGCTTTGTGCTATAATCAAATAAGCTGTACTGAAACTGCAAGGCTTGCGCTAAAACAAGGAGTGCTATCATGAAAATCAGTTATAAAAAGCTCTGGGTTATGCTCATTCAGAGAGAAATAACAAAAGTGCAACTGAGAGCAGATGTTGGAATATCAGCCGGAACAATGAGCAAGCTCAACAAAGGGGAAGATGTTGCTCTTTCTGTCCTGCTACGAATTTGTGACTATCTGAACTGCGACATTGGGGATATTTGTGAGGCTGTGCGAACGGGCAAGGACTGAGTCCGGTTTTTCGTACAGCCTTTATGCTATTATATAAAAATAAGAGACCGCTGTGTGTCTCAATGAGGTGATGGAATGCAGATTATAGACAACATTAACAAGACCGTCAAGGATGATCTGCAAGCGGGTATTTGCAAAGGCAGTAGGATGTCTGTTGCTGCTGCTTGCTTCTCTATCTATGCGTATCAGGAACTCAAAAAACAACTTGATGGCATTGACGAACTGCGTTTCATTTTCACCTCCCCGACATTTGTAACCGAGAAAGCGTCAAAGGCGCAGCGAGAGTTTTACATTCCACGAATCTCAAGAGAGAGTAGTCTATATGGCACCGAGTTTGAAGTAAAGCTCCGCAATGAGCTGACGCAAAAAGCGATTGCGAAAGAGTGCGCAGACTGGATCCGGCGCAAAGCAGTTTTCAAGTCAAACGTCACACAGGAGCAGATGATGGGCTTTATGACGGTCGATGAGAGTACCTATATGCCCATCAATGGCTTTACTACCGTTGATCTTGGCTGTGAGCGCGGTAACAACGCTTATTATACAGTGATGAAGACAGAGAGCTTTGAGAATGCAAACCACTATATCAAGCTCTTTGAACAGCTATGGAACGACAAGAAAAAGCTGCAAGAGGTCACGGATATTGTGATCGAAAATATCTCTGCGGCGTATCGTGAGAACTCACCGGAGTATATCTATTTTGTTGCACTCTATAACATCTTCAAAGAGTTCCTTGATGACGTTTCGGAGGACGAGCTGCCTAACGAAGCAACGGGCTTTAAGGAAAGCAAAATCTGGGGAATGCTTTATAACTTCCAGCGTGACGCGGTTCTTGCCATCATCAGCAAACTCGAAAAATTCAACGGCTGTATTCTGGCAGACAGCGTTGGTCTCGGCAAGACGTTTACTGCGCTTGCAGTGATTAAGTATTATGAGAACCGCAACAAATCCGTGCTTGTTCTCTGTCCGAAAAAGCTCTCTGAGAACTGGAACACATACAAAGGTAACTATATCAACAACCCTATTGCAGCAGACCGGCTGAGATACGACGTCCTCTACCATACGGACCTTTCCCGTGAGCATGGACAGTCGAACGGAATTGATCTTGACCGCCTGAATTGGGGCAACTATGACCTTGTTGTCATTGATGAGAGCCACAACTTCCGCAACGGCGGCGAGGTGTCCGGCGAGGATGCAAAGGAAAACCGTTATCTGAAATTACTCAATAAAGTCGTTCGCGCCGGTGTGAAAACGAAAGTGCTGATGCTCTCGGCAACGCCGGTCAACAACAAGTTTATCGACCTCAAGAATCAGCTTGCACTTGCCTATGAGGGCGACGCTTCGCAGATGAGCAAAAAGCTCGATACGACAAAAAGTATTGACGAAATCTTCCGTCAGGCACAGAAGGCTTTCAACGCATGGAGCAAGCTCCCTGCCGAAGAACGCACGACGGACGAACTTCTTCAGACTCTGGATTTTGATTTCTTTGAACTGCTGGATAGTGTAACGATTGCACGGTCAAGAAAGCACATCGAAAAGTACTACAACACTTCTGACATCGGCAAATTTCCGGAGCGTCTGCCGCCGATTTCGCTGCGTCCCTGCCTGACAGACCTGAGCGACGCTATCAACTATAACGATATTTATAATTTGCTCATGTCGTTGAGCCTGACGATCTATACGCCGTCGAATTATATCATGCCGTCGAAGTTGGCAAAGTACATCGACATGACGCACCACAAGGGAAACAGCCTGACCCAGCAAGGACGTGAAGAAGGCATTCGCCGTCTTATGAGTATCAACCTTCTCAAGCGGCTGGAAAGCTCGGTTGCTTCTTTCCGCCTGACGATTGACCGCATTAAAAAGCTGATCAACGATACGATTGGGACGATCAAAAATTATCAGTCTGGGGACTGCGTCCTGAATCTGACGGAGATTTCCGGCGCAGAAGATTTTGATTACGACGATCAGAACACTGATTTCTTCTCCGTCGGCAAGAAGGTCAAAATTGACCTCGCTGATATGGACTATGTTTCATGGATGCGCGAGCTGGAAAAGGATGCGGAGAATCTGGAACTCCTGTCCCTCATGATTGCCGACATCACGCCGGAGCATGACACGAAACTGCAAACATTGTTTGATTTAATCCGGAAGAAAATCGAGCATCCCATCAATCCTGGCAATAAGAAGATCATTATTTTCACGGCGTTCTCTGATACCGCAGACTATCTCTTTGCAAACGTCAGCAGATTTGCGAAAGAGAATTTTGGGCTGGAAACGGCAGAGATCACCGGCACAGTTGACGGTAAGACTACCATTCCAAAGCTCCGGGCAGACCTCAACACGGTTCTAACCTGTTTCTCACCCGTTTCCAAAGGAAAGTCGGTACTCCTGCCCGGAAGTACCGATGAGCTTGATATTCTGATTGCAACCGACTGTATTTCCGAAGGTCAGAACTTGCAGGACTGCGACTACCTCATCAACTATGACATTCATTGGAACCCTGTGCGCATTATCCAGCGGTTCGGACGAATTGACCGTATTGGAAGCAGAAACGACCATATCCAGCTCGTAAACTTCTGGCCGGATATGGATCTCGACGAGTATATCAACCTGAAAAGCCGCGTAGAAACCCGCATGAAGATTTCGGTCATGACCTCTACCGGCGACGATGACCTGATCAACGCCGAGGAAAAAGGTGATCTTGAATACCGCCGCGCACAGCTCAAGCGGCTGCAAGAGGAAGTCGTGGACATTGAGGACATGACCAGCGGCATTTCCATCATGGATTTGGGACTCAATGAGTTCCGGCTTGATCTGCTCGAATACATGAAGCAGCACGAGGACATTGAAACCGCACCGAAAGGTCTGCACACCGTTGTTGGACAGACGGAGGATTCTCCTGCCGGTGTGATTTTCGTTCTCAGAAATATCAATGACAGCGTGAACATTGACAATCGGAACCGCATTCACCCCTTCTACATGGTTTACATCAGCGAAGAGGGCGAAATTGTCTGCGATTACCTCAACCCGAAGAAATTGCTCGACACGATGCGTCTGCTTTGCCGTGGCAAGAGTGAGCCTTGTGCGGAGCTTTGCAGGCTTTTCAATGACGAGACGGATGACGGGCGCAAAATGGGTGAGGTCTCCGAGCTGCTGAGCGAGGCAATCAATTCCATCATTGACGCGAAAGAAGAAAACGATATTGACAGCCTGTTCAAGAGCGGCGGCACATCTGCGCTGCTCAGCGCGGTTTCGGGACTGGATGATTTTGAGCTGATTTGCTTCTTGGTCGTGAAATAAGGAGGGTTTGCGATGCTTGGATTTCCTGCATCTACGGAGTTTGGCAAAAGAATACCGAAGCAGAAGTTCTATGAAAATCTTGAGGTTTCCCCTGCTTTACGCCGTGTGTTTGTCGATCAGATCCGGCTGGTGTACTGGCGAAATAAGCTGGCAGCGTCTACGCTGAATATTGCTGCGGGCGAAGCCGTGACCGAGATCGAAGTGTTCGAGGTACGGCTGAATGATCCGCAGCTTGATGAAGCGGTGCTGAAACAAATCGACAAGGAAATCCCGTACCATATCCTCTTTATTTTGACCTGTGACGGCAAGGCTCAGGCGTGGATCGGCTACAAGGAGGCTGCTGCGTCCGGCAGCAACGCCTTCAAGGTCAGTCGCTATTATCACACGGACTGGATGCCGGAAGACGAACTGCATCTCAGCATCGACGGCTTGAATATGGATGCCGTCTATGAAAGTCTTGTTCGTCAGATTGCCGGGGACAAGCTGCAAACAGATTCCGGCGAGAGCCTGAAAGAATCTGTTGAGCGGGATGAAAAGAGGAAGCAGCTCGAAAAGCAGATCGCCGCACTGGAAAACAAAATGCGGCGAGAAAAGCAGTTGAATCGGCGGATGGAAATGAATGCGGAATTGAAGAGATTGAGAAGGGAGTATATTACAGATGAAAATTAAGAGAATGGAATTAAATAATTTTAAACGTTTTACTCATCTCATCGTTGAAAATATCCCAGAATCGGCGAAATTGGTAATTTTAGTTGGACCTAATGGTTCTGGCAAAACGTCATTTATGGAGGCTATAAATCACTATCGTAAATGTACTGGATATAACAATACTGGAGACTTCCACTATGTGAGCAAAACCGGAAATACAGATAATTATGATAATGCTGAATGGTATTGTCGCGCATTAAAACTCGTTGATATAGATTTTTACGACAAAACGTTTCCAAAGGACATTGGAAACAACCGCGAAATTGGGGAGCATTTTTATTTCCGGACTGCCTATCGAAATGAGCCGGATTTCCAGATAGATTCCATGCGGAAGCAGAGAATTCCAACAGAAACGGTCCGCTTAGGGTCATTAATTCAAAATGATCAGACGGTATCTTCTAATTATCAAAGGCTTGTTGCAAGTACCATTGCGGGCGTATATGATAAGCAAAATGATACTAAGTCTGTTGCAATATTACGAGATGAACTGATCGGAACTATCCGCGAAGCTATACGGCGCGTATTTGAGGATCTGGAGTTTTCGTCGGTTGGTGATCCGCTGCAAAATGGTAACTTCTATTTTACTAAAGGAACCACTGAAAATTTCAGTTATCGCAATCTCTCGGCAGGAGAAAAATCCGCCTTTGATTTAATACTGGATATGGTTGTTCAGTCTAAATATTATCCTGATGCTATTTACTGTATTGACGAACCGGAAACGCATATGCACACCAAATTGCAAGGTAGAGTCTTGCGGGAGCTGTATTTGCTTATTCCGGGTCAGTCACAGCTTTGGCTTTCAACACATTCGATTGGAATGCTTCAAGAGGCAGAGGAAATTGAAACGGAGCATCCGGGAACAGTTGCCTTCTTGGATTTCGGTGGAAGAGACTTTGATACAGATCAAGTGATTCGCCCTGCAAAAATCGGAAAAGCGGTTATGGACAAGTTTTACGAACTTGCTTTTGGTGACTTTGCAAAACTAATGCTGCCTAAAACAATCGTGTTCTGTGAAGGTAACCCTAATGGTAAAACACGCAAGGATTTTGATAAGATAATTTACAGTACTATTTTCGCAGATACACATCCAGAGGCTTTCTTTATTTCGGGCGGCTCGTGTAACGATATAGAGAATATTGAAAAGACGCATGGAGAAATAATCAGTACACTACTCCAAAATTCCAAAATCATTAAAATTGTTGACCGGGATGATCGTAGTCCGCAGGAAGTTGCCGACCTTGCCAAATCTGGTATAAGGGTTTTGAAAAGGCGAAATCTTGAATCCTATGTGCTTGATGATGCTGTAATCAAGAAATTGTGTGATAAAGTTGGAAAACCAGAAGAATATGCCGCCTGTATACAAGAAAAGCAACAAGCACTCACGGACTCTGTTTTCAGAGGCAATGCACCGGATGATTTCAAAAAAGCAAGTGGTGGGATATATATCTCTCTTAAACGCCACCTTTCGCTCACGCAATGCGGGAACAACCCTGACCCATTTATGCGCGATACCCTTTCAACTTTGATTACGCCAGATATGGATGTATATAAGGAATTGGAAGCAGAAATATTTGGAACCGATTCTGATGGAGGAACGACCTAATGAACCACATGAAATTTGAATCGCCGGACTTGACGGCGCAGAATATAGACCGCATTGCTGCCCTGTTTCCCAACTGCATCACGGAGATGCTGGACGAGGAACACAGCACGCCGGAGAAGAAGGTGTACAAACGGGCGGTCAACTTTGAGCTGCTGAAACAGATGCTCTCGCCGGACGTGGTGGACGGCGACGAGGCATACGAGTTCACATGGGTCGGCAAGAAGGCGGCAATCGTGGAAGCCAACAAGCCGATCCGGAAGACGCTGCGCCCCTGTGTAGCAGAAAGCAAGGACTGGGACAATACCGAAAACCTCTACATCGAGGGCGACAATCTGGAAGTCCTCAAGCTGTTGCAGGAAAGCTATCTCGGCAAGGTCAAGATGATCTATATCGACCCACCGTACAACACCGGCAACGACTTCATCTATGCCGACGATTTCATGCGTTCGCAGGAAGAAGAAAACGCGCAGATGGGAATGTACGACGAGGACAAAAACCGCCTGTTCAAGAATACCGACACCAACGGGCGGTTTCATTCCGACTGGTGCAGCATGATTTATTCGCGACTGATGCTGGCAAGAAATTTGCTGATGGAGGATGGGGTTATCTTTATCAGTATTGATGACAATGAACTAAGTAGCCTAATCGATATAGGAAAGGAAATATTTGGATTTGACAATTATGTTGCTACATTTGTTTGGGAAAAACGTAAGACACGCGAAAATAGAAAAATAGTCTCTGTCCGACATGATTATATTATATGCTTTACTAAAACATTTGAGCAACGGTCAAATGCGATTGGCCTTGAAGAAATGAATGACGAAGCAATCGACAGATATAAGAATCCAGACAATGATCCAAGGGGGGTATGGACATCTGTACCTGCCATTGCACAAGGTGGACACGCAACAAAATCCCAATTTTATACGCTTATATCACCAAAGGGGTTGTCTTTTAATCCTCCTTCTGGATCATGTTGGCGTTATACGCAAGAACGCATGCAACAAGCAATTGAAGATAATAGAATATGGTTTGGCTCTGATGGCACAGGAGTTCCGCGAATCAAAAAGTTTTTGTCTGAAGGAAAGCAAGGGCTTACTCCGGAGACTCTTCTCGTTGCAGAAAATGCTGGTACAAATGATTCCGCAAAGCGAGAATTAGTATCTTTGTTTGATGGAATTGCAGTTTTTGAAACGCCTAAACCTGTTTCTTTGATTATGCATATTTTGAGTATATGCAATAATGCAAAAAAGGGAATCTGTTTGGACTTTTTCTCTGGTACGTCCACCACTGCCCATGCCGTCATGCAGCTCAACGCCGAGGACGGCGGACACCGCAAATTCATCATGGTGCAGCTTCCTGAAAAGTGCGACGAAGCAAGCGAAGCCTACAAAGCAGGCTACAAAACCATCTGCGAAATCGGCAAAGAGCGTATTCGCCGCGCTGGAGAGAAAGTCAAAGCAGATATTGACGTTGTGCACAAAGATGATTTGGCAGAGATGCGTAAGTCTCAAAGCTCGGGAGAGCAAGCCGTTATGACGGGCTTTGATTCTTTGCGTTCATCTGGGAAACTCGTTGAAAAAGGCTACACATATACGAACAAAGAGACAAGTGCCGAAAAGCATGTGCAGTATTCTGTTGAGAATCCACAGGATCATTATCGGTTTAAGCCGCAAGACCTCGACATCGGTTTCCGCGTTCTCAAGCTGGACGACACCAACATGAAAGACGTCTACTATGCGCCGGATGATTACGATCAGGGGATGCTCGCGGGTTTGGAATCCAACATCAAGGATGACCGCACCGACCTTGACCTGCTGTTCGGCTGCCTGATCGACTGGGGTCTGCCGCTGTCCCTGCCGTACAAGTCCGAGCAGTTAGGCGGCTGCACCGTCCACACCTACAATGACGGCGACCTGATCGCCTGTTTTGACGCTAATGTCCCCGAAAGTGTGGTCAAGGAGATCGCACAGCGCCGCCCGCTCCGCGCCGTCTTCCGCGATTCCGGCTTTGCATCCAGCCCGGAGAAGATCAACGTGTTCGAGATTTTCAAGCTCTATATGCCGGAGGACGCGAGCGACATTTCCAAGCGCGTGAGGGTGATCTAAGGAGGTGCGGAAATGGCGAATTTATCATATAGAGAAAAAGCAGATTTAGAAGCTCTATTTGAAATGCAAAGTGGGTATGTTATGGATTTTTCCAACAACTCATTTGCGCGGTTTGTTGGCGATGTCATAAACCTTGACGTTTATGAAGGCGTTGGCTACGCAGATTATTCATCTAAAGCAAATAAGCTTAGGCAGATTTGGTCGAACGAACCGGACAGCGTTGTCGGTACATTGCTTACTGCGCTTCTTAGTCATTGTGAAGACTATAAGACGCGCAGAGATGCGCTTACAGATTATGACGCAAAAAAAATTGGCGAACTTCGCCTTGTCGCTGAACGACTAAAAGGCAACCAGCTTACAGTAGAACTTCCTCAAAAAAACGAGGAAACTTTACAGACATTAAAAGAGGATATAAATAGCGCTTTAGCCAGAAACAAGCCGGAACTGGTGCTTGATCGTCTGCATACTTTTTCAACGAAATTACTTAGACAGGTTTGTTCAGATAATGGTATTACTACCGTGAACGATAAGGGAGATAATTTGCCGCTTCAAAGCCTTGCGGGGATGTTGAAGAAAAAATACGAGCAAGAACCAATCTTCCAGTCTTCTTTTACTCCCGTTGCCATCCAGAATAGCATAATGATGTTCGATAGATATAATGCTATCAGGAATGATCAAAGCTATGCGCACGATAATCCTATTTTGGATGCAATGGAGGCTGAATTTGCCGTTAGAATTATGGCAGATGTCGTTTCATTTATCGACAAAGCGGAGACATATCGGAAACAAATGTCCAAGACAAAGACGGATACGAAACTCGATTTTGATTCGTTTTTTAACTAAAAAGGAGGCGTGGCGATGATAAGTGATGAACTAAATACGACAATCAATAATGACTTTCTCAAAGGCGTCTCCGATGTTCTTCTGCGGGCGCAGAAAAACGCCAAAACCGCCGTCAATCTCTCTATGGTCTACGCCTATTTTGAGATAGGCAGAATGATTGTGGAGGAAGAACAGCATGGTGAAAATCGTGCAGCTTATGGCAAGCAGCTTTTGAAGGAGCTTTCGGCATATCTGACAAGCCGGTTTGGAAAGGGCTATTCCGCTGAGAATCTGAAACTCATGCGGCGGTTCTATTCCATTTATTCGCATGATCAAATTGGGGAAACAGCGTTTACCCAATTTGAGAATCTTCCGGCAGTCAGCACGGGCAGAAAATTTTTCCTGAGCTGGTCGCACTATTTGAAGCTCATGCGGATTGAAAACATTGACGAACGGCACTTTTATGAAATTGAGTCTGTTAAAAACGATTGGAGTCTCAGCGAGCTGAAGCGTCAATATAACAGTTCCCTTTACGAACGCCTTGTCCTCAGCACAGATAAGGACAAGGTTTACCGGCTGGCTCTTGAAGGGCAAAAGGTCGAGATGCCGAAAGACGCAGTAAAAGATCCGTATGTCCTTGAGTTTTTGGGACTGAAAGAACTTCCGGAATACTCAGAAAGTGAGCTGGAAAGCAGAATCATCGACCACTTGCAGCAGTTCCTTTTGGAACTTGGCACTGGTTTTGCATTTATCGGGCGTCAGGTGCGCTTTACTTTTGATGAAGAACACTTCATGGTCGATCTGGTTTTTTACAACCGCCTGCTGCGCTGCTTCGTTCTGCTTGATTTGAAAATTGGTGAACTCAAGCATCAGGACATTGGGCAAATGCAGATGTATGTCAATTACTATGACCGCAAGGTGAAACTGGCGGACGAAAATAAAACGATAGGAATTATTCTCTGCCGCGACAAAAATAACGCAGTTGTTGAAATGACGCTGCCGGAGGATAATTCTCAGATATTTGCCAGTAAGTATGAGACAGTGCTTCCTAAGAAGGAAGACCTGCGAAGGCTTCTGGAAGAGCAGATCGTAGCAGAGGACGGAGGTGAAGACGATTGAAGCTGCAATTCAAACATCAAAAATTTCAAGCGGATGCGGCAAAAGCAGTTGTTGACGTCTTTGCCGGGCAGCCCTACCTCACGCCAACCTACATGATGGACAGAGGCTACGGTCAGCAGACGCTCACGGATGACACGGACTTCACCGGCTGGCGTAATGAACGTATTGTGCCAGAGCTTTCCGACAAGCTGATTCTGGAACATCTGCAAAAGGTGCAGCGTACCAATCAGATCAAGCCGTCGGATAAGCTGGAAGGTCGTTATAATCTGACGATTGAAATGGAAACCGGCGTCGGCAAGACCTATACCTACATCAAGACCATGTATGAACTGAACAAGCACTATGGTTGGAGCAAATTCATCGTGGTCGTGCCGAGCATCGCCATCCGCGAGGGCGTTTATAAGTCCTTTCAGGTGACGCAGGAGCATTTTGCGGAGGAATACGGCAAGAAAATCCGGTTCTTCATCTACAATTCTGCCCAGCTCACGGAAATTGACCGCTTTGCGTCGGACAGTGCCATCAATATCATGATTATTAACTCTCAGGCGTTCAATGCCAAGGGTAAGGACGCGCGGCGTATTTACATGAAGCTGGACGAGTTCCGTTCCCGTCGTCCGATTGATATTATTGCAAAAACGAACCCGATTCTGATTATCGACGAGCCGCAGTCGGTCGAAGGAAAACAGACGAAGGAACGGCTGAAAGAGTTTTGCCCGCTGCTGACGCTGCGCTACTCCGCGACCCACAAGGCAGACAGCATTTATAACATGGTCTATCGCCTTGATGCGATGGAAGCGTACAACAAGCGGCTGGTCAAGAAGATTGCCGTTAAAGGCATCACGGAGTCCGGCAGCACAGCAACCGATGGCTTCGTCTATCTGGAAAGCATCAATCTTTCCAAAGCAGACCCGACAGCAACCATTCAGTTTGACTACATTGGAGCAAAGGGCCTTCGCAAGAAAACCGCCACGGTCGGTATCGGCTACAACCTCTATGACAACTCCGGCGAGTCGGGCAAACTCGACGAGTACAAGGAAGGCTTTGTGGTCAAGTCTATCGACGGACGCGACAACTCCGTAGAGTTCCTGAATGGCATCAAAATCTTTGCCGGAGACGTGATCGGCAAGGTCAGCGAAGACCAGCTCCGACGCATTCAGATCCGCGAAACGATTCTTTCTCACTTGGAGCGGGAGCGTCAGCTTTTCCATAAGGGCATCAAGGTTCTGTCGCTGTTCTTCATCGACGAGGTTGCAAAGTACAAGCAGTACGACGAGGCTGGACATCCGTTCAACGGCATCTATGCGGATATGTTCGAGGAAGAATACAACGACATTCTCAGCTCCATGCAGCGGGAAATCGGAGACGAAGACTACATACGGTATCTGGACGCAATTTCCGCCCATGACACCCATGCCGGTTACTTCTCCGTTGACAAAAAGGGCAAGATGACTGACAGCAAGCTTTCCGACAAGAAGGAAGGCACATCCGATGATATTGACGCCTATGACCTGATCATGAAGAATAAGGAGCTGCTTCTGGATCGTGATCCCAAAAAGTCCCCGGTGCGTTTCATTTTCTCCCATTCTGCGCTGCGTGAAGGTTGGGATAACCCGAACGTGTTCCAGATTTGCACACTGAAACAAAGCAGCAGCGAGGTTCGCAAGCGGCAAGAGGTCGGTCGCGGTCTGCGCCTGTGTGTCAATCAGGACGGCGAACGCATGGACGCCAACGTGCTTGGAAATGATGTGCAGTCCATCAATGTTCTGACCGTCATCGCCAGTGAGAGCTATGACAGCTTCGCAAAGGGCTTGCAGACTGAGCTTGCCGATGCAGTTGCCGGACGCCCTGTGGCGGTTACTGCCGACCTCTTCAAGGGCAAGGTCATTGTGGATGCCAGAGGCAACGAACAGGTTGTGGACGGCGATACGGCGCAAGCAATCTTCGAGGATTTGATTTCTAACGGATATGTCAAGCGCGGTGTACTGACTGACAAATATTATGCCGACAAAGCAAACGGCGCGATTCAGGTTGCGGAGGAAGTGGCGGACAGCCGCGATTCTGTGATCAATATTCTTGATTCCGTCTATGACAGCCGCGCCATGCAGCCGGAGAACGCCCGTGACAAGAATGTGGAGCTGCAAGTTGATCCCGACAAGCTTGCCATGCCGGAGTTCAAAGCTCTCTGGAAGCGCATCAGTCCGAAATCCGTATATGTGGTGGACTTTGATACGGATGAGCTTGTGAAGAAAGCCATCGCATCGCTCAACCAGAATCTTCATGTGCCGAAGATATTCTTCAAGGTTGAAACCGGCGCAATGGACGAGATCAAGTCGAAGGATTCTCTCCTTGACGGAAGTGCATTCTCGAAATCAAAGTCATCTACTTATGACAGCAGCAAGCAAATCCGCGTGGGCAGCAGCGTGAAGTATGATTTAATCGGCAAGCTGGTCGGAGAGACCGGTTTGACACGAAAAGCAGTTGTTGCCATTCTGACAGGCATTGAGAAATCCGTTTTTGAGCAGTTCAAGTTCAATCCGGAAGAGTTCATTATCAAAGCAGCCGCCCTAATCAATGATGAAAAGGCAACTGCAATTATCCAGCACATCACCTACAATGTGCTGGATGAACATTACGATACAGACATCTTTACCGAACCGACCATCAAGGGTAAGCTTGGAACGAACGCGATGAAAGCGCAGCGGCATCTATACGATCATATCGTGTATGATTCCACAAACGAGCGTGATTTTGCTGCCGATTTGGACACCAACACAGATGTTGCGGTTTATGTGAAGCTGCCGGACAGCTTCTATATCGCAACGCCAGTAGGACACTATAATCCGGACTGGGCGATAGCTTTCTATGAAGGTACCGTCAAACACATCTATTTTGTTGCCGAAACAAAAGGCTCTATGTCCTCTATGCAGCTCCGGCTCATTGAGGAATCGAAAATTCACTGCGCAAGAGAGCATTTTAAGGCGATCAGCAACGGAAATGTGGTTTATGATGTGGTGGACAGTTACCAAGCCTTGCTGGAAAAGGTAATGAGATAAAGCGAGAAATTTGCTTTTCTTCGTCGCACGGGAAGCACCGAAAGGGCGTGATCGATAAATGGATTGGGACTCCTATTATGAGAAGTTCTACGAATGGGCAACCAGCACACAGATCAAGAAGATGTCCTCATTGACTTCATTTGGAGCATCCGCCGAGGTTGCTGAGGTTGCGCAGGAGTATATGGATGAGAAAGCAGCGTCGCGGCTTATTAAGAAAGCGGTTGCCAATGCGGAGTTTTTCGGCCTGTTCCACACACATCTCTCCGTCCGCAGCGGCCTGGATTTTCTCAACTGGTGTTTTGACTCGCTTGTTGAGGAATGGAGCTACATGAAAGGATTCGTTGCTTCCTAGCAGCCGGAGGTAATAGCTGTAGCTGCTTTGCCAAAGCCGTCCGGAAACACGTCATCCAGCTTGATATTGGAGACAGTCAAGCAATTCTGCGCCCGGTTTTCTCTCCCGTGGTGAAATTGGTGAGTTTTCAGCGGTAGCACACCAAATCCCGGAGCTGACGAATATCTGATGGTGGGATAAAGCTGCCAGAAACCAGGTCGTGCTTGAAGATGTCCGCAAACCACTTGGCGTCCTTTTTGTCTGTTTTCTTTCCCCGGATAGCCTTGACGTACTTGGGGTGGGCAAGGACAATATTGCGGGCGTGTTCTAGGATGTTGTAAATAGGGAGCCAATACATCCCGGTAGGCTCCATACACACGTCCTTGCAGTTGTTCTCTCCCAACCAGGTGGCACACCGCCGGAGGTCTCCTGTAAAGGTGCAAAACCGCTTGCCTTTGTAGGTGGTAACGCCCTGCTCGTTGATTGAGGCAATACAGGCTACCAGAAACGATTTGTGGACATCCATTCCACAGCAGATAGGATAAACGATTTTGAGCATAACACATCCCCTCAGTTCGAAGATTTGAGGGAAGTAGCAGGTAGGGACTGGACACTCACTGAAAGCTTGAAGCAGTCTGTCTCTCCAAAGATAAGTTTACAGGGTTCTACGCCCTACTTATTTGCGCTTGAAAGAGCATCCGGCACACATAATAATTCAGTTCAGCGGATAGCTGTACCCACTCACCCCCCCACATGCTGTGTAGTGTGCCCGTTCCTCTAGCGTATTCTAACAAATTTCGTTTAGCTGCGATAGAGGCACTCCTGTTTCGTATCCCTTTTGTGCCTTGGAGTGCAGCGGAAAGGAATGGTCATAATAATGAAGCAATATTTAAGTGCTCTTATACAAAAAATAGGTCGGTTGAATGTGTCCATATATTTGCTTCTTTTGTCTGTAGGATATGGTTTATACAGCATACTTCCTTATACCTTGCCAAAGATATTTAGCGGCAGTGGGGGATTGCACGTAAACCCTTTTTTCATGGTCCTATCAATTTTATCCTTTTTAGTAGTCCCTATTTTGAATTATCCTAACAACCTTGCTATGCAGAGTGTTAGAAAATATTCAAAGCAGGTTCTCTTTGACGACCTAGTGAAAAAAAAATATATGTATTTTGATGATATGGAAACCGGGAAGATCCAGGATCTTTTTTCCGAATCATCTTTTTGTACACGAAGTTTGCTGTACTCCTGCGTTCAATTTATAATCAAGCATTCCGCTATTATAATAATTAATTCAACTGCTTTTTTTAATTTCCATTTCCTTCTTGGTGTGACTTATATATTATCTTATTCAGTATATTTCTTCATATCCATTGTTCTTTTAAAAAAACAAAATAACAGGATTCATAGTACGCTGTTGTCTGCGTCAGATGTGAATTCTTATTTGATCGATTACTGCCAGAATTTGGACTCTATATACTCATTCCGTTCATATGATAAAGAAAAAGAAAAATATCGTTTCCTTTTGGATAGTGAGCAAAAAAATTACTATGGTCTACAGTTGGCCATAGATAATGCTATAGTAATCTAAATCACACATCGGCGGCACATACGACGCCACCGGTAACAGGGGTTCTTCCTCTATGTACCCGGCTGCGCCGAGTACGTCGGAATAATCCTCCGTGGCGCAGCCTTTGATATACACCTGGCATTTCTGTTTGGTGCCATCAGTAGTAATATAAATTCGGTCAACAATCGAATGAACCAAAGTAAACAGAGCTTCAGGCTGTGCGCCCTTTGCAAACTCCTCAAAGGACAGCAGCCTTTTTTTCATGCCATTCAGTTCATGGATGAGATACTGATTTTCAGATTGTGTATCTTCCATTCGGCGCAGGGCAGCTTCGCGCTTTGCCAGCTCGTCCGTCAATTCCTTTATATCATCCTGGATAAAGCGTTTAAGGGCGTCGTCTGCTTCACGCAGATTTCGTACCTGTGCGGCAATATCCGCATTTAAGCGTTCAATAGCCTTTTTGGTTTCCTGGTACTCTTTCTCGCTTTGATCGGTGCGGATCATACTGGCAACCCTGTTTTCCAAAAGCTGCCGGTAATAGTCGGAATGTTCTTCTTGCAGGCTGGAGAGTGAGTGGATAACAAATTCATCCAGCGTTACACCCTCAACCCCTTTGAAGGTACATTCCTTTGCCCGCACACCAGGGCAGGCGTACTTGAATCGAGGCTTGCCATTCGTCCAGCGATTAGATTCCGGCAGTACCCGCAGCCGTTTTCCGCAAATCGGACAATACATTAAGCCGGACAACAAAGCATTGGTTTTTCTATGAGGCCGGTTATACTTTTCGGCAATCTCATCCAGCATATTTTGTGTTTCCACCCATTTCCGGGAACTGATAAATCCCTCATGGCGGCCCACGGAAACAATCCATTCGCTAATGGGTTTCCTGGTAAGAAGTTGTGAGAACTTGGGATTGAAAAAGGTGGAATCCTCATCCTCAACTTTCATCTGGTCGGTCTTGTTATAAGCTGTAAGTCCATGCTGACCATCAAAGTCGGACGGTTCGCCAAACAGGTTTCCGTCATGCTCCAGAAAATAGTTGTAGGAATATTCATCTGCCACGCAGTAGATTGGATTCCGCAGTATCAGCCGGATGGCGGATGTGGTAAACTTCGCGCCATGCTTCGTTTCATATTTCTCATTGATGATATTTGCCGTCTGCAAGAGAGAACGTGTCTCCCAGAAGGTGCCGTAGATTTCCAGCACAATCTCCTTTTCTTCCTGCACAGGGACAAGAAAACTAATGGCACTTTTGTTTTTTCCACTTCCCGTTGTCACACGTTGGGAAGAAAAGCCGGTCGGTGTTTTGCCACCCAGCCAGCGCCCATCTTTCGCCAGCTCCATCAAGTTATCCTGGATACGTTCCGTGAGAATATCGCGTTCAAATTCTGCGATAATGGCCAGCACCTGAATGATGATTTTGGATGTGCTGATCCGCGTATTGATATTGTTGGAGCAGACCAAAAGTGTCACATCATGGCGCTCGAAATATTCCAGCAGCCGCATGAGATCGGAAGTTTTCCGGCTGATTCGGTCTAATTTGTAGCAGGCCACAGCCTTGATTTTCCCCATTTCAATGTCCCGGAGCAGCCTTTGAAAATCCGGGCGGTCGGAATAGTAGCCGCTCAAACCTTTGTCCTCATACCGGGCAAATTCGTAATCTTCCGGTAGGGAAAGCTGATTGATCGCATAGTCGGCGCTTTGCTTAAACTGAACTCCAATGCTGTCCCCCTTATTCGTAATACGGGACTTTCTCGCATATATGGCCACCAATCTATCATCGATTCCCGTCTGGATTCTTGCCTTGCGTTTCATATTCAAATATCCTCCTTTCCAGGGCGATGAATAAACCACCCTTTCTCCATTATTATAGGAACGTCCTCATTTTTGCTCAAAGGTGCGATGATCCTCTTTCAATGTGGAAAGCAACGCTTTTAATTCTTCCGCGTTCAAATCCCGCAATTCACGGGTTAAAAACTCGGCGCGTTTTTCAGCGAACTGGCGCAGGGATTGCTCGCTGTCTTTCCCAGTGTGAAATACGATCTCCATGTGCTGTACCCCGGTCATTGACGGCGCTTTACAACCTCATAGTCAAAACCGGGCCGCTGGCCGCAGTAGGTGCAAATGTCCTTTTCCACCCGGCCAGGGTGAACCCTGCGCAAATAATAAGAGCCTGTGCCGTAGAAGTTATTGGCACAGG
>ENA-ORUB01002175-ORUB01002175.1-human-gut-metagenome-genome-assembly--contig:-NODE-2175-length-19083-cov-79.076571_pt1 | contig 19083 bp, 6 predicted proteins | sample MGYA00241918_ERZ509200 | MGnify/ENA primary metagenome ERZ509200 (study PRJEB26280, sample SAMEA2338853) | human gut metagenome | biome: human gut; feature: human-associated habitat; material: faeces... | reverse complement strand
GTAGTCAGCATTAGTTTTTAGCTAATGCTGATTATTTTTTAGGAGGAAAAGGAATGGCAGATAAGAAAATTAGAATATCTCTTGATATTAATGCTGAGCTTGGAAATGTTCAATCAAAAGTATCTCAGTTGCAACAGCAATTAAATAAAGTACAATTGAGTGGACTAAGCGGACAAGCTTTGATTTCAGATTTTAATAATGTACAAAATAGAATAAAAAAACTTCAAGAATTATCTGAGAAGCCACTAACTGTAAAATCTGATTTTACTAAAATAGAAAAAGAGGCTTCTTTAATTCAAGTAACTGTAGAAAGACTTTTTAAAGAAATTGAACAATTACAAACTAGTTCAAATAAAAAGAAGCTAGAGCTTTTGCCTAATAGTCAAAAACAGAAAATAGATAAAGCAAATTCAGCTTTAGGTGCTTATGAAAAAACTATCGGAAAGACAATTAGTAAGACAAATGAACTTAAGAAAGCTGAAAAAGATTTGTCTAGTATTCAAACGCAATTAGCCAAAGAGCAAAAGAAGGCTATAGTTTCTCAATCAGATATAGAAATTAAATCAACCAACCTAGAAAATGTAAGAAAACAACTAAAAGAAGCTAGGAGGTTGAAACAGGCAACTGCTGAAGTCTACGAAAAAAATAGATGGTCAACAGATGTTACTGGTAGAAAATATCAAAGCTCTACTAAAGTAGACGTCAATGGGCAAAAAGTTGCTCTAAAAGATATTACAGAAAAAGTAATTAGACTCAAAGAGGAAGAAACAAAACTAATAAGTGATCTCAGCAATCTAACAACTCAAGAAAAATTAGATACAATCAATCAGAAATTAAAAACTCAAAATGAAATTGTTGAAGCTTTAACTATCCAATGGAAAGGACTGGATCTAGCAGAAAAAAGTAAAGCTTTTGAAACTTTAAAAGAAACAGCTCAACAATTAGGAGTTAGCTTAGAAGGGATTGCAAACGTTAAGGACGTAGGGACACTTATAAATCGTCTTCAGCAACTAGAAAAAGATGGAGTCAATGCTGTTGATATTGCTTTACAGCAACTAAAAACTGAAATTAAAAGTACAGAGCCTTCTCTTGCACAGATTTCTGATAAAGTTAGTCAAGTTGGAAATGAATTCAACTTGGCTTCCCAAAGAGCTCAAGAATTTGCTAATCTTAAATCTCAAGTCCTAAGCTTCTTTACAATTACTGGCGCAATTCAACTTTTCCGACGCGCAATTGACAGCGCTTTTGAAACTGTAAAAGAACTAGACGAGGCGATGACCGAAATCGCGGTAGTTTCTGATTTCTCAGTTGGAGATATGTGGAAGCAGTTGCCTCGATTCACCGAGCAAGCTAACCAATTAGGAAAATCTATTAGAGATGTCTATAGCGCGACTACTCTTTATGTTCAACAGGGTCTAGACCTCGATAATTCACTAAAACTGGCCAATGAAACCCTAAAGATGGCCGCCGTAGCGGGAATGGATGCTGCGGACGCCACTGATGCTATGACGAGCGCGCTTCGTGGCTTCAATATGGAGTTAAATGAAACATCTGCTCAAAAGGTCAACGATGTTTATTCTGAGTTGGCTGCGATTTCTGCCGCCGATACCCAAGAGATTTCTACTGCTATGAGCAAGGTGGCATCTTTGGCTCATAACGTCAATATGGAATTTGAAACAACTGCTTCATTCCTAACTCAAGGTATTGAAGCTACTCGTGAAGCGCCTGAGACAATTGGTACTGCCCTCAAAACCATTATTGCCAGATTTGCTGAGGTAAAGTCTCTTTATACGAAAGGTCAATTAAGTGGAACAGATGAAGAAGGCGAAGTAATTGATGTAAATAAAGTTCAAACAGCTCTTCGTTCTGCTGGTATTTCAATGAATGCCTTTCTAAAAGGTGAAGAAGGCCTTGACCAAGTTTTGCTAAGGCTGTCTAGTCGTTGGGATGACTTGGATGTCCTTACTCAGCGCTATATAGCAACGATGGCGTCTGGTAGCCGTCAGCAATCTCGTTTTATTGCTATGATGGATAACTATGCAAAGACAACAGAGTTTGTCAATTCTGCATATAACAGTGCTGGTTCTGGTCAACGTCAGTTCGAAAAGACTCTAGAAAGCTTAGAGGCTAAACTAACTAAATTGAAAAATGCCTGGGACGAGTTTGCCATGGGTCTCACTAATAACGTAATTATCAAGGGCGCAGTTGACACTTTGACAGTTTTGCTAACTGCTGTAAATAAATTGATTGATGGCTTATCTGGTGGTCATGGACTCATCAAAAGTGTTATGACGCTCGGAGCTGTATGGGGCGGACTCAAGCTTGGTGGAAACTTGGTTGACAAAGCCTTGGCATCTAATTGGGTTCAGAATAAAATAAAGCTATCAAAAGGTGACCCAGAGACAGTTGCTAGTATTCGAGGAACTAATGCAGAGAGAACTTCTTACTTCCAAAAGGGAGTAAATATGGCAAAGGAATTCCAAAAAGGTTTTCAGTCTTTCAAAGCTTCTGACAGAAAAGGCGGATTCTTTTTGGAAAATGTTCTTGGAATAGATACTAAAAAGAATCAAATAAAAAAAGAGCTAGTTAAAAATGCAGAAGATATAAAACAAGACATAGCGGGAAGCCAAGAAGATTATACAATGGGATACATTGCAGTTCCAGCAGATTTTGATGCTCAGTTGACAGAATTAGATAAAAAATATAAAAAGAATATTATATCTGTTGAAGAATATAAAAATAGCTTAATCTCTTTAGGAGCCTCTCAAGAAACTGCCGAAGTTCGAATAAGGTCTTTTAATGAAGAACAGAAAAAAGTTCAGCTAAATGTTAAAAAACTTGGAACTACAGTAACCGCAGTAGGTGGGGCTTTTATGGCACTTGCTGGTATTTTCTCAATGTTTGGAGATGAAGGAGAAAAAGTAGCTTCAACACTCGCAACAATTGGTGGAGTTTTAGTAGCAATTGGACAAGCTATTCCAGTAATAAGCAAAGCCTATTTATCTCTAAAAGCAACTCATCCTGAACTTCTTGCTATTTCTGCTGTGTTAGCTGTTATTGCTGGATTAGTGGCAGCAACACTAATTTCTATGAAAAATAATAGCCCCGAAGCTCAACTCGAAAAGGCTTCCAAAGCAACTGAAAAAGCAAAAGAAATGGCCGAGGGTGCTTCTCAAGCTTATGATGACTTACTGAGTAAAAAATCGGAGTTCGATAAACTTACTACTTCTCTTGAAACTCTAACTCAAGGAACACTTGAATGGCGGAAGGCTTTGGCTGAAGCGAATAATGAAGTTATTAATCTTCAAAAAGAGTTTCCTGAATTGGAAGTATCAGTAGATAAGGCGATTGGTCAATTGAAGATTAATAATTGGGGAGATGTTCTGAAAGCTCAAGCAGAAAGAATTGAAGCAACCAATAAACAATTGACTATGGCACAAGTCAATGAGAATAATAAACGATTAGATGTAACTAGAGCAGATATTTCAAGCGATAAGGAGCTAACTTCTGATCAAAAAGCAAGTAAAAAAGAAGCAGAAAAGTTGAAGACAGAAAGCACCAATGTTGCCTTGATCAGTAGTTTAATTAGTAAATATCAGACTGAAGCAAATAAAGCTGTTTTGCAAAATCTGGCAGAAACAATTTTCAAAGACGTGACTTATGAAGTTGAAGTCAAGGATGCTAGAGGTAATGGAAACAATAAGAGCAAAGTAAACACTACACACAAAGAAACAAGAACTTCAAATGTTTATGATAATAAAGTCAATGCCGAAGCCAATAAAGCAGTCAATTCTCTTTCAGCGTCTCAAAGAAAAACGAAAGCAGAAGGAATCTTTGGAAAAGATGCTGTAGCAAACATGAAGGATGAGGAAATTAAAGACGCTTTAAGAGACTATGAAAAAGGTGTGGCAATAGAGAATATAACTAAACAGGTGGCTAATCTTACTCCCGACCAGCAAGAACTTCTAAAAAGAATTCAAGGAATTTATACTGGAACTAAGAGTGGTTGGAATACAGCACAAGAAAAGACTTTTAGCAACGAAGATGCTAATGTTATAAAAGATATTTTAGGATTAAATAATATTCAAACTGTTTTTGATATGGCCGAAAGTGGAACAAAAGCCATTTCTACGAATATTGACAATATTGAATCTCAATTTGAAGATTTTGGTGAAAAATATACTAGTTCTTTCTTAGACCAATTTTCAGCAGATAATCTTTCAAATATTGCTTCTCAGGTTAAGGAGATGTCAATAGCGAACGCAAAAGCCTATCTTGATGCTTATAGTGATGCTTTGGATGGTGTAAAGAAAGAGGATAGGGCACGCCTGGATAACTATCTTTCCTCAATTGACCTATCCGATGCCGTCCAAGTCCTCGATGCAAAAGAATTCATGAAGAACCTAGGAATGGACGAGACACAAATTGAGAAATTTTGGGCCACTGCTAATGCCTCTGTTAAGCCTTATATTACCAGTTTAGAGCAAGTTCAATCTTTGAATGAAAGAATTTCAAAGCTTGGTGAGGTTCGGAGTTTGGTTGAAAATGGCGAGAAGACTTTTAGTTCTAGCGATAAGGAAAGTTTGATAAGTGCTGGCTTTGCGGATACTGATTTCTTACAGACTGGAATTGATGAATGGACTTATATTGGAAAAGATAATAATGACTTGTTGAGACAGATAAATGAGAAAGTTGCACAGATTGGAGGGCATATTGTTGAAAATCTACAAAATAGTATCAAGGAAGGAGAAGAATATAAAAAGAAAATTGATGCTGATGAAGATGGTTCAACGGCTAAGGATTTGAAGCTTTTGGCCGAGAACGGCTATAGCGGAGTTAATTATGATAGAAAAAAACTTGAAGAACTAGCGACGACTTTGAATATCGCAACCGAAGGACTTTCTGAAGAAGGTATAGCTAATAAATTGATTGATGCCTATAATATGGTTGCTAATTTAGCAGATAATACAGATGCCGTAAAAAAAGAACTTGTTAATAATGCCTCAAGACAATATGACCTAACTGGTGATTTTGGAACTTATACTGAAAATTTAACCTCAGAAGAACAAAGGGATATAATGAAAGCTCAGTTAATTAAGAATACTGGAGCGATGGAACTTTATAATAAGCTAAAAGCTGAAACTAATGATACTTCTAAAAAATTAAATGTAGAATTGGCAAATGAGGCTATTCAACTGGTAAAATTGACTGATCGTTACAAAGTAGCTACAAAAAAAGTTGAGGATTATCGAGATATTTTAATTCAGGGTGAAAGCGCAGGAACTGACTTTTTCGTCGCTTTAGATAGTGCTAAGACTGATCTTTCTACTCTTTTTAATGTTGATAAAGAACTAATTACAAAAGACTTTATTCAACAGTATGCTCAAGATATTTATAATTTGGCTGAAGGCGGAGAAGTTGGCACACAAGCTTTTCAGAATCTTTGGGAAGCTATAAAGCAAATAAAACTTGATTCAATGGCAGAGGGACTTGATTTCTTTATTAAAGATGGCGAAGATGTCATTAATGATTTTAGCAACTGGATAGAGGGACTAGATCCAACCATTGGAATAGGAACGGAATTGTCTACAGAGGGGTTGGAGTCGGGATTAGTTCTTCTTGCCCAACAAGCTCACAATGCAGGGAAAGATGTCCAAACTGCTTTAGCTCCTGCCATAGCGATGCTTGAAGAGCTAACTGGAACAAAAATAAATATCCAATATGAAGAAGAGGAGTTTGATTCTGGAGGAAGATACATTTCTGCCAAATCTATGGAGGGTCTTTTGGCACAAGGCTGGCGCGTTGGAAAAGGTGGAAAATTAGTTAGAACCAAAGCTATTACGGCTATTTCCGCTTCTAAAGCGGGGTCTCCTTATGATAAATTTGTAGCTCCTTCAGTAAGTAGTTCTGGTAAAAGTTCTACCGGCGGTTCGTCCTCTGAAAAGAAAGAATCAACATGGGAAAACCCCTATGACAAACTCTACAATCTAACCGAAAAAATAAATGAGACCCTTCGCCAGCGCGAAAAGCTCGAAAGAGAATATGACCGTATATTAGAGCGTCGTGGCTCTACGTTCCAAGAACTTCGCAAAAACTATAATGCCCAACTTCAATCCCTCCAAAAAGAAATTGCTCTCCAAAATCAACTGCGCGCAGGCCGTCTCGCGCAACTAAATGCTCTATCTTCCGAAACTTACAAAGGGCAAGATAGTGAAGGAAATGAACTTACAAAGTCCTTTGCTGATTGGGGCGTTACAAAATATGGTAGTTATAATCCTAATACTGGACTTCTTCAGATTGATTGGAATGCAATTGATCGGGTAAAAGATGAAAATACTGGTGGAGCGATTGAGGCCTATATTAATCGGTTGGAAGAGCTTCAAGGCCAAATTGAAGATATAGACAGTCAAATCGAAGACTTCCAAGACAAAATAACCGAGCTTCAAAAAGAAGGAATGCAAGGATATCTTGATTTCGAGCAAAAAGTCTATGATGCTATCGTAAATCAACAACAAGAATTGATTGATAGCTATCAAAATCTATCTGATGAACTGACAGAATCAAATCAAAGAATTCTTAATAGTATTCAAGATTCAATTGACCTTCAACGACAAATTCGAGATAATACTAAAACCGAAGATGATTTGAATGAAAAAGAAGCTCGTTTAGCTTATCTTCGCCGGGACACTTCTAATGCAAATCTTCTAGAAATAAAACAATTAGAGGATGAATTAGCAAATAGTCGTCAAGATTATGAGGATAATTTAATTGACCAGCAATTAGAACGTCTTTCAAAGCAAAATGACGATGCCCAAACGGCCCGAGAGAAGCAAATTGAATTGATGCAAGCTCAGCTCGACTACTCAGAAAAAAATGGTGAATTTTGGGATAAAACCTATGAATTAATAATGGAAGGTTTTTCCGAAACTGGAGATTATAGTATGTCTTCTAATCTTTGGAATCTTCTCCAAAAAGACGAAGGCTGGAAGGGAATGAGTAAATTTGGACAGTTAAATTGGCAAGAAGAGATTTCAAAAGCTATTTTAGCAGCAAGTCATGGATATGCTAACTGGAATATGTATAAGGCTAAAGAAATTGATAAAAGTTTAACTATTGGTGATGGCCGACAACTTACCTATGATGGAAAACAATGGAAAGATAGTAATGGAAATATTTATAGCGGAGTTGACTATGATTCTTCAATTGGGCAATTTATATATTCTGGAATGACTCCTGTAAAAAAATCAAGTCCTTCTGGTACAGATAGAGGCAGTCATGACTCAGTTGGCATTGGGAGTCGTGTTCGTGTTGATAGTAAAACTCCAATCTATTCCAACTCTTATGGCGGGGGCGCGGGTAGACAATATTATGCTAATGACCCAATCTATAACATTCTTGATGAAAATAATGGATACTATTTAGTAAGACATCATAAGTTAAGTTCTGGTTATACTGGTTGGTTCAAAAAGAGCGATGTTAAAGCTTACAAGAAAGGAGGTCTTGTTGACTTTACTGGACCAGCGTGGTTGGATGGAACAAAATCTAGCCCAGAGCTTATTTTGAATGCTCGCGATACTGAAAACTTTATTGAATTAAAGAATATTCTTGGCGCTTTGATGAAATCAGGAATTACTCAAACTACTTCAAGTTCTGTTGGCGATATGTATTTCGATATAGATATAAACGTTGATGAAATTAGTAGTGATTACGACGTTGAACAACTCAAGAAAAAGATAAAGCAAGATATAACAAATGATGCGATGTATCGAAATGTGAATTTAATAAATCTGATTAGATAATTAGAAAGCCATAGCGGTTTCTCTACTTAATCTTAGAAGAAATTCGAGAAAAGGAGGAAACCGCTATGGCTATTGCGTTAAAAGGAGATTTTATTAGTTTTTCCTTTAATGGATACCGTTCCGAAGATTTGGGAATTGTGCGTGTTAGCGATGGTAGTAGATATAGTGAAAACTTACTTCCTACCTCTCAAGATAAAACCGTACAGGTTCCTGGAGGGGACGGTTTTTATTATTTTGGGAGTAATAATACTCAAAGATTATTTAATATAAGTTTTGCCTTTGATGAATTAACTGAGGAGCAATTTCGAAAGTTGCGACAGGTTTTTGGAACAAAGGAACTCGGTAGGTTAATTTTTGATGAAAGACCTTATAAATATTATATGGTTAAAGCTGGAGAGCCACAATTAAAATATATCTGTTTTACAGTAAAAAATAGTGATGGAACCAACTCTCGTATTTATAAAGGAGAAGGAACGATTACTTTTACAGCATATTATCCTTATGCAAAAAGTATTTATAAATATCTAAATGAATATTCTAACACAAATAAGGATGAATGGAGTGCCTCAAGTCGAATGATAGCAGCCGAAGATAACACTTTCTCGGTTGAGGGAAATTCAAGTCCTTATTCTCTTAGAGTTTATAATGCTGGAGATCTTGAAGCAGACTTTATTTTAAAATTAAATTTTGGTACAGTTGGAGACATTTCTTTAATAAAAAAAGATAGTAAAGAAAACACAGTAGCAATTTTACAGCTATCTTCTTTTTCAGCAAAAGGTTCTGATGTTAGATGCCAAATAAATACAAAAACAAATCTTATTGAAGGAATAGATTCAAATGGAAAACCAACTGGTAATCTTTATAATGAATATATTATCGGAGGAGATTTTTTTAAAATTCCAACAATGAGTTCTTCAGATGAGTTTTGGAAAATTAAATTCTCTTGTGATGGAGTCCCTTCAAAAAAAGATTTAGTTTATGATTATATTTATTATTAAGGAGGCTTATTATGATAAAAAACAAATATGAAATAAGCCTGTGGGACGATAAATTTATTAAATCAACCGAGACGATTCCAGCCCATTATGAGGAAGAAAAGATTTGTATTCTTGGTTCTGATTCTATGACTTCGCAGGCAAGAGTAGTTGAGCCAAAACTTGTACAAAATGTCAATGGAACTAATATTTTAACTTTTAAACTTTTTTATTATTATATTGATAATGAAACTGGAGAAAAAGTTAGAAATCCCTTTTTATCTCTTTTGGTCAATGAGCGAAAAATAAAATGTAGATGGGATAATAAATGGTATGATTTTGTAATTAAAGACATCCAAGAGGATAGTAGTGGGAAATCTATTACCTATATCTGTTCTGATTTATTTGTTAATGAACTAAGTAAGACAGGATTTAATTTAGAATTTAATACTGATTTGAATAATAATCAGGGAACGGCGCAAGAATTAGCCGAAAAAGTTCTTGAGGGAACTGATTGGAAATTAGATATTCAAAAAAGCGATCATATTCTTCAAACAATTGAAGAGCCTCTTTATAAAACAATAACGACTCAAGTTATAGATACTCTTGAAGGAACAAAAATTAGTAAAAATTCTGAAATTTATCTATTTTACTCTGTTGTGTCAGAGAAAGAGACTTTTATTCAGTTTATCTACAATGAAAAAGGATATGAGACAGAAGCAAATAGCCAATTATTAAAAGAGAATAATTGTTTTTCTATTGAAGTTGCAGACTACAATAAATGGTTAGAAAAATATACCACAGGTATTGGCTCTACTCTTTCTGATTATCGTGGGAAAAGATTAGTGCGTCAACAACTTCAAGAATTTAATGATGCAGTAGGAAGAAATTGCTATGTTTTTAATAAATCAAATACTGATAAAACAAAAGTTTTAGGTTATTCGACCATTGAGTATAAAGATCCGACTGTCATTTTAAATTTAATTTCTAATTCAAAAGATTTTGTTGATACTAATGGATGGCTTGGTAATTTAGAATGGCAACTTTATCCTCTTTTTTATAACTCTGAAAATATCCCAATAGATTATGAGGGAAAAACTTATCTTTTAACTAGTGGGGAGCGAGATTCTAAAAACAATTATCTTCCTATTTTTAATTCTGGCTTACAAAATTCTGTCATATATTTAGAAAACGGCCTACAAACTGGTCAAAAATATATTGTAAGAATTAAAGCTTATACCGATGATAATGGTAAGCCATCAAATACTTTAATTGCCTCAACTGACGTTTCTTTCCAAATTCTAGATTATTTCAACAGTTTGAGCGCGGGAAGTGATGGTGTTCCGGAGCACAATTCTGATAGTTATTGTAATTTTACAACCCCATTAATAAAAAATACTTATGTTTCTACAAAAGATACTACTCCTTCACCCGAAAAGACCTATTATATTTGGGAGAATAAAGAATATACTATTCAAAAAAATTTAGATTCTTTTTCTGCTGATTTAAAATATTATGAATTAGGTGACAAAGTAATTGAATTTGAAGTTGAAATATTGAAATCAATTCCTAGAGCTGATATAACAGCAGGATATTTGAAAGAGGCGGAGAAGGATAATAGTCAGCATATTGCAAAGCCAGGACTTTTTATTTATTTGCCTAAATGTTGGTTAGAAGAAATTCAATTTTATCAAAAAGTTGAAGGTTATAATGGACAGGTAATTCATATCGGTGATTTGGACACTCAATCTGTTGGGACTACTTATTATAAATATTTTATTCCTAATAATTCTTATAAGAATGAAGATGATATAAAATTTCTTTATTCTGGAACAGAAAAGCAAACTGGTTATGTAAAACTTTATAAAGACGACACAAAAGTTTTATATGAAAAAATTCGGAGTATAAATAAAAAGCAGTCAAATCGTTTTAATCTTCTTCAATCAATAGCTGAAACCTTTGAATGTTGGGTATGCTTTAATATAGAACATGATAGTAATGGTAAGATAATTTATGATAATGGCTTTCCAAAGAAAACTGTCTATTTAAAAGAAAAGATTGGAAACGAATTAGGATATGGTTTTAAGTATGGAATCGACTTAAAAACGATTTCTCGTTCAATTGATAGCAATCAAATTACTACAAAAGTAATTGTTTCTCCGAATATAAATGAGCACGCTGAAGAAGGAATCTGTGAAATAGCTAAAAGTTTATATAGTGAAACAGGAGAAAATTATATTTACGATTTTGGATATTATATTTCTCAAGGACTTCTAAATAGTGGAGAACTAAATAAGTATTTTTATTTGCCTGAAGATGGGGCATCCGGTTTTTATATTCAACTAAAACAACTAAATACTGAGTATAATGCCCGTGTGCAAAAAATTTCAGCAAAAAAAATCGAACTATCGAAGCAAACAAGCTTACAAACAGTTTATGACCAATATGTCTCATCTGCTCAAGAAGAGATAATAAGTTTGAGAAGTCAATTAGCGCAGCTTGCTGGTTTAAAAAAATATGATATTGAAAAAGTTTTAGCGTACATTTCTAATCATCAAGATAATGAAAAAGCGATAAATTTATTAACAACATTAACTACTACTGAACATAACTTAGAAAACTATAAAAATTCTTTATTCTTAATTGAAAGAAGCGTATCCAATCTTACTTCTTTTATTGATACAGAAGAAGAAAAAAACAAGAAAATTCTCGATAAGAAAAAAAATCTTGAAGAAAATTTTTATAAGAGATTTTCTCGCTTTATTCAGGAAGGGTCATGGACTTCTCAAGATTATATAGATGAAAATTTATATTATCTTGATGCAAAAAGCGTAGCATACACGAGTTCTCGACCAAAAGTTTCTTATAATATTTCGGTAATTCGACTCAATGCTCTTCCTGAATTTGCAGGAAAAATCTTTAATGTTGGAGATATATCCTACATTGAAGATACAGAGTTCTTTGGGTATGTAATTGGAAAAAATGGATGGAAAACGCCATACCGTGAACAAATTCTTATAAGTGAAAAAACTATTAATTTTGATAGCCCAGAAAAAGATACTTTTACTGTTCAAAATTATAAAACTCAATTTGAAGATTTATTTCAACGTATAACCTCAACAACTCAGTCTCTTCAATACTCAACTGGTGAATATAATAGGGCCTCGAATGCTATTGAAGGGAAGGGAGTTATAAATAGTGAAACTCTTCAAAATAGTATAAATATAAATAATGAATTAGTTTTTAAATCTCAGAACGAAGCAATTTTTCAAGATTCAACAGGTTTAACTTTAAGTGATACAACAGACCCGTCAAAGAAGACCAAATTAACTTCTGGAGGATTATTTATCTCAGTAGATGGCGGTGTAACTTGGAAAAATGCAGTAAGAGGAGAAGGAGTTTCAACTCAATATTTAACTTCTGGTTCCATTAATACTGAAAACATTTCTATTTTAGATGGTCAATTTCCAACTTTTAGATGGGACAAATATGGTCTAAATGCTTTTGAAGCAGTATATGAAAACGACACCTTGGTTGGCATTGTCGATAATAATTATATTCGTTTTGACCAGTTTGGTATTTATGGGGTAAACCAAAGTGGCAACACTACTCCTTTAAATCCAAAAAGTTTAGATGAAGTAAAAGAAAATGCTTTTTTCGGTTTAATTAGAAATGGATTCTTTTTAAAATCAGAAGAAGAGAATGGAATGGTTGAAATTTCTAGTGAAAATAATATTTTAGTAAAGACAGATGAAATTGAAAGAATTAAAATAGGAAAACTTAGTGAAAGTCAATATGGATTAAGAATTAAAGATAAGAACAATATTATTTCCCTTGAAACTGATGACAATGGAAAGCTTTGGTTAAAAGATAGTTTAAATATTTATAACACAACTGAGACATATGTTCTTTCCACTGACACAATAGTAGACGAGACCAAAACTTATTATCAGTTAGATAAAGAAAATAATACTTATATTAAAGTCATTGCCCCCTATGGAAATCCGTCAGAAAATGGCTATTTTGAAAAATACAGCTATGATATTAAAATTGGGAATATTGAAACGTCAGATGGTCAATTAAATCAAGTCTTTAATGCCAATAATAATTTTATAGTATATGAAGATGGCTCTATAAAAGCAACTAGTGGTAGTTTTTCAGGAGATATTACTGGTTCAACAGGAACTTTTTCTGGAGAAATATTTGCTTCTAGTGGACGCATTGGAGGCTTAGAAATTAATGGTGATTTTACTCGTGAGCCAATTGCAGAAATAAGAGAAGATAAATTAGTAATTAAAGGAACTGGTTTCGAAGTTAGAAATAATAATGGAGACCTGTCATTAGGGGCATCTTCTAATGGAGATTTGATTTTTTCGGGAGAATTGCAGGGCGCTACTGGAACTTTTTCAGGTGATATTAGCGCCGCATCAGGTACATTTTCTGGAGGTCTACTTGCCAGTTCAGGAAAAATTGGAGGATTTAAAATTTCTTCGGATTATTTATATAAAGAAATATACAAGTTATCTGAAGATACTTCCAGAGATATTAATAAAAAATATTATGTACTTGAAAATGGAGAATATGTTGAAGTTATTTTTTCTAATGAAAATTCTGTAGAAATAAATCCAAAAGAAAAAGGATATTATGAAGATGATATAGATAACAGTCCTCTGATTCTCTTTGGAACCGAAGGGAAAATAAAGACAACTAATATTGAATTAGGTTCTGGTGCTAAAATTGTTGATAAAATTGTTCTTTCTTCTGGGGCCGGAAAACCAGAAGCATATATTTATAATCCAGAAAAGTATTCAGATGTATTTTTAAAAGCTGGAAATTTAGAATTAAAAACTAATGGTCTTTTTGAGATTGGTGATATTATAATTGATGGCTCTACTAAAGGACCTAGTATTCGATCAACAAAATGGGCAATTACACCAGATACTGCAACTTTTAAAAATGTAATTGCTCAAGGTGGAACAATTGAAAATGTTGTTTTTTCAAATTCTTCTACTCAGAGTGCCGGAGGTATAATGATTTTTAAACCTTCGGGCACTTGCTCCTATGATTCAACTCAAGTAACAGAAGGAAAAAATATTTATTATTATCTTTTAGATAAAAATAGCAATTTAGAATTAAAACAAGGAACTCAAGTTTTGCTTCAAAAATATGAAGCTAATGTTGAAATAGTTGAAGAATTAGGAGATTCTTTCAAAAAAGTTGGACTTTGTTTTTCTAAGAGCTACAATGAAGAAGATATTATTAATCCACAAATCACTTATACTCTCACAACTCTTTATGGTTTTAAAGAAGGAGAATTAGTTGATAGTCTTTTAATAGGAATAAATTCATCTAGTGTTGCTCAGTTTAATCTTAAACCAAAAGGAATAACTTTAATTTCACCAAAATTAATTGATGGAGAAGTTGTTTATCCTGATGAACCAGGTCTTTTTATTGGCGATTTATCAAGTATAGATTTAAGTGGAAGATATAAAGGATATGGTCTCATTGGAGACAATGTTTATTTAAATGGAACCTTGACAACAAAAGTTAAAGGGGTTTCTAATTCAACTTATGCGGGAGTAAATACTACTACCGGTGTAGCTTCTAAGAAATTTGGTGATTTTGAAAAAATTGTTTTTTGGGCAGGAGCAGAGAATGAAAAAGATACTTCAATTCAAGAAGCGCCATTCCAAGTGACAGATTATGGTAATTTATATGCTTCACAAGGAAAATTCTCTAATTCAATTTTTACCGATAGCTCAATCTATGGTGGAGATATCTATACTGCAAGAATTCATGGATATGAAAATGATACTTCTTCAGCTTTAAGTATTTATAATACTGGAAATGAGAAAGGAATTACCTTCTTTGAAGGAGACAAGGTTCTTACAGGAGAAGAAGAGAAAGTCACTCTTCAAATTAATAGAAACGGTTTAAAATTTAGAAATACTGAATTTATTAGTTTAAATGAAGAAGATTCTAAGTTAAAAATAGCTTTCAAGACCGTACCTCAAGAAAATAGTTATTTGGAACTTTCAGATTTTACTCTTCAAAGAATAACCAAAAGCCTAGAAGAAGAGAAAACTATCTCTAGCCTCTTTTTTGGAAAGGATGAAATCCAAGGAACTATCGGAACTGAAACACTTCTTTCTATTTCTAATCAGTCAGTTAAAGCGTTAAAAGACTTAGAAGTTTTTAACGATGTTAGATTTTCTAGTTTTCTAGAATATAGAAAGGTAGATAATGGATATGACTTATACATATCTGAGTAAAAGGAGGAAAATAAATGAGTTGGTTATCTTTTACCTATAGCGCCGGTCGCCCCAATATTGTTTTTAATATAGATTATTCTAAAAAAAGAATCAGTAACGCTACTATGCGCTATACTTTTACAGTAAAGTGGAATTTAAAATATAGTGATTCTTATCTTTATAGTGGCTATTTTCTCAAAATAAAAGCGACCTGTGAAAATTCTTCCAGCGGTTGGCAAATTATGCGAAATTATAGTGATTCAACGACAGGGACAACCGTACATACTTTGACCTTCTCTTTAGATGTTCCAAGTACAGCTGGTGGAACTTCACAGACAATTACTTTTACTGGATTAAATGACAGTTCCTATGATTCAAACTATATGAACTTTTCGCGGAGCGGGACTGTTATAACGGATGCTCTTCTTTGGACAAATTGCTCTTCAGCATCTAATATTCTAATTCCTTCTGTTTTTACCCCAAAAGACGGACTAGAAGTAACTTGGACAAAAGGTAGTGGAGGAACTAATAATCCTATAATTGGTTATGATGTTTATTTATGGGGCTCAGCCTCGGGAACCTATCCCTCGACTTCACGATATGATTATAAAATTTCTACTACATCTACTAGTGTTACTTTTTCATCTCCTGAATATCAAAGTTTTTTTGATAAATATCGTGGATATTTTTTCTATATAGGAGTAGTAACAAAAAGTCAATATAATACAACTTCTATGGCTTATAGCAATAGGGCAGTACTAAATGTACTGCCCCCTGCTCCAACTTCTCCAATCCGTGAAAAAACAATTAGTTCAAATTCTACCGGGGCCACTTTAACTATAACCCCTGGGACCAAAACCCCAAATCAAGGATATACTACTACATCTGTTTATTATAGTACTTCAGCCAATTCTAATTATCAAAAATTTACATCTAACTCGACCCTCTTACCTAGTGGAGCAACTTATTATTTTAAGACTTATGATGGAAAAGAATATAGTAAAAATTATATCGAAGTACAAATTTTAAAAAACATCGCTCCAACGGTAGTTCTTTCTTTTAATAGTAGTAATTCAACCAAAACAACAGTTTATAAAAATGGAGTTTTACAAGATAACTACTATGAAAGTTTAAATTTTTCTTTTACAACGAATAAATCTTCTGGAACCATTAAATTGTATCAAAAAGGAGAAAATTCAGATATTTTAGTTACTTCTTATTCAATAGCTTCGACCTCAACCCAAAAAAATTTAAATCTTAGAAATTGTGGTTTTCTTTCTAATGTCTCTCTAGAATTTTATGCTATTTTTAATGACGGAGTAGAAGATTCATCCGAATCCATTCATACTACCAATATAATTATGATATCCGCTCCTCCAAGTTTTTTGACTACATACAATCAATTTGCTCTTTCAGATATAGCCGGAACAACCAAAGGACATTTTTATGATAAAGTCCGTTTTGTATATGACTATGATAGTTATTATTACAATGGGACTTTTACTTCTAATCTTTCTAATAATTTTATTAATGTTACAAAAGATAGAAGTGAAAAACAAATGTGGTGGGATGTAACTTTTAGTACTGCCTCTTTTTCAAATGGCGAGACTGTTTCATTTTCAAATGTTTTAAGTCAAGAAGAATCAATAACTTCTTTAGGAAATTTAATACGCGCTCAAGAAATTAAGTTTGTAAATGATACTTTAAAGAGAACTATAAAACCTTTTTCATCTGAAGATAGTTTTTCTCTCTCACCCTTTTATCTTAGTACAGAAAAAACCTTAGAGGCTTTTTACGCTGAAAAAGATTTAAATGAAAATGGAGCAGACATAAAATTAGTTTTTAATTCAATAATTTATAATGATATAAAAGAATCTGTAGAATGGGAAGAGGGAAATAACGATAGTGTTGCCGTCAAATTTAATTTTTCTGGAAAAGGTTTTTATGAAAAAATTAAAAACCTTATTCCTCCTTCTCGAAGCGGGAAAATTTCTTGTTCCTTGCAAGTTATTATTACAAATCTTTTTGGACAAAATTTTTCGAATAACTATCCATTAATTTTAGATTATGATGAACCTGTTAATGTTTCTAATTTTTCAATTTCAAAAGGGATTTATGGTTCTAATTCCTTTAATTTTTCTAATGGAGATAGAATCTGTGAAGGAATTAAATTAAATTTTGAACCACTTATATCTATTTACAATGGCAGCTCTTTTGACTATATGGTTCAGATAAAAAGAGGTTCTGGAAATTTTACTGACTATTTAAATGATTGGCAAACAATTGAAACTCAGAATTTGGTTGTAGGACACAAGTCTCCAATGTCAATAAAATTATCAATTACTACTCCGACAGTTCAAGAAATCAGCTCAGAAGAAAACTGCGTTTTTCGTCTTTTAATTAGAGTAATGAATCAAACTTTTATATTTGATTCTCAAAGCTATGAAAGAATTAAATATATACCATCGGAAATTTCTTTTATCAAAGGAGAGTATTCAAAAGGAACTGGCTATTCTTTAGTTTATAAAATTACAGAAGGATATGAAGCATCATCCTCCCCTCTACCAGAGGTAAAAAAAGTATATGCTATTGGGGTAGAGAAAGAAAAGATAGAATTGCCTTCTGAAGCTTGGGAAAAAACCAATATAGTATATTCTGGAAGTCCGATGGGAGAACACGAAATTTTTAAAGAGGTTTCGTTGCAAACAGAAACTACCTTAAGTGTAACTTTTGGGACGATAAAGGTTCAATTAACAAAAAGTGCCACTTCTAATTCTATTTTAATTTATTCTTTGGCTCCAACAATTTCTTATAGACAAAATAACTTAGGATTAAATACTTTCCCAAACAAAACAGATTCTGTTTTAGAAATTTCTCCTTATAAAACTAGAGATAAAATTTATTTAATTCCTCCTACTGAGAATATTCCTACAGTAGTCTTTGATTTAACAAAAGGGACTTTTTTAAATTTGATAATTGATTGCGGAGAAATTACTATTTAAATTTGACTTTTTCTTTAGAATGAATTATAATAAAAGAAAAGGAGGGAGAAAAATGAAAATTAGTTTATATAATTTAATAAACGTGCTAGCTATAGAAGATAAGCTTTCTACACAAAAACTTCCAATAAAAGTTACTTATCGTCTTTCAAAGATTTTCTCATGTGCCCATGAGGAAGCAAATTTTTATCAAGAAAAACTTTTAGAAATTTTAAAAAACTACGGTGAGAAAGATTCTAATGGAGAAATCATTACCTCTGAAAATGGAAATGTTTCAATTCAAAAAGATAAGATAGATGAGTGTTCTAAAGAGTTAAACGAGCTCCAAAATTTAGAGTTAGAAATTCCAGATTATTTTATTTCTTTAGATAGCTTAGAAACTATAAAAATTTCTCTCGATGAAATTTCAGTGCTACTACCTTTTATTTGTGAAAAGTAAATAAAGACTAAAGCCCGCTTTCGATTTGTTATTAGAACTTATCGAAAGCGGGCTCTTTTTATTTTGGAGTAAGATTCTTTTATTTACTTATAAATAGAGAAGAAAAGGAGGGATAAAAATGGCAGGGTATAATCCATATGCTACAAATTCATATCAAGGGACCCAAATGTTTCCACAGCCTCAAGGAAATGTTTATACTCTAAATAACTCAATGGAAATTGCCAATATACCGGTTAGCGGAGGAATTTCAGTTGGTATCTGTCCAAGTGAAAATCTTATGTATATAAAAGCTATGGTCAATGGCGCTCCATCTTTGATGGTATATACAATCACTCCTTGTGAGACGAAACAAAACTTACAAAATGATGAAGTTTCTTCAAGACTAGAAAGACTTGAAGGTCAAATTGAAGAAATTAAAAAACTATTAGGCGGAGGAGGCAAGTTAAAAAATGAACTCTAATATGTTATCAGCTTTAATGAATATGGGCCACAACCAATCCAAAACTCCAGCTCAAATAACTCCTCCAATTGATCCTGAAAAGATGAAACAAATGATACCGAATTTAACAAAAGAAAACCTTGTCCAATTAGTTCAACGGGCTCGTTTGCAAGGAATACCCG
>ENA-ORUB01002169-ORUB01002169.1-human-gut-metagenome-genome-assembly--contig:-NODE-2169-length-19095-cov-3.990179_pt1 | contig 19095 bp, 20 predicted proteins | sample MGYA00241918_ERZ509200 | MGnify/ENA primary metagenome ERZ509200 (study PRJEB26280, sample SAMEA2338853) | human gut metagenome | biome: human gut; feature: human-associated habitat; material: faeces... | reverse complement strand
TCGGTAAAGGTATCCTTTTAGCCCATGCCTCCTATAATGCAGGTGTTAATCGACTAGGTGTCAATTTTACGTACTTCAAGACGCCCTTTCGCATTGATAATTCAAAAAAAGACATCAATTTTGTCGTTGGTTTAGCGCCTATAGATCAAGAGAAACATTTAAAACTGCTAGCTAATTTACTACGTAGCGTTCAAGACGACAGTTGGTTAAGCAAACTTCGGCACGTACAGACTGAACGTGAGCTGCAAAACCTCTTAGTTCAAGGCACACTAATTACACAGTAGATTCAATCATATTACGAATTACTAAAAAAATCTTCAGCCGCTATGACTGAAGATTTTTTAGTCTAATCGCTTATCTTATCCCATTGGGTACTCGATTTCCTGGCCGCTCTGCTCATCGGACGGCAGGTTGTTTTCAGCCCGATACAGCGCGCGGCAGAACGATTGCGTCGACATCTTGTTGCTTACGGCAAATTTTACGCCGTACTTCTTGCAGGCCTTAGCAAGCGACCATGATGATGGATGGTTCGCGTAGGACTTGATCATGATCACCATATCAAGGTTCTTGACCGCCTTTTCGATCTTCTTGCTCTTGCCGGTGAATGCATTGATCAACCGTGGATCCCCGTTGCAGGCCTTAACCGTGGCTTTCAGAATCTCGCCGTTTTGACCGTTGCCGATCGCGATACCGACCTTTTGTCCCTTCAGATCCACCTTCAGCTTCTTGGCGTCCTGAGCTCCTTGCTGCATGCTGCCAAAGATCTGCTTGCTTAATCCGAGCGCCAAATGTTTCTTTTCCTTTTTAGCGGGCTTCTTTTCCGCTGACTTCGATTTTTCCGCCTTTTCTGCTGGCTGACTTTCATCTTCAAGCGGGTAGACCCAGCGAATCGTCATATTGTCCTGGGCGTCGTCATCGTTGGCGTACCATGCCAAATCCACGATATCGCCTTCCTGCACCATAAACTGAATGCGATCATCCTTGACGTGATAGGTAACCTTGGATCCATTAACTTTCAGCCGCTTTCCATAGATGTTATGGGTAACGACCAACTCGCCATCCTTCCTTTCAACCACGGCCTGGCGGAATACCTCAATCGGATTGTATTCAAGATCTAAATGATCCACGACCCGCTTAATGTATGGCTTAGTCAATGACTGATATGGCTCGCCATCAGCTACAACGATATCGCCATCTTGCAGTTTCAGCATCTGGATCATCTTCTCATTGATGAAGAATGCCTGCTGACCATAGGCATCCAACAGCTGGGCACCAGTCAGACGGCGCTGCACGACGTATTCGCCTTGGTTCAGATCAAACACCGATGATTGATCAAGCAATTCCGCAAATGACGGCTCAGTTTCTGATTGAGGATGCGTTGGTGAAGCCGGCTCCACATCAGCTTCATTCTTGGAAGACTTCTCGGCCGGTTTATCTTCAGTCTGGACCGTGTCATCCGCTTTAGGTTCTTCGGCTGGTTCAACGGTCTGCTTGTCCGTCGTGCTTGACAGTTCTTTCAATAACGTGTTAAATCGTTGAACCGTCTCTTCTTTGATCAGTCCATCCGTTTGCGCTTCAGTTGCTGCTTCTTGAAGGGCAGTCAGCTTGGAAGCATCATCAGTTTCCTTGGCCAGATCAGCACCGGCCGCGATCAGGCGCTCGATCAGCCGACTGATGTTTTCCTTGCCGACCAGCATATCCTTATACGTTTGCCGGGTCTGCTTCAGCTGCTGCAACGCGATCAGATAGTACGCGTTGGTTAGCGGAGTGTCTTCATCGCCTAGATTATAGTGGCAGTCCTCGAGATTCTTCTTCAGCGTGCCAAACGATGGCTGATAGTCTGAATCCTTGACCACTCTGCGCAGCTCATTGGCGGTCGTTTCCATAATCGACTTGAAGATATGGATCGCGTCATATTGGGCCAACGTCAAGGCGTCGCGCTTCTCAGCCGGATTTTCAGAAGTTTCGTCCATGTCAGAAACTGATGCCTCATTCTGCTCGTCCTGAGTGCTCTCTTCATTTTCAGCCATCTCAGTTTCTTGCTTCTCTTCAACGGCCTCGCTTGATTCATTCTGCTCAATTACCGTATCTGATGGGGATGCCGTTTCAAGCGGCTCAATCGTCTCTTCGCTTCTTTCAGGCTCACTTGGCAATCCGCTGCTCATCGGATTCTGATAGCCAGCTTGATGCCGTAGCAGATTCACGATCGACTGGACTGCCTCGATTCCTTCAATGCTAGGATTAGTGCCCTTAATAATATCAATTATGTCTTTTCGATAGTCATACATAGTTCTTCACCTCAATTTTGATTTTATCAACCGGTCCGGACAATAAGCGTCTATGTATGAAAAAAAGCTCTAAAAATTTTTGAAATTATGGAAAAAGTTAAGTCGGTGCAACGGAAACAGCGTCGACCTGGAAATTATCATTTCATCGTTAATCATTCACTATTCACAATTCACTATCTACTATTTACAATTCACTATTTACGTTGTAGAAGCTTGTTCTGTGCAGATAAAAGTACCCATATATCAGCTTTTGTTAACCGTAAATAATCTACCATTTACAATCCATAATTCACTATCCACTATTTACAATTCATTATTTACATTGTTAAAGGTTATTGAAGAAGTAGGCAACTACCTTCAATAAATGTCGGAAAACAAAGATGCTGATCCTGTATTCATCAAAAAAAGACGACCCGTTATGATCAGCGGATCGTCTTCAAACAAAAATCGGAACTGGCTTTTGCCAATCCCGATTCAATCAATTAATATGGCAGTTCTTTAACCTTTGGCGAGTTGTCAAATACAACCGTTTCTTGAACGTCAACATACTTAGCTGACACTGGCTGTTCGTAGAGGAATTCGTCAGAGTGCTGGAACATCTTCAGCTTTGCCAAAGAATCCATCGCTGCCAGAATCGTGTCTTTATTCAGATTTTCCTTGGCATTGTGCACCTTGAACACGTGCTTGCCGCCAAGACTGCCTTTAAAAGTCAATTCAAGTGTCTTCATAGTTCAGATCTCCTTTCAAATATAATTCCTGACTACATCTTGATCAAATCGATCGTGTTGACTACCCGGCCGTAGAAGTACGTTTCGTTGGACAAGTCGGTCAATACCTTGATGCAGCCGTTGATCTGGTCATCAGTTGGCTTTTCGATGGCATCGGTGTAGCTGCGCCAAATACCATCTTCATTACCCTCACTGACCATCTTGAATGACAGTTTTGAGTTCTTGAAATTACGTTCCATGATTGAACATCTCCTTTGAATAATTTGGTAAGGTTTTAAGACTTACACTTATAGAAACGATTCAGACTCAAAAAAATAAAGGAAGATTCTGAAGTTTTTTCGTATGTATGAAGCAGCCCTGATTAATGGTTTCGGGTTGGTCTTTGATCTCCCTCTTAGTAATCTAATTAATTGATTATTATTTACAATTCACAATTAATTATTTACAATCCACTATTCACTATCCACTATTTACATTGTAGAAGCTTGTCTATATTACATTAAAACGGCTTTATATCAACGCTTTTATCACGTTCACATTTTAAATTCACAATGCACAATCCACTATTTACAATTCATTATTTACTATTTACATTGTAGAAGTTTAAAAACCATATGATCAGAACTAATCTTTTGTCAGCCAATACTACCCCAAATTCGTCAATTTTCGCTCTGTGATTTTTTCGCGAAAAAAGGAATTGCTGATGTTATTCAAGACCACATGCACTCATACATGACCGGAACGTCCTGTATATTCAGAGGGTGCATATGCATCATCCCCAGGCCGACGGAGCGTGAGCGGAACTAGGGGCTCACTCGAGGCGACGGTAAGCATGGTACATGCGGCCCGCCGGAGAGGAGACCCGTGGAGCGGAAGCGGAGCCGGCCTGGGGGAGCGTTCTGTCTTAAAAACATAGAAAAAGCCAAGCCATGAACTTATCATGACCTGGCTTGTTTTAAATTAACAGCAGTACTAGCCGAAACGTTTCAATAACTCGGTAACATTTTCCTTAGTCAGCTCAAAGGAAGTATTGCCGGCAAAGCGTTCATGAAGCACCTCATCCGCGTTCTTGACCAGCTCTTCGTTCGAGACGCCATAGTCGGAAAATGGGTGCAGTCCGACCTGCTCATCACGGAACTTAAGATAGGCCTGCTTGGTGATCGTGCCGATTTCAGCCGGCGTTTCATCCCCAGTAAACTCCGCGCCCAAAATCTTACCAATCTCTTTGACCTTCTTTGGCAATACTGAAGCCGACATTTCAAGCACGGAAGGCAGAGCATAGGCAACCGCCTCGCCATGAACGAAATGATACTTGGATCCTAGAATATGAGCCTCTGAATGTCCCACGATGGTTCCAGACTGATTAAGAATCCAGCCCGCTAAATTGGCGGCTACCATCATCCGTTCACGATACTCGATGCTTTGACCTTCAGCAACCGCTTTAGGCAGATAGTTGGTGCACAGGAACATGACCTTTTCCGAGATGGCATCGGCCACAGGACTGCTCAGATTGGACAGGTAGCCTTCCGCGGCGTGCGAGAAGACATCCAGACCGCTGGCAATCGTTTGGCGTTTCGGCAGACTCAGTGTCAGTTCAGGAACCAGCAGCGCGTAATCGCTCAAGATACGGTCAGACAGAATGGCGTTCTTTTCACGCGTCGTTTCATCGGTAACTATGAGCGCGTTGGACATCTCGCTCCCGGTCCCAGCCGTGGTCGGCACGCTGATCAGGCACTTGAAGTCACGGATAAGCGACTCATCTTTTACGTAGTCGAGAATATCGCGGCTGTCGCCATTGCTGGCCACGATGTTGATTCCCTTGGCACTGTCCAGGCAGCTCCCTCCGCCAATCGCGATCACGCAGTCCGCACCAAAATTCTTCATTGCTTCCGCGCCTTTATTGATGACACTGGCAGGCGGGTCTGGCACGATATCGCCGTAGATTGACACCTCAATGTTATTTTTCTGAATCTCAGCAATCATTTCCTGTACGGCTGGCACGCCCATCAAAAACTGATCGAGCACTATCATTACGCGCCATTTGTCTTCCAGCCTGAGAATCTCCATGATTGACTTGGCCAGATCGTGTTCAACGACGACCTTGACCGGCTGCTGCATTCTGATTTTCATATTCCACGCCCCTTTTGATTGCAGACGATCCGAGCTGCCCACCTGCTCTGGATCGTGTTGACCGTCTCGTTTTGCTTTTAGATCTTACAGGCCGAGTTCAGCGGCGGCTTGGTCAGCGGCCTCGCAGAACGCCTTGACCTTTGGAATGTCTTTTTCCATATTGCCGTGGTCGTACTTGATGCTCGTCTTGGTCAGCGAGTCAACACCGTATGGACGAATCTTCTTGATCGCGTCCGCTACGTTGTCAGGTCCCAGACCACCGGCTTCGATTACCTTAGCGTTGACGGACTTAACGATTTCGGCATCGATGTTCCAGTCATGCGTCTGGCCAGAAGCCCCAATTCCCGTATCAGGAGCCAAACCAGAGTCCAGTAGAATGTAGTCAACGAATGGATCAACCTTCTTGGCGCGCTCAATAGCTCCCTCGCCGTCAACCAGCACTGCCTGCATCAGTTCAGTATTAGGAGCGACTTCCTTCAAGCGCTTGGCGAACTCCTCATCAGCCGTGTAGCCATCCCCAGCCACGTGCAGAATCTCTGGTTGCAGGCGCTTGGCCAGGTCGATCATCTCATCAGGATCGTTCGTCAGCATGATCAGTACCATCTTGACCCCGCGCAAACGGCATTCCTCATGAATCTGGTCAACACGGTACAGCGGTACGCGGTGAGCAGGCACGCCGCCCATCTGCATTGGTACCAGGCCGATATTGTCGGCACCGGCTTCCATGGTTTTGATGGCTTCGTCTAGTTTAATAATTGAGTAGAGCTGCTTGATCATCTTAGATTCCTCCTTGGTTTCATTCAGCCTAAAATTTGCCTCTCAGCATCGTTTAAAGGCTGTTTAGTCATTGTTTTGATAATTACACGCTGACTGCTTGTTCAGCTTCTCACGGCTTTTAAGCGTTGCTGAAAGTTCAACTGTTTTTGTGTCAGCTTGGCCGCGACCTTTGCCGGTGTGATGTCAGGTACTGATTTTTCGCTTTCCAGCGCGATGCTTGCGGCTGCCTGCGTGTATTGGCAGACCTCGTTAAGATCCGTGATTCCACGGTAGCGGCACCAGACGATCGTAGCCGTACTGCAGTCGCCCGCGCCGTTTGCACTGACGATCTTGGTGGTCATCGTTGGCACGTGCGCCGACTGACTGCTGCTCATGGCCATGATGCCATCTTTGCCCAGCGAGATGAAGACGTTTTTGACGCCGTATTCCAATAGCTTAGCCGCGGCGATCTGAGCCGTCTCGTAATCGGTGATCTTAATGCCGGTCATCATTTCGGCCTCGATTCGGTTCGGCTTGAGCGTGTCAATCTTGTCTAAAATCGGAATGACGCGCTTGCCCTTGACGATTGACACCGGATCAACAAAGATTGGCGCCGTCACGTGCTCGCCAAGCCACTTGATCGATTCTTCCGGCAGGTTGGCGTCAATCATGCACACGGACGCGTGATTGATAAAGTCGAGCCGCTTTGCCAGAAATGCCGGCGTGATGTTTTCACAGATCTTCATGTCGTTGATCCCCAAAAGCATGTCCCCGGTTTCATCAGTGACATAGAGATAGCCCGATGAACGCTGACCGGTCAGTTTTTCAGCGTAGTCCAGACGAATGTCGTGCTGAGCGCAGGAATGCTCCATGACGATACCGTTCATATCGTCGCCGTAAACGGTAATCAGATACGTTGGCACTTCCAGGCGCGCCAGGTTCTGAGCAATGTTTTGCCCAACGCCCCCGACTGCCATGCCAATCTGACCGATATTTGAATCACGCGGAATGACCTTCTCATCGGGAATGCCGAAGATATCCATGTTCATGCCGCCTATGACTGCTACGTATGGTTTCTCGCTCATCGGATGACACCTCTTTCTAATTCTTAAACATAAGATTAATTGCTTAAACCTTTGTTGATAGCCTAATCTTAACCCTTTGTGAAAGCGCTGTCAATATGGCGCAAAAAAAAGAGCGCCATTTTAACGCCCTTAGCATCATGACGGTCATTAAGGCTATTCATCATGATTTGCATATTTGATTCATTCGTTCGCCAGTAGCGTGCCAACTCGATCGCTGACGCTTTTGACGGTGGCCATTGTTAGTCCACCAATCCTGATCATCAAGTCAAGCGTATCGTCCAGCGATTCATGACGCAATTGCGCATAGGCAAGCGCGGCCGTCATCGAAGCCCCGACGCCATTCGTGTTTTCCACGCGCAGGTCAGGCTCGTAGCCATGATAGAGCACGCCATCCTGATCAGCCATGATCATTCCCATCTGATCCAGATACAGATAGACGCGCGTTTTAAAGATGTCATAGAGCTTTTCGGCGCATTCCTTACCGTCTTTGATATCCATGATCTTAACGCTGGCCATGAACGATCCTTCCACGCCATTGATGACCAGTCCCTCAAGATTAAGATTGTCCTGCAGCAGGCGCGGCGTCTTGGTTACCGAAACAGCCTTGGCATATATCGGCACGCGCACGTTGTCATAGATCCAGCGAATCGTTTCTGCCGGCAGATTGGAGTCAATAATCGCGGCTTTCCCGGCATTGATACCTGCCAGACGTGATTCCAGAAATTTTGGCGTGATGAATTCATTGATCTGCATGTCGTCAACGCCAATGATCCGCTCGCCATCACCCTGGTTGACATAGAGATAGACCGACGTTTTTCGATCCGGCAGCTGCTTGGAGTACGAAATGTCAATACCGCGACGATAGGCATCCTCTTTGAAGCGGGTGCCATAGTCGTCGCTGCCGAAAACCGTGATCAGGTTGGTGTCCAATCCCAACGCGGCAGTATTCGCGGCAATGTTTCTGCCCAGACCGCCCAGATGCGTCGTCACTCGACCGGTATTTGAGCCCTTCAAGACCACCGGATAGTCGCTGACGATGCCATAGATGTCCATGTTCACGGCACCAATCACCGTAACATATTCTTTTTTAGGCAGCACGTAGCCCTTGCCCAGAATCAGCCCTTCCTTGATCAGCCGCGAGATGTGCGAAGCTACGCCCGGCCTGGTAATGCCAAGCTTTTCCGCCAGCTCCTTTTGCGAGATCATCGGATTTTGCCGAATCAGGTCTAGAATCTGCTTTTCACGCTCTGTTGGCAAGATGTCATCCCCTCGGTGAGTTCGCGTCTTCTTTTGTCGACCAGCCGCTGCAGACGATCCAGGGTATCCAGGTCATCAATCTGGCTGATATACAGATCGGCAGCCGCGCGCAGTCGCAGCGACTCAATATTTTTAGTCTGTTCTCTCAATTTATCGCTCATTATGTTTCCTCAAACTCTCTTGATAGTATCAAGTACCATTAAAGCAGAAATCAGCAGTCATGGCAAAGAATCAAGAATTCACGCCGCTAGCTGAACCCGTGCTGCTGATTGACTTATACCCGTGGAATCTGGTCACGCGTCGGTCGTCAGTCATCAACCAGTCAAAGCGTTCTTGCCGCGTGCTTCAGCATTCCACGCCCCACAAGCCGTCAATCCTATCGACGCACTCATGCAAAACGCCATTGAGCCCCAGCAGCCACTCATCCGGAACCATCATTCCCTCGTACTGATAGATCTGGCCCTGCTGATTGGCTATGGCCAGATGCCAGGTTGGCCCATCCGTGATCGTGTATGGCGGATAGCCTCCGTCAAAGATCTCATGCAGATAGGCAAACAGCCGACTGATCTGCTCCGGTTTCATCAAGAAGCGCTGTCTGCGAATCGGCGTGACCGTTTCTTTTTGGCCATCGATGTAGAACGAGTTAAATCGCACCAGTCCGTTCCGATCGATAGTCAGATGCTGTTCAGTCTCATGATACGGGTTGTGTGGCCGCGTCTCGGGCAGACCATACTTTTTGTTCATGAACCCCCAGGCCAGGTTGAGCGAAACCAATGAAACGCGGTCAATGCGTCCTTTAAGATCATTATTCATGCTATTACCCCTCTGCAAGTATTTGACGCGTTTTCCGGCGTGACGCGAACGAATCGGCGGCAAATGAGGACAGCCGCGCGTTGACAGCGGTCAAAACACCGTCAATCACGCTGACAGCTCTCATCGCGTGCTGAGCGTCGCTGATTTGGGGTAATTCGTTCCCAAATCATACTCATTCGCTCGATCCGCGCCAACCGCCAATAGAAAGCGCTATCATGATTGAGGTTCTTGCAAACTTACAGATGGAAGGTGATATCCGAAGCAGAACGGTCCCTTACGGATGGCTATCGCTTCTTGGTGGCCGACAAGCAGCGACTATTGGTTATCTACGGCGCTTTAAAATATCGTGGAATTTATCGATCTCATCAGGATTTCGATGACCTCGCCCAGCAAGCAATGGGCTGGTATGCGGAAGCCTATCGCGACTTCCCAGGTTCCCCTGAAAAAGACCAGTCATCATTTTCGCATTATGCTTTCCAACGGATCGACTGGCACCTCAAGGATCGTTTCAAACGCCAAAAAGTTCGCGCCAATCATCAGTGTCTTCATCTGGACGCGGGATTGAATGGTGAGAACGCCAGCGAATGGCTCATTGATTCAGACTGCGATGCCGCTCTGATCGAACGAGCCGCCGCTCAACAGCTGTGGCGCCGGCTTTGGCCTTATCTAACTCAAAAAGAGAACTCGTATCTGCGGTGCGTCATCGAGCTTGGCCTCAACAACAAAGAGATTGCTGAGCGCTGGCAGACCACACCACAAGCCGTCTCCTACGTAAAAAAGCGCGTAATCGAAAAAGCAAGGGCCATTTACAGCGCGCCGCCAAAAATCGCGTAGTCTCTTGCATAATCCCTAAAACTTGACTACCTCGAATCTCTCCCAGCATGTCTTGAAAAACAAGGCATGCTGTTTTTGTTTGGAGCCTGGCAGATCAGCCTAGGGAATTCCAAGACGCGATCAGTGATTGGTGCCGTCATAAGGAGCAATCAGCTGTTTTTTAAGCAGCCGTTTGAACTCCTCATCCATGGGGTGGCCATACAGCTTATTGGCGATGCTGTCCAGAGCATTTTCCAGCACCTCATAGCGGACCCGATTCTCAAGCTGATGCAGATCATCAAGGTGATTGAAGTCCGGATGCCTCTCACAGCAGCGCTCGCCCTCGTAGTTTTTCCGCACCATTTCCAGATGCTCGATCAGCGCGTGACTAACCTTGGCTGCCGCGTTAAGATTGCGCTTGATCGTATCAATAGCGACATTGATCATCACGCGAATCGTCTGGTGATCATAGCCGTCAAACGACAATACGGAACATCCCCTGCGCGAACTGTCGAATCCATGGGGCGAAAGATTGTCAGCACAGATAAAGATCGCGGCCCGATTGCGCAGCCCTGTCAGCGGTACCAGCCGATGCCGACCCGAGACGCACCCCACCGACTGAGCATTGGTCTTCTTGTACAAAGTCGTCATGGTGTTGCGATAGACATGATACTCCTGGGACAGCTCGCTGATCAGTTCCGAATACCGTCGCTCCACGTTCAGTAAGCGTCCGCGGCGGTCAATAACGATCGTGCTGTCCTCGCCGTCATGAAGCCAACGCATCAGCAGAAGCATGCTGCCCCAGTCCAGGTGATAGGCCTCATGCACGTCATCAAACTGCAGATGATCCAGCTGACGCAGATCAATCAGCCGGTCATCGGCATATTCAGCGTTAGACGTCTTTTTCATGGAATACTCCTCCCCTAAAGTACGATTATGAGCCAAAAAGACGGCTCCATTCCTCATGCTATCAAGGGTTGTATGTGCTTACAATGGTTCTGAGGAAGTTCTCATCATATTTTTAGTATACGTCTAAGAAATCAAGGTTTGTGAACGCATTTGAAAACAAAAAAGTATAACTGGTCTAGTCGCCCGATGAGAATTTTATTGCCGATTTTTGCCTATGCCATTCCCGGATTGAGACCGTTCTGCTTGAGGCCGAAAATCTGCTTTTTGAAATCCTTAAGCGAAAATGGCGGCTGGAATTTCTCATGCTCTGAACTTGGCGACTGCTGCTCCGTGTTTGCTGATGAAGCGAAACGACGCTTGTCATCTGGCGTGGCTTGGGGATAGGCGTCCATAAATTCAGCCGCGGTCTGACCAATCGCCTGTTCGACGATTCGCTGCTGAGAGTCGTTGGACTGCGGCGCGTTTTTTTCGTTGGCGATCCGCTTTGTCAGCCAGTCTGCCGGATAGTCGGCAAATTGATTGTTTTGAGCGCTTGGCTGAATAGCGGCATCGTTCATCTCGGTGGCTGACTGAGCGTTCTGGTCAAAGTTACACGTGAAATTTGAGCTGTTTGCGTTAACGGGATTGCTGGACTGCCAATTCTGCTTTGACGGCATGATCGGCACTTTACGGAACTCATATTCTGATTTAGACGCTGCATGGCTTTGTACAGTGCTTGGCGTGTCGTCTTCCGGCAGTTTGAGAATTGGAATCTTAGGCGCGTTGCGGAACTGGCTGAGCATCTCCTGCGTCATGATCCGGAATTTTTTACGATTCTGGTTCATAGTCGAAAAGCTTGCGTCCAGGAATTCAGCAGCCTTCAGGTGATCATAGACCATGTCGTCCAGGTTGGTGATGCCATTAGCGCGATCCGTGTAGAGAATCTGGGCGATATAGGCCGGTGGATTGCTGATAGAGTATCTTTTGCTGAGTTTGATGGCACAGCTCAGCATTCTGGCGCCAAACTGTTTCTTCAGACTCTCCAGATAACGAGCCGTGTAGTTGGTCAGATGTCCAAACTGAGAACGATACAGGGCGAACGCAAAATCCAGATCATTATCGTCAACGAGTCCTAAAGAGCGTTCTTCAATCGGCTCAGTCGATGGCTTCGTCTTTTGATCCTCAGCGGTTGTTGGCTGGCGCGTGTTGTCAGATTTATTTGCGGACGCGATGTTGATGGATTTGTTTTGAATTTTTTCCTCGCGATTTTTCGCGGAGGAATCAATCGAATCTACGTTGTCTAAATAGTTATTTAATAGCTTTGTCTTACTTGTGTTCACATTTTGCACGTCGCTAGGTTCGGATTTTGAACTCCGAGCAAATTGTTGATATGACGCGGTTTGATAGCTGTTTTGGGTGTTTTCGCGGTGTTCACATTTTGCACTCCGCACGTAATTGTTGACGTACACCCGATATTCGCTCATTCCGGTTCGTTCAACATGAATCAGACCAAACTTGATCAGCTTTTTCCGAGCGTTGGTCACGGTATGACGAGACGTGTGCAGCAAGGCGGCCATCTCTTCGTTGGTGAAGTAGATAAATGGCTGACCGTTGCTGTCGATGAAGCGCGAGTTGCCGTTTTGCGCGTTGCGGATTGAGCCATCAAGCCGTGAGCGGTAGAGAGAGTACATCAGCATTGAGTTGCCATCGAGTTTTCGATAGTTGTCATTTTGGAGCAGGTCCAGCTCGACTTTAACAAATTTTGAAGTCATAAAAAAAATCTCCTTCCTTACCAGCGGCAGTGAAAGAGACTATCTCAAAAACACTCAAGCACTTTCAGCAATGCGCAAAAGTCATGCGACCAAGCCAATTGCCTTTGATGAATGCACTCAATAATGCTATAATGTGACTGTATTAAAAATTAAAATAAACTGGATATCTCAATCATAGTCTTGTTACTATGTCACACTATAGCATCATGATTGCCGTGCTTGAGTATTCAGGATAATCTCAGAATCATGAGCGGCCACTCATGATTCTTTTTTTATTGCCTGAATCTCTAATTCGTTTTATGTTTTATAAAGAACATTCTGCTGTTTATTCTAACTATTTTAATTAAAGCGGTTACAAAGATATTTTAACCGATATCGATTAAATTTTGCAGTCTTGATCTAACAAAGTTCAAAACGATTTACGCCTTCAAGGCCAATCGTTTTGGATGATCGATTCTCTAACAACTCCATGTGGTTTTTATATCGATCATTAAAGTAATAATTACACATAAATATTCCTAAATCAATAGCGATTTTCGGGTAGTTAACTATTTACAATTCACTATTAACAATTTACAATGTGGAAGATGAATGAGAAAAAATTGGCAGATTCGAAATCCCTTGTGTCAGAATAGATTAGAAAAACTCTGCTAATGTTAACAATTCACAATTAATTATTCATTATTTGCTATTTACAACGAGAAAGTTTGATATAATATTTTTGATAACTAGCGAAATAGCGAAAAAACTATTGATGAGGTGAAAAATAATGAGTGCTACCGTAATGTCCTTTTGCAATCAAAAGGGTGGTGTCGGGAAGACGTCGACGACTGCTTTGGTCAGCTACAACCTGTCCAAGCTCGGCTACAAGACGCTGGTCATTGACTTTGACCCCCAGGCAAACATCACGCAGCTCTTTTTGAAGACCAAGACGCGTGGCCAATCTGCCGTGGCAACGATCAATAAGTCTTTAATGACGGTGCTGCAGAATGAGGAACCGCTGACCAACGCGATTCTGTCAATCAATGAAAATCTGGATCTGATTCCAACGGCGGTTGACTTCTCTTTGTACGGTCGTTTTCTTGAGAACAAGGAATCTGATGAAAAGAGCCGTGTTGCCTACTTCCGCAAGCTGCTTGAAGATCAGTTGATTGATCATTACGACTTTATCTTTATCGACGTTCCGCCTACGCTGGGACTTTCCAACGATACGGCCTTCTACGCCTGCGATCAGATCATCATCGTTCTGCAGACGCAGGAACGATCCCTGGTTGGTGCCGAATACCTTCTTGAATATCTGCAGCGGGTAATCATCAATTCCTTCCAATCCAAGGTTGACGTTATCGGTCTGCTGCCAGTGCTGTCCAAGCGCGACTCTTCCGTTGATGCCAAGATTCTTCAGTCGGCAAGCGAGGAATTTGGCGAGGACAACATTTTCGACAGCCACATCACGATCATGGAACGGGTTAAGCGGATGGACATGACCGGGATCACTGACAACGACAAGGATGCCTGGGACCGCAAGACGCAAAATGCGTACAAAGCGGTCGCCGAGGAAATCATCGAACGACTGAACAAGGGCAAGCAAGAAAAGGATAATCAATAAAAGGAGCGATTTAAAATGGGCTTGTTAAATCACGACATGAAGAAGGATGAACGTCCAGAAATGAAGCACGGCGCGGACTTTGTTGTTGAAAAACAGGTCAAGCGCGAAGATATCGTTCAAAACTCTGAACAGGTTACCTACTCTACCAACGTGCGGGTCGACAACCACGTTCGCAATCAGCTGACGGCATTGGTTAACGTTGGCGCGGCAAAGAACGTGCGCGAGCTGGAAAAGAAGATGATCAGCACGGCCGTTGACCAGCTGCCAAACAGTGACCAATCACGCTTCTACCAGATCCTGCGCATTCTGGAAGAAAAGGACATGCTGACGTCACGCAATAAGTAGCATTTGCCGCGTGAATGCGACACATTAAATATGTAAGCTTAAAAGGCCTGATTCCACGATCAACTGGAGTCAGGCCTTTAGTATTTGTTGAAAATTAATTCTGTTTTCTATCTTCTATTAATAAAAGAATTATTTGTTGTTTTCGGCACCAAAGTTCTTGGAGGCACCAGGTAATTTAAACGTGTTTTCGTATAAGTACTTCGTGGTGAGCTTTTCAAGGTAGCCGTCCTTGTACAGCTTGTTCAGCTCTTTGTTGATAGCTTTGACTGCCTTGCGATTCTTTTCACTCTTGTGCAGCAGGAAGTAGCTGCTTTCTTGACCGATTGACTTAGAAACTCTCAGATTCTTACCTTCCTTGGTCGTGGCAACCGACTTGTAGGCCGCGTATGGGTAAATAGCTACGTCATACTTGCCTTCCGCGATTTGCTTTAAGGCATCCCCAGTCGTCTGATCACCAATTCCCTTCAAATCAATCTTATTGTTAGGGTGTGAGTTGTTGTAATTAACGATGACGCTATAGCGAGCATCATCAGTTGAGACTGGTTCGAGCTTGAGCTTCTTCTTGGCAACTTCAGCAAGCGAATCTGCGGTTTTGCCGCCCTTCCGCTCAACCAGACGCAGGTCATCCAATCCAGTTGCGTTAGTGTGGAGGTAGTTCTTGAACCGTTCCTTGTTGTACCAGAAGTTGGAGAGAGCAAGGTCGTACTTGCCAGACTGCAGTCCAACAAAGACCGAATTTTGTGATGTAAAGGTCGTCTTGAATTTATATTGCGGCAGATCCTTGTCAATCTTTTGAATCAAGGTGCCATAATAACCGCCTGCTTTGCCATCCTTATTGACGATATAGGGTGCGTTGCCGTTTGGTGCCGCAACGTTAATGGTAGTTACCGAATCGGCCTTGGCAACGTTGGCAGCGGGTCCGGCCAGAGTAAACGTGGCAAGTCCGGCAACGGTCAAACTAGTTAAAAACTTGCGAAAATTCATAATAGATAATCCCCTTTTTCTAAAAATACGATTGTGCTAGGCGTTGACTGGCGAATAGCGACGCCGGATCAAAAACTCTGTCAGTTGGAAGAGCCGAGCGATTACCCAGCAGATGACGATATACACAATCAGCGCGTCCAAATAGGTTTCCAGATACTTAAAGCCAAGCGATGAAATGATGTTGGCCTTTCCCATGATCTCAACGATACCGATGTTGTAGACCAAAGCCGTATCCTTAACCAAATCAAGCAGGATGTTGGTCAGGTTTGGCAAAAGATTCGCAATCAGCTGCGGAACCACAATCTGCTTCATCGCGCGAAACGGTGTCATGCCCACAGTGACAGCTGCTTCGTATTGACCAGAGTCGACAGCGTGGTAAGCGGAACGAAGGCTTTCGGAAAGGTTAGCAGCGACATTGAGTGAATAAGCGAGAAACGCGATTAATAATGCCGGGAGTCCGTTAGTGCTGACGTTCCATCCCCAGCTCTTCATAACAACGAGCAATTGAGGCAGCCCATAGTAGACAACATACAGCTGAACTAGAATCGGCGTGCCACGAATGAAAGAGACCAACGTAGCAACAAGCGGCGTCACGATTGGAATCGGACGTTTTCGCTCGCGTGCCATGACGATTAGAATCGCCAGGATCAAACCGGCTAGCGTGGCCACCAATGCAATCAGCAGCGTCATGGGAGCGGCGGCAATGATCTGTGGCAAAGACTGTTTGGCGAAATTTAAATCAAACATAGTCGTCCCTCCTTAAGCCATCATCTTGGCATAGTGACCGCGAATCAGACGAAAGCCCCACTCGATCACCAGCACGATTGCCCAATATATCAAGGCTAGGATGATGAAAATCTTTAGCTGATAGACGCCTGAAGTCTGATTGGAGAGGTTGGTAGCCTGATTGTACATATCGTAGAGACCGATTACGTAGACCAGCGAAGTTGCCTTGACCAAGCCAATCAGCAGGTTCTCAATATTTGGCAGAGCAATCATGGCAGTCTGCGGTACGATGATCTGCCAAAACGAGTGCCGATCCGACATTCCAACTGACCGAGCAGCTTCAAGCTGACCAGGATCAACGGATAGATAAGCACTGCGAAAGGCCTCGCTTAGGTAGGCGCTCCAGCCGATTGTCAGTCCCAAGATGCCAAACGTCATTCGTGTCCAGTGGTCAATGTCGATACCAATCGATTTCAACAGAACCGGCAGACCATAGTAGGCGAGCAGCAGCATCAGCAGTGGCGGTGTTCCACGCACCAAGCCAAGATAGAGACGTGCGATACTGCGGGCCAATCTATTCTTTCTAAGGTTCAGCCAGGCAAGAAAGATACCCAGAGTCGCGGCTAGGAAGAACGAGGCGACTAGAAGCGTCAGCGTGTTTGGAAGGCCACGCAGAACCACGGATATAATTTTGATCGTTTTCAATCATCCCACCTCACTAGTAGTTTTCCGCCAGTGACAATAAGAACTGACGAGTTCGCTCTTTTTGAGGATGTTCAAAGATCTCGGTTGGCGTCCCCGTTTCAACGATATGACCATCAGCAAAGAAGATAATCCGAGTGGCAACGTTGCGTGCAAACCACATCTGATGAGTAACGACGATCATGGTTTGTCCCTGCTTGGCCAAGTGCTGCATGTCATTCATGACCGTGCCGACCAACTCGGGATCCAGTGCTGAGGTTGGCTCATCGAACAGAATGATCTCAGGGTGTAGAACCGTGGCGCGAGCGATGCCGATTCGCTGTTGCTGACCACCAGAAAGCTGGGATGGATAGTGATCTTTTTGTTCTTCCAGGCCTAGTGTCTTGAGTGCTTGGAGCGCGGTGGCCTCAGCCTTCTTTTGTTCGATGCCTTGGCCATATATCAGTCCTTCCGCGATGTTTTGCAGAGCGGTTTTGTTTTTGAAGAGATTGTAGTTTTGAAAGATCATAGCTGTGTGGCGGCGAACCCATTGAACCTGCTCTTTTGTTGGCTTTGACAGATCAATCTGCTGATCTTGAAGCCGCAACGTTCCTTGATCGGCCGACTCCAAAAAGTTGAGGTTTCTTAGTAAAGTAGTCTTGCCTGAGCCAGAGGGACCAATGATGACTACCACCTCGCCAGAATCGATGTTGAAGTCGATGCCCTTGAGAATCTCTTTATCGTTGAACCGTTTATGCAGATTCTTGACTTCTAGTAGCATATGCAGCCTCCCCTCTAGAATTCGTGCGCGGCTTCAATCGCCCAATTGAGATGCTCGTAAGGAATATCACGTGGTACCGTGCAGTCGGCGCCAAGAATCACGCCTTTCGTTCCCGCCTCAAACAGCAAGTCGCGAACATAGGACTGGATTTCCTCTTTGCTGCCAGAATAAAGAATTCCCTTGCGGCTGTTGTCAAATCCGCCGAGTACAACGCGATCGCCAAACAGCTTCTTGCCCTCGCCCAGCGTGTAACCGTCTGCTTTGGTTGCCCAATTGATTACCTGCAATGGGTAGTTGGTGAACCATTCCAGATGATTGGTGGCACCATCGAATCCGCAGATGTGCAGAATGTTGACTTCAAACTCTTGATTAATGGCGTTTTGTACTTTCAAATCAACTGGTTCCATTACCTCAGCAAAGAATTCATGATTGTCAGCGCGCGGATCCTGGATGGACTGGGTGCTGTAGTAGATACCATCAATATCGGTCTGTGCACGCAGCTTCTTGATGACTTTGACCTGGTCGTCAGCAATAACGTCCAGCACGTGCTTAACGATCTTGGGATTCTGCTCATAGAGGTCAAAAAAGCGTTCATTAGCCAGGGTCAAAGCTTTTTCGTAATGTTTGATCAAAGCCCATTTGAGTAAGATTAATGGCGAAAATACCGTTACGAATAAAGGCTTGTCCCCGACAATCTCGCGTTGATGTCTGGCCAGGTCAACCTGTCCCGTGATCCAGGGGTCGTCTGATTTTAATGGCTTAACCTGTCCTAGCTGACTGAGGTCATGGGGATCATTCACGTTATGGAATGGATATGGAAAATAGCCGTCAAGCATTGTTTTAACCAAGTCCACGTTGACCGCATCTAGATAATCACGATGACCGTTCAAGTTGGTTGCAATGACTTCGGGATGTTTGGCGGCATCGGTAAATTCGTTGTCGGCAAAGTGGCGCCAGAATGAGATTGGCACGCCAGCCGTTGATGATTCGTTGTGCAGAACTTTTAAAACCTCGTTGCGCATGTAAAAACCTCCTAAGCAAATGAAAAAGGGCTGCTGGTCACTGAACATGACCGGCAGCCCTGATAGTTGGGTTGATATTGAACGTTCCCTGGAGAGGGTACGCATGAGTAATGGTGTACCCTAAAAAGAACGTCTAACCGAAATCATGTCAGTTTGACGAATATCTTGAGTACACATGCAACATGCATTATCAAAGAAATTAAACTTAAACATGACTTCGAACCCCTTTCGTACAAATTTATTATGGGCACAATACTATGCGCATCCCCATAGAATGTCAACGGTGATTTTAATATTTTTTTAATCTTGGCTTTTTTCTACATTAATTGGCAAATGCTAAATTATTTTAGTATTCCCCCAGGCCGGCTCCGCTTCCGCTTCACGGGTCTCCTCTCCGGCGGGCCGCATGTGCCATGCTTA
>ENA-ORUB01002166-ORUB01002166.1-human-gut-metagenome-genome-assembly--contig:-NODE-2166-length-19135-cov-3.521331_pt1 | contig 19135 bp, 20 predicted proteins | sample MGYA00241918_ERZ509200 | MGnify/ENA primary metagenome ERZ509200 (study PRJEB26280, sample SAMEA2338853) | human gut metagenome | biome: human gut; feature: human-associated habitat; material: faeces... | reverse complement strand
GCCACCGTGTTGAGCGATGCCGTCGCCCCCGCCGTGAAGATCACCTCCTCGCGGTGCGCGGCGCCGATAAAGGCGCGGATACGGTCGCGCGCCGCTTCGTAACGCTCCGTCGCCTCTTCGGCCAGACGATGTACGCCGCGGTGGATATTGGCGTTCAACTCCCGATGCAGGTAATCGACCGTATCGATCACGCAACGAGGCTTCTGCGCCGTAGCCCCGCTATCGAGGTAGACCAGCGGGCGGCCGTATACCTCGGTCGAGAGCAGCGGAAAATCCGCACGTATCTTTTCAACATCAAACATTCCTACATCCGTTCGAGTTTCGTCACGATCCTCCGATAAAGTTCCTCGCAAAGCGGTTCGACGGCACAATGCGCCGCGATCGCCGCGACGAATCCCTCCATCTGCAACCGCCGTGCCTGTTGTTCGCTCAGGCCGCGCTGCCGCATGTAGAGGATCGCCTCGTCGTCCATCTGCCCCACCGTGGCGCCGTGCGTACACTTCACGTCGTCGGCATAGATCTCCAACTGGGGCTTGGCGACGATGCGCGCGCCGGTCGAGAGTTTGACGTTGCGGCTCGTCTGCTGCGCGTCGGTACGCTGCGCGCCGGGCGCCACGTAGACCAAACCTTGAAAGGCGCCGGTCGCCTCGCCGCCCGCAACGCCTTTGACGAGCGAACGGCTGCTGCAATCGGGTACGTTGTGACTGACCCGCACGCCGACCTCGCAATGCTCCTTGTCCGCAGCCAGAAACAGACCGTCCAGTTCGCTGCGGGCGAACGCACCGTCGAGATCGATGCGGTAACTCACGTTGGCACTCGTCAGCTCGGCCATCGTCACCTCGCAGAGGCTTCCGCCTTGTTGACGGATCGAGCATTCGACGAAAGCCTCGTCAATAAACATCTCGACGATAGAAAGTTTCGCATTCTCACCTACATCGATGCTCAATGTCGCCGACTCAGGTTTCGTGTGGACGATGACCAACCGTGCCCGATCGCCCTCACCCACCGCGACGGCATATTCCGTCGGGTCGAGCAACGTATAGACCGGTCCGTCGACCAGCGCAGCGCGTTGGCCGCGCAACGCCTCGAACCCCTCGCCTTCGATCCAATCCAACCGCTCCATCACGCCTCCCTGTAATCGTTGATAAGCCAGTCGTAGCCCTCCTTTTCGAGTTTGAGCGCCAGCGACTTGTCGCCCGAATGGATGATGCGGCCCTTGTAGAGCACATGCACCACATCGGGCACGATGTAATCCAGCAGACGCTGGTAGTGGGTGATGACCACCGTGGCGTTGTCCGCCCGGTGGAGTTTGGTGACGCCCGTGGCGACGATGCGCAGGGCGTCGATGTCGAGCCCCGAGTCGGTCTCGTCCAGGATCGCCAGCTTCGGATCGAGCATCGCCATCTGGAAAATCTCGTTCTTCTTCTTCTCGCCGCCCGAGAAGCCTTCGTTCACGGCCCGCGAGGTGAGTTTCGACGAGAGTTCCACCACGGCGCTCTTCTCGCGCATGAGTTTCAGGAATTCGGCGGCCGAAAGCGGCTCCTCGCCGCGGAACTTGCGCTGCTCGTTGACGGCCAGCTTCATAAAATTAGCCATCGTGACGCCCGGGATCTCCACCGGATACTGGAAGCCCAGGAACAGCCCCAGCCGCGCCCGGTCCTCGATGGGCATCGACAGCAGGTCGCGGCCCAGAAACTCGGCCGACCCTTCGGTGACGGTGAACTTTTCATTGCCCGCCAGCACCGACGCCAGCGTCGACTTGCCCGAGCCGTTAGGCCCCATGATGGCATGCACCTCACCGGCCCTGACTTCGAGGTCGATACCCCGGAGAATCTCCTTGCCGTCGACCGAGGCGTGCAGATTTTTTACCTTTAACATATCATCAACTTACTATTATTCTCGTTTCCTTTTTTCGCTCTCGCAGGTCGTTTCCACGGCGTTCCGCCGTGTTTGCAAGCCTGACCCCACCCTAAACCCCTCCCTCGGGAGGGGCTTATCGCATGCGACCGGATTGCAGACGCAAACAGCAAACTACCCTACGCTGCCTTCCAACTGGAGAGCCAGCAGTTTTTGCGCCTCGACGGCGAATTCCATCGGCAGTTTGGCCAGCACCTCGCGGGCATAGCCATTGACGATCAGCCCCACGGCGTCCTCGGTCGAGAGTCCGCGCTGGTTGCAGTAGAACAGCTGGTCGTCGGAGATTTTCGAGGTCGTGGCCTCGTGCTCCACCACACCCGTCGGGTTGCGCACGTCGATCACCGGGAAGGTGTGCGCCCCGCACTTGTCGCCGATCAGCAGCGAATCGCACTGCGAGTAGTTGCGGGCGTTCTCCGCCCCCTTCGCCACACGGACCATGCCGCGGTAGGAGTTCTCGCTCCGGCCCGCCGAAATGCCCTTCGAGACGATGCGGCTGCGGGTGTTGCGGCCGATGTGGATCATCTTCGTACCCGTGTCGGCCTGCTGGAAATTGTTGGTCATGGCCACCGAGTAGAACTCCCCGACGGAGTTGTCGCCCGCGAGGATGCAGCTCGGATATTTCCACGTGATCGCCGAACCCGTCTCGACCTGCGTCCACGACAGGCGGGCGTTCTCGCGGCAGATGCCGCGCTTGGTGACGAAGTTATAAATGCCGCCCCGGCCCTGCTTGTCGCCGGGATACCAGTTCTGAACGGTGGAATACTTCACCTCGGCGTCCCGCTCGACCACGATCTCGACCACGGCGGCGTGCAGCTGGTTCTCGTCGCGCTGCGGCGCGGTGCACCCTTCGAGGTAGCTCACGTAGGCGCCCTCGTCGGCCACGATCAGCGTGCGTTCGAACTGCCCCGTGCCGGCGGCGTTGATGCGGAAATAGGTCGAAAGCTCCATCGGGCAGCGCACGCCCTTGGGGATGTAGCAGAACGAGCCGTCGGAGAAGACCGCGGCGTTCAGCGCAGCGTAGAAGTTGTCGGTATAGGGCACGACGCTCCCGAGGTATTTTTTCACCAGCTCGGGAAAGTCGCGCAGCGCCTCGGAGATCGAACAGAAGAGGATGCCCTTCTCGGCCAGCACCTCCCTGAAAGTGGTCTTGACCGACACGGAGTCCATCACGGCGTCGACCGCGACGCCCGCAAGGGCCATCTGCTCTTCGAGCGGGATGCCCAGTTTGTCGAACGTGCGCTTCAGCTCGGGGTCGACCTCGTCCATCGAACCGAGCTGCTTTTTGGGCTTGGGAGCCGCGTAGTAGATAATGTCCTGAAAGTCGATCGGGGGGATCGTCAGGTGGGCCCAGGTCGGAGGCTCCAGCGTCAGCCAATGGCGGTAGGCCGCCACGCGCCGCTCGGTCATCCACTCCGGCTCGCCCTTTTTGGCGGAGATCAGCCGCACGACCTCCTCCGAAAGACCCTTGCCGATGGTTTCGGTTTCGATGTCCGTCGTGAAGCCGTACTTGTATTCCTGCTCTCCGATATTCTCCAGTATGTTTTTCTCGTTTTCTGCCATTACAAGCGAAATATCATGCAAAGATACAAAATTCCATTTACATTTTTACCATCTCCCCTGCAAATCCGGTTCCGCAACGGTCAAACGGCAAAAAAGAGGCGCGGAACGTTCCGCGCCTCTTTCATGCGAAGCCTTCCGGCTATCTGGCAGCCCCGGTATCGTCGGTCGCCGTCCACGTACTGTCGCCGGCAGCCCAGCTGGTCGACAGGCCCGTGATGTTGGGCGAGAGCACACCCGCCGTGACCGAGAGGGTCATCGCATAGTCGGTTCCCGCGTCGTCGCCGCCCGAGCCGCCGCAGTCGGCGACGCTGACCGCATTCGAAGGAATCGCGGGCCGGGCGACCTGCGGCATCTCGAACGGAAGGTTGCAGGCCGGGGCGTGTGCGCGGCATCCTGCGGCGGCTGCCAGGAGCGCCGCGGCTGCGCAAATCGTCACTTGTCTGAAGTTCATAAGAGAGGTGGTTTTATTCGTATACGTAAAATTTTCGCAATTTCAGGTATACAAAAGTACACTGCCCCCGCTTATCGGACAGGGATTTTTTGACGCAAACGATGCACTTTTTCTCAAAACTGTCTGATCCGCGAAACGACGACCGGGGTCCGGGCCGCCCCCACCGACTCCATCAGTCCCAGGACGCATTCGGTATCGCTGCGGTCCTTGAGACATTCGCTCTTGCGCCAGATCATCTCGAACGCGTAGTCGATCCGTCCGCGGGCATCGGGCGTGAGCTGGAAGAGGTAGCTGGTCTTGTCGTCGGTCTGCGAGACGATCTGCCTCTGCGGCACGGCGACGGCCAGCCCGACGCTCTCGCGCTCCCACTTCACGGTGTCGTTTTCGGGGAAGTCGCGCCCGAAGGCGGCGATCACGTTATCGTTCTTACAAACCTCGCTTTCGGCCATCTTCATCACGCCGGTCGTGAAGACCAGTCCCCTGAAGTCGCCCTCGATGCGGTTTTCGACCTGCACGTCGCCGTGCCCGGCGTAAAGAATGTAGCGCGAGGTCATCGTGATCTCGCGCCCTCCGTAGCGCCACCCTTCGACCCGCATTTCGACCACCGTGCGGATGGGTCCGTCGGCCAGAATGCGGGCTTCGCGGCGTTTGAAATCGGTGATGTGGACCATCTTTCTCTCTTCGGCGTCCCAGCCCTTGAGCGTCCCCACGCCCACCGACCCGAAGACGCGCAGGTTGTCGTGGCCGTAGCCGCGGGAGAGCTGCTCGTCCGAAGGATACCACATCGTCTCGGCCAGCTCGAGCTGCGGACGCTTCTTGCCGTAGGTGTCGATGGTCTGCTTGTTGTCGAAATAGATGCGGTAGGCGGCGTACTCCGACTCGAAGGCCGGGCCGTGGTGGTGCAGTTTATGGTACATGTCGTTCTTCTCCGAGGAGGCGCAACCGACGGCTCGCAGGGTCTTGTCGGGGTTCTTGAGCCACATCTGGGCATGTACGCGTTTTTTGAAAACGCGCTTGTCGGGGTCCGAGGAGTAGAGAACCTGGAAATTCTGGCTGCCGGAAATGCCGGAGACGAAGACCAGTTCGCCCAGTTCCCGGTCCAACTGGGAGGGAATCCGGTGAACGCCGCCGAGCGACACGACGGCGCTCTGCGCCCACTCGGGCACATCGCGGATCACGACCGGACATTCGGCGCGCTTGCCCGTGACCGTCACACGGTAGAGGCATTTCCGGGTTTTGGCATTCAGGCTGCAAACGGCCCCGAGGGCCAGCAAAAGCAAGAGAATCCGTTTCATGGCTATTCCAGTTTTCGATGATTCGTTCCGGTCGTGCACAGCTTGGGAGAGCCGCCGGGGGCAGTCCGCCCGGGAAAGCGCACGGCGCAGCTTCGGGCAGCACCTCGGCGAGCGGCCGCACGAGGCGGTTTTCCGGCGCAGGCTGCGCTGCGGCGGATACCGCGACAAAAGCAGCACACCATATGTAATATGCAACGGGTGCGTTTCAAACCGGGGTCGAGGATTTACGCAAAAATACAAATTTTGACCGCATTTCTTTGTATTTCCCTAAAAAGATTCTATATTTGCACACCCTTTCGGAGTTAACAGCCGGAAGGCGTGTCCGGAGAGGTGGGTGAGTGGCTGAAACCACCGGTTTGCTAATCGCAAAAAGAGGCCAAACGGCAAAAAATACGCAAATCATTCATTTGCACTGATTTTTAACTAATTAACAGCGTTCGAATTATGTTCGGACGCTGTTTTTTTGTTGCATAATCAGCAGTTGAAAGGTACATTTGCTGTAAGAAGTTTTCTAATAGTTTTATAAAAATTTCTTGCCTTATGCCGACTTTTAAAACCGTTATTCATCCCCCGTACAAAAGAGCAGACGGGACGTTCAGAGTGAAAATTCGAATCACTCACAATAAACAATCGCGGTATCTGCCGACCCCCTACTACGCCAGCGCAGCAGAAGTAAACGACAAATTCGATTTCAAACGGGGAACCTCGTATGTTGATGATACCCGTCCTATAATTGATAAGTATAGAAAGGTCTGCAACAAATACGCCGATAAGATCGACACGATGGATGTCGGGCAAATCGTCGAATTAATCCAGAATTTCAAAGACGAGGAAAATTTCAAATTGGATTTCTTTGCTTATGGCCAATTACACATAGAGCGGCTCAAGGCAACGGGGCGCATACAAAACGCCACTATGTACGGAACGGCGTTAAGTGCGCTCCGGCGCTTCATTGGCCGGGATAATTTAGACATTCGGGAAATCACGTCTAAATTCGTCGGCAGATTTATAGATTTTCTTATTCAAGAACCACCGCGCCCCGGCCATAAGAAAGGCCGTCGGGCACCCTCTCTATATTTTTCGACGTTACAAGCCCTGCATAATGCAGCTAAAAGGGAATATAACGATGAAGATTTGGGGATTATCCGCATTCAACTCTCGCCGTTCTCAAAGGTGAAAAAGCCACCCATCCCGACAACAGACAAACAGCCTTTGAGTTTAGCACAATTCAGAAAACTACTTACCATCCCAGATGATACGTCATTTGTACGCAAAGGAGATTGCAATTTACAGGATTTAGGCCGGGATGTAGGCATCCTAACGTTCCTGCTCATCGGAATAAATACCGTAGACTTATACGAAGCAAAGGGAATACAAAACGGACGCCTTATATACAATAGGAAAAAGACCAAAAATCGCCGAACAGACAACGCACGGGTCAATATCCGTATTGAGCCAGAGGTAATGCCGCTGATCGAAAAATACCGTGATCCGACCGGGGTTCGCCTTTTCAACTTTCATAGGCTATACAAGAGTGTAAATAACTTTAACCGATCAGCGAACATAGGGCTTAAACGGATCGGAAAGATCATCGGATTTAAGGATTTAGAAACCTACACTTTCCGTCGAACATGGGCATCCTTTGCATGGAACTACTGCGGTATCCGGGATGATATTATAGATTTCGCGCTCGGGCACTCTCCGCGCAGCGCATCAAAACTGGCTCACATATACATTACCGAGGATTGGGATGTCGTCGATCAAGCCAACAGGCTTGTAATCGACTGCATTTTCAGCAATCGAGTGAATACAATCATTAAAAACACAATTCAGACCCAGCAGATTACCCTAATTGCCCCGAACAATCCATCCAGCACATTGGGGCAACGACTTATAGCGTCCCGATAAACCTCTTTGTTAAAATTCATTTTTTCGCCTGTTGCCCTAAAAAGCAGCAGGCGCATTTTATTTGATTGTCAGTCTTTTAGATATGTCGAGACCTTTTTAAATTGCTTGTATGCTATCTTTTCATTTTGTACCTTATAGTCACCGCAAAAATGTGATTTTTACATATTTCACACAACCTAAAACAAATATACAAAATGGACTACGAGCACATCAAACAGGGCGAATTACCTCGAACATGGAGTGATATTTTAGGGGGATTTGGCTGCGGGGAGATTAAAAGATTCCCTTTAGAGGGACAAGCATTAACCAATGCCCGGCACGCTATACCGCGCATGGGCCGTAAGGGGTTGAAATTCCGCACACGTTCAAAAGGCGATCATTTCTACATCCTTTGCACCGCCCACCAGCAGGATGGAGCTCGTCTTTCTCGCAAAGAAATTCAACAACTGTTCCGGAGCCTCGAACTCGGAGAATAACCCCCATGCCCTTATGCAAACTCAATGGCATATCAAGATTGACTGTGACTGGCAGACAATCACACACGAAATCACCCCGCGCGTTCGGGTGATTGTCGATCTGTCACACGCAATTCGAACAATAGCGAAAGACGGACAAGCCATCGACACTTGCCAATTTGGGCCCGACATCCTGCGACACTATCAATGGCTACTCCGAATAGCTGAAGATGCCGAACAGGTGAACACACAAAACTATGGATGATCTATTCGAACAGAAGAACCTGATAATGGAAAGCGCCGCGCTGGGTGCCTCTATCGCCCTCAACCGTTTGGGGCTGATTAAGGACGAAATTTCACAGCGTGAAGCGTTCCGTGTCTACGGAGAGAGCCTCGTGCGAACGTGGTTAAATCGCGGCTGGATAACCCGTATAAAACCGGGTGCCGGGAATACGAAAGTAACCTATTCCCGAATCGAACTCGACACCGTAAAGCAACTTTACAACAAAGGAAAATTGCGCTAATAACATGGCAGGCAGAAACGTAAAACGGGGTTTAGTGTATTTCCGGATGGACTGCGACATCTTCCAAGACCGGAAATTAAAACGGCTGATGCGTCGATGGCAAAACGACGGGCTGGCTGTCTACCTCGCCCTGCTATGTGAAATCTACCGGGACAAAGGGTACTATGTTACTGCGGACGACGATCTGATCGCCGACATCGCCGACACCTGCCTGCTCGACGATGAGCGCACGACACTTATATACAACGACTGCATAGACCTCGGCCTATTTGACCGCGAAATACTCAAGCAACAAGGCTTACTGACATCCAAAGGCATACAGGCCCGCTACCTCGACATTATGACCGTTTTGCGGCGTAAAGGCGGTATAGATGCAGCATTATCCCTCATTTCTTCGGAAGAAATAACCGAAGATGCGGAAAGAATACCCGAAAATTCGGAAAGACGGGCGAAAACTGACGAAACTATCCGAAGAAATGCACAGCAAACCCAATTTCCACCGAACAATGCGGAAGCTGTACCGGAAAATTCCGAAGAAACGGCTATTAACTCCGACAATAGAGAAAGAGAAGATAATAAAGCAGATGATAATTCAGAAACAAACCTACATACACATAGTGAAAAATGGAAAGGGGTTAAAGGGGAAAACCAAATCGAAAACGACCGGGCGGCCCTTGCCATGTTCAACCGCAGTTGGAACGAACTCGCCAAGCACGAACGAATGTATATCTGGGTTCGTCGCCACTATCCGATCATGTTGGAATTTGAACGGCCTTTGACCCTCGACAACTGCCGCAGCATCACGGACAGAATAACCGACTGGCACGATGTCGAGCGGCTTATGGAGAGCATAGCGAATCGCCGGAACGTATTAACCGCCCACACCAGCGCAATAGCCACATTCAACAGTTTTGCCCGGATGGATGTTGTATTGCAACGAAAGCAGAAGATATGACAGAACTGTACGACACAATATGCCGAATTGTTGAAGAAAAACGAGCGGCACGCCGCCATCCGACAATAGCCCTGTCGTTGGAAATATCCCAGCGTACAGGATGGCCCGTGTTCATCATAGAGTGGGAAATGCGCGAGTTGGAGCGAGCCGGGATAGTTTATGTCGGCAGAACCGCAGGCCCGGACTATGCCACTCCCCGGTGCGCTATATCGAAACAAATAAAGGCGTCACGCCCTTACATAAATCATTAACTAAAAAACAACCCAAGCCAATGACAAAAAAAGAGTTAGTAGACCTAATCGCGGACAAGCGAGATTTGAGCGCCCAGATGGTGCTTACGGTCGTAGAAGATTTTATGAAAATCATTCAAAGTAGCGTGGCCGATGGCCAGCGCATTTTTCTGCGTGGCTTCGGTGTTTTTCAGCCGAAAGAGCGAAAAGCCAAAGTAGGCCGAAACATCACACGAGGGGAACAACTCTCTATTCCTCCGAAACGTGTACCCCAATTCCGCCCTTACCCCCACTTTAAAAAAGTCGTGGAAAAGGGTAAGTAAAAACTCCAGCCCTGTCCTCGTGGCAGGGCTCCTTTAAGAAACGAAATGAGTGCACTCGAACATAAGATCGCATATTCCATCGCACTTCTCCGACGTGGTGAGGCGTTGGCCTTACGCATGTCCCCAGACGGCTATCATTTAGCATTCTCCGGCGGGAAAGATAGTATGGTATTATACCACCTCGCAAAGATGGCCGGGGTCAAATTCAAAGCCCACATGCAGGTAACAACTATTGACCCGCCGGAGCTCATGCAGTTTGTTCGGGCCAACTATCCCGACGTGGTGTTACACCGCCCGACGATCAACTTTTACGATCTGATCGTAAAGAAACAGATGCTCCCTTTACAGCATGTTCGGTACTGTTGTGCTTATCTAAAAGAACAGGCAGGAGCAGGAACCGTCACACTTTTGGGCATCCGAGCAGCAGAAAGTACCCGCCGGGCAGCACGCAACGAGTTAGAGGTATCTGGTCATAAATTCAGCGGGAGCCTCGACCAATTCAACCGACGATCTGATCGCAGCTTCGCGTGTGTGAACGGCAAAGACAAAATTATGCTTTCGCCGATTTTCCGCTGGTCGGATGCTGATGTCTGGAATTTAATTCGTGGACAAGGCTTACCATACTGCCGACTTTATGACGAGGGCTATCATCGTATAGGCTGCATATTCTGTCCAATGGCATCAACAAAAATTAAAGCCAAAGATCGCATGCGTTATCCCGGAGTTGAAAAAGCAATTAAACGCAGTATCCAACATCTAATCGACAATAATGGCTATATGAATAATTATCAAGCAACAGCAGATGAGATTTTTAATTGGTGGGTATCGAATACGTCCGCAAAGGAGTTTTTCGGAATGTTGAGGTTTCAGAGAACAATAGACTTTAACGATATATGAAACGTATTATCCGCGTGTTCCCAGCCCGAACCCATGCTACACCAGACGACGATCTGGTGCGCATCAACGCAATACCGTCTCTCTTTGACGAGGCCGACGAGGTGCACATCTCGGTCGCCTTTACATGGCACCTCAAATGGGCGGAATGGGCAGCGAAACAATGGGCTTGCGTTGCGCCGGTGAAAGTCGGCGGCCCAGCCCTCAACGAGCCGGGCGGGGACTTTATACCGGGCATGTACCTAAAGAAAGGCTACGTTATCACCTCGCGCGGCTGCCCAAACCGTTGCTGGTTCTGCGCTGTTCCCAAACGTGAGGGCGGCCAGCTTCGGGAACTACCTGTTACGGACGGCTGGATTGTCTCGGATGATAATTTACTGGCCTGCTCTCCCCGACACATTGACGAGGTATTCTCCATGTTGGCCAGACAACCACATCGGCCTATATTCACGGGCGGATTAGAAGCCGCCCTTATGACCTCTCAAATGGCCGCGCAGCTATACCAACTACACCCCCAAAGGCTATTTTTCGCCTACGACACACCGAACGATCTGGAACCGTTGCAAGAAGCAGGTAAGATGCTGACCGATGCAGGATTTTCGAAATCCAATCACGCGCTGCGCTGCTACATACTGATCGGCTACAAAGGTGACACAATGGAGAAAGCCCATAAACGGATGGGCGAAGCATGGCGGGCAGGGTTTATGCCCTTTGCCATGCTATATAGAGATAATAGCGGTCAGTTCGACCCTGCGTGGAAATGGTTTCAAGGGCAATGGGCCAATCCAAGAATAACCTATTGCAACTGTAAACGAGATTTCGGAGATTAACGCACCCCGTGAAAACGAAAAAATATGAGCGGTAACAAAGATAAACTGATCGCATTTAATTATTTCGGAGGAAAATTCGTCTGGTTAGAATACCTCTACGACAATTTTCCGCCCCACTTTACGCACCTGATCGACCTTTTCGCCGGCTCCCTTTGTGTATCGCTGAACTATCGGGGCCGGGTTATACGGACAGCCAATGAGATCAACGGGGAAATAACCAACTTTTTCGAGATACTGCGCGACCATGAAGAAGAACTTATCCGACGATTATCACTCACGCCCCACTCGGAACTGGAATATTTGAATAGCTGGGGCAATACAAATTCGGGTAAGATCGAGCAGGCGCGACGCTTCTATGTCCGGGCCCGGCAATCGTTCTACGGATTAGGGGCCCAAGCACAATCGAAAGGCTGGCATATGACCAAGCAGCACGTAAACGCTCAAGGCGGAGAAACGATTAGCCGGTGGAATAACGGAATTGGAAAGTTGCATACAGTAGCCGCCGAGATCCGCAAAAATTTCCAGATCACCAATACCAGCTACGACGACTGTATCGACCGGCTCGACTTTCCGGGCGCGTTCTTCTATTGCGACCCGCCCTATCCGTTGGCATCCCGAAACTCCCAGAACGACTACCATTTCGATTTCACGGACGACGATCACCGGGCGCTGGCGGCGCGGCTCCACTCGATTAAAGGTTACGCAATGGTGAGCAGTTATGATTGCCCGCTGATGCAGGAGTTATACGGCGATTGGTACATGGTGCGGTTCCCCAGAAAACGAAACAACCTACGTTCTACCGTTGTAAACGGCAGCGGGACGCTCGTACAGGAGTGCGTTTGGTGTAATTATACGCCCCCTGTCGTAACACAAAAATTATTCTAACCACAAAAAAATCAAAGCTATGAATGAAACACTTGTTTTTCTGGTTTCGGGCGTGATCGCCGCCCTTATTTCGGCTATGGTCTGTCTGCTGTTCCGCCTCTGGGACAGTCAGCGGGCCAAATGCAATGCCGTACAACGTCCTACTGCCGACACCCTCGCCCGGGGCGGTTCCCGTGGAAAATGAAAACATGGGTTAGCTTCCGGATCGAACGGACAAAAATCGGGATAATCAACTACAACAAAAAGACAACGGCTGGCAAAACGCCAGCCGTTGTCTTACATTAATCTATTGCATGTTCGAGAGCGTATTCGTAATCCTCTTTTGTGAACACAAAGACTGCCAATGATAAGCCATCGGAAACCTCAGAACATTGATATCCATATTCAATAAAAATGCTTCTATTATCCGGTAGTTGATTTGCATAGATTCGGATAATATCATCAAATTCTAATATACAAAGTTCCTTTGCCTGAAACGGGAAAAATCCGGGTCTGTGTTTTGAATTTCCCCATGAAAAGCTTTCTTCATTCTCCAATATCAGCGGATTCGGAAAATTACCATATTCATCTATTAACTGGATTGTTAATTTATGTCCGCTTTGATTTTTAAACTCATACTCAAATACAGGTGGTTCGTTTCGGCTGCTATTGTCAGAACAGCCCAAACAGAATATTACTAAAAAATAAAATAGACATAATTTACTCACTGGCATATAGACGGCTTTTAATGTTTCAAAGTTATAAATAAAATTCAAATAAATCGTCCAATGATTTATCTGTTATTCCATATTGTCCTTTGTATTCTTTCAATGCTTCTTTGAGTTGGGGGATGGTCTTAGATTTATATAATACCTGCTGCAACTTATCAATATCGTTCAAGTAAATATTATCATTGACATATATCATTGCATCGGTATTTGGTCTATACTTTTGATAATACACCCTTTGATTTGAGCCGTCATAAATATCAATAAAAATTGGTGTATATTCTCTGCCATAATCCGTATTTATACTGTATTTCGACCAACTTTGGAAATTATACTCATCAGGCACTTCAAAAAGCATGTGATACATTGGCGGCTGGAAAAATGTTTCGTATTTATGCACTTCATGGGCATATCCACGTAAGGTATATTCATTTTCCGTTACTGCCCACCCGATCAAATTAGACCAACTTTCTCGTATCGTATCTACATAGCCTTTATAAGCATTTCTTCCATTGACACGATAGAAAAAAGCACAATGGCCCAATTCATGAAATGCAGTTTCAAGAATACCGTATGTGGGACGCCAACCACCTGCATCTTCTCCATAGATAACTATATCCGGTTGAATACCTCTCAATGCTTGGGTTTTAAAATGTCCTCTTTCATCTCCTTTTTTATGTCGATAACAGATTTTAATTTTCCGTAAAGTCAAAATCTTATCGAATAGATAGGGCCCAAAGAAATGATGATAAAGTGCCCTTGTTAGCGTTGCATAACGCAAAGATTTACCCCCTCCGATATTTAAATTCCAATATCCACGCTGTTTGGGCCCATTGTAAAATGCTTGCACAATGCTTCCATCTCTAATATCCCAATAATTACTTTCCCAACAAATAGAATAATTAGCAGGCCGTTCAAAACCATCGCCGCGACACAGATAATGTCCATTTCTATCCGTATATCCTACACGAGTGGTAAACCAACGACGGGCTCGAACTTTTACACCACCAATAGGAACATAATCCTGCGCTATATCATCCCACGCTTTAATATATCCTTGTGGATAATATCTACTTGCACGAGTTTCTGGTTCCGTATCAATATTTCCAGTTAATTCAAGTGATTTATCTACAAGAGCCTCAATAAAATTAGAAGAAACCATACCGGGACGTGTAATAGGTTCGTCATCAAGATTTTCGTCTGGGATATACAATTCTTCAAGTATAGAATATGGAACATTAGACGGCAGTGTTTTTCCATATGGCCACGAGGCATATAACGATTCGACTTGGGTATCTTCAAGGGCCCCCGCAGTGTCAAATACGCCCGTGCCTATCAGTTCATAATCAAGAGGATAACTATAAAATTCAATAGTCGTATCTGCTTTTAAAATATCAAGTTGTTCCTTTGATTCTGGCGAAAATTCAATGTATAAATGAGTGGGATGAATAGATGATTCTGGCACCTCAATTTCTATATTACCTGTTGCTTTAAGAGCCCTTACAGCAGCTTTCATATTCCTTACAGAATAAGGATTTTCCAGTTTATTCCCAAGTTTTACAGTAGGCTCAACAGATTCATTGGCTAACATCGCAGAGCGTGTCATAATTTCCTGTTTATTGGCGGCTTTATCCTGATTAGGAAGCACATTATCAGTCAAATCCTCTGAACATGCATAAAAACCAATAATCATTAGGAGAAATAATAATTTTTTCATGATGGGATAGTGTTATTATTTTTTAAGGGCAACCAACAGTTTATCACAACCTCCTTTCCTAAAAACTGTTTTTATATGCTATATACAATATAAATATTATTATTTTAACCAAACATATATAACAAGACTTTAATAGCATCTTACATATATGTAGTAGTAATAAGACGAAATAGAACATAATATAACATAATGTAACACTCTACCGGAGCCGTCCCACAAAACGCGGGTAGAACTCGACATCGACACTGGTGGTCGAAATCCGACAATTAGCTGTCAGATGCAGTCGCAGCCGGAAAAACTTGTATGATAGAGGTGTCCTGCGCAACCTCGCATCCATGCCCTGAACGTTACACCATGCGTCACGGAGAACGCTCCATGTGTTACAGTCGTTCGACCCCTCGACGATAATATGGGCGAAGCAATCCTGCGACATAATGCGTGCTACGACGGTTTCAAGACGTTTAAACTCCGTTGTACCGAGTTTCAGAGGTCGTGTTACGGCCCAACATTCGACCGGCTCGATCATCTGCTCGTCGGTAAGTGTAGCGAGAGCATGGGCCGTCACAACCTCGTCATTGTTGAGCACTCGCCCGGCCATGTCGCGTGTCGCCCAGACGCCTGCTGCTATGGAATATACATAAGCATAAGAATAGGCACGGTTAAAGACGATCAGATCGCCGTATTTGAATTGAAAATAGATACGGGCTTCTGTAAGATACTCGGCCAGTTCGCCGGGGTATTGCTCCAGTTCGCGGGAGATCACCTCGGAAGAACGTCCCCGCAGGGCATGAACGCCCCGTGAGGTGATATAATATACTGTTTCAAGGGCCGCACAAGTATTCGGGTTTACGATCTGATCGTGATTCACCGGCAGAATGTTCGAATAGAGCACCTCGCCGGTGCCGCTTTCCAGCGACCACACGCCCCGGTCGGTAAAGACATACAGCGGGAACGCACCAAACCGGGTGGCTGACAGTTCATCCACGACGGTCGCAATGGCAAATATGGTTTCTTCGTTCAGTCCAACACGATACGAGTTTGCAAAGGGCTGCGAAAACAAATTGTTCAACGCCGACACCTGTACCCGATTAGGCTCTGTATATACATCGTCCTCTTTTTCAAAGATTTCATGCTCTATCGGGGTTTCGGGCATCCAGAACGACGGATATTTAGACCGTGAGGTCGGCGATGGAATAGCATAGGCATAGTTATTCCCCTTACAGGATTCAAGGTTCACATCCAACCACCAAAGCTGCGCCATAGAGCCGGGATCGTTGGTACAAACCGCAAATTTAATGGCTCTGTAATCGGGGTATGACACTACACGCCGGATTCTTGTAGGTTTGAAATTTCGAATTGACTGGCACACCTGCTTTCGGGTGTTATCAATATCCACTGTACAAATCATTTTCGTTACAAAATTCGCAGCATCCTCGCCGTCATTTCCCAAACAAAAACGCGAATATCCGGGGAATAGCTGCGTGCGTAAATTCGCCTTATGCAGCCTGCCGTTGTACTCATAGTAACATTTCCCCACTTGCGTATGGTGTGATTGTGTAGGCTCGTAGACAGGCATACTTTCGACATTTTTCATGTCATTATAAGACAATGATTCCGAATGTCGATTGTCTACAAAGTCCCGGATTTCTATTTCTTTGATCCTATATAACGGTTCTTGCATTAAATCAACATCTTCCGTGAACAATTTTCTAAAATCATAAGTCTGATAATAACCGCCACCGCCGCGATCTGACAGGCTCCAGTTATCTTTCCACGTTTTTTCAAAATCGTAAATTGGGACGATACGAGTAGAGCATATTACGACACTTTGAACGATTCGGGTATCTATTCCTGCGGGAATTTTGATTGTTACCTGCGGTTCAATGTAGAACGTATTGCTTCCCGGCGAAATTTTTGCCTTACAGCCAAAGAAAATGCCCGTTCTGTATTTTTCCGGCACGTAGTTAGGCATCCCGTCGGCCACAACATCGCCATAATCCTCTTGCCAACCGTCGTCTCCGGCGTCAGAGGCAAATATCATCAACTCAGAGTTAGCAACGACCGTTCCGTCCATCATCCTATAAGCCACCATTAGAGCAATAGCCCCCTGCCAGTATTCTCCGTTGTACATGGGCAGGTGTAGCGTTTGATTCACACGGTCGGTTATTCTCGTATAATAATATCCACCGTCCGGGGCTATATTCGGATGCCGCGCGAGGTTGTCCCCGTCTGCAAATTCTTCTTTTATATCATGGTTTTCCCAATACCTACGATAATAAAAATCAACTCCAAAACGAACTTTATCCGCCTTTGATTCGCTTATATCCGGTGGATCGGGCATCTCAAAGCGGACATATTCGCCCCCATACAATACAAAATAAAGCTCTTTATTATCCGTGACAATAACAAGTACATGTCCGAACGAAAAGACGGTAGAAAGGCCCGAAACTGCGGGCATGATCGTCTGCGTCGAGGAGAAAGCTCCATCCGCATAGCGTACCTCGTGAACGGCTCCGGTAGTGTCAATAGCGATATACAGATCGTCAGCCGTCATGGGATGCTTATAGAGTAGTTCGAAACCGTGAAAATCTGTCACAGCCCCGATACGCCGAAACGCTTCGACATTGCGCCAAGCGCCCGCGTCATAACGCAGGTTGTGTAGCGTTTCGCAGCTTCCGTCCTTAACCGTCAGATCGGTTTCCGCCCGATTGATTCCCAGCACCGGGACTGGTTGTTTCATTCGTTCCATCTTGTAAGTAGTAGTTGTTATTGATTTCCTTATGAATACGTTGATTCAGCACCATAAATAGGCTGCCGGGCTCCGTCTGAGGCTGCTCGGCCCCAATGCTGATGTCGTGCAGGGTTTTACAGGCTGCTATCAGGTTCTTATCCGTCATTTTGTTGCGATGCACAATATTGGTCAGCCGATTGTAGAGCTCGTTGATTGCCGCATTTCGGGCCTGTATCACCCGTTCCAGATAGTCCCCGGTGAGCTCGCTTTGCACGATCACCGTTTCAACCTCTTGCCGAACCTCTTCGACCGATGCCCGTATTACCTGCTGCTGGTCGCTGCCTATGCTATCCCATAACCGCTTTACTCGCATCGCACTTATTCCGAACTCGGCAGCAACGGCGCGTAAACTCCCCGTCTGCACGTATCTCACACAGACTGCGTTCTTTTCATCGTCGTCGAGTGTTTTGCGCGACATAAGTAGCTGATTTATTGATATATTCCGATCAAAAATAAGGATAATTCTTATACACGCGGTCGCTAATTTTACAGAGTGATAAAATTTAGACACTATGTTTCCATTAATCGCATTGGCCGCCATTTCCGTCGCTTCGTCGATTGCAGGCGGCATTTCTGCCAATAAAAAGCAACGTAAGGCCGATCAGATACTCAGCGACCGCGAGCGGAACCTCAAGGAGTGGTACAACTCCGAAATGAATATGCCTTACCTCGACCGAGCTGATTCACGGGCCATGCTGAAACGCATCCGGGACTACAACGAGGACGAACTAAAGGCCATGAACACCAACGCCGTGAAAAGCGGCGCTACGGACGAGGCAAAAGTTGCCGCCGCCAACAAGCTCAACAAAAACTATTCGCAGACCCTCGCCCAGATCGCGGGGCTTGGAGAACAGCACAAAGATCAAGTGCGCCGCGACTATCAAGCCCGCATGGACAACCTTACAGGGACGCGCTATCAAGCGCAACTTGGCAAGGCCGCAGGCACGCAGAATATGATTAGCGGCATCGGGAGCTCCCTCGGCCAGTTAGCCATGCTCTACGGTATGGGCAGCGGTTCCGGCGGCGGTTTAGCAAATTTTGCAGGTGGGAAATAGTATGGAACAGGAGAAGCCAACCACACCGGTATTCTCGATTGCTGACGAGATACAGCGGCGACAAAAAGAAGCCGACGAACGCCGCGCCACATGGGAGCAGAAACGCCAGCGAGCTACCGACCTGTACCGGGACGGCCAGAACCCGATTTTGGCCTTCATCGACACGATGAAGCCCCAGCAGGACACCGACCGGATAAAACGCGCGGAAAAGGCGGCAAAGATCACGGCGTGGTCGAATTTCTTATCAGCGCTGGGTACGGGTATTGTCGGCATGGCCACCGAGGGCTACATTCCCAAGACCGGCACTGATGCTCCGATGAAGATGCTTGGAAAGATCGACGAGTGGGATAAACTCTACAACAGCCAGAACCGAGAATACCAACAGTTACGCCTGCGGGCACTTATGGGCCAGCAACAAGGCGAGCAGCAAGCCGCCAACATGGACGCTACCGCCGCCGGGCAGGATTACACGTTGGCCCAAAAGCAATACGACACATTGATCGGCAACCTCTGGAAAGCCCAGCAGGAAAAAGAGAAACGAGCCGATACTTTGGACGATAAAATGAAAGTCGAAAAATTACGAGGCGAAAACAACATCAAAGCAGCCCAAGTGCGGGCCGCAGCTTCGGCAGCGGCAG
>ENA-ORUB01002157-ORUB01002157.1-human-gut-metagenome-genome-assembly--contig:-NODE-2157-length-19226-cov-4.865317_pt1 | contig 19226 bp, 19 predicted proteins | sample MGYA00241918_ERZ509200 | MGnify/ENA primary metagenome ERZ509200 (study PRJEB26280, sample SAMEA2338853) | human gut metagenome | biome: human gut; feature: human-associated habitat; material: faeces... | reverse complement strand
GTCCGCTGGGCCTGCCGGAAGGGGTGGCAAAGGCCATTACGGCAGCGCTTGCCACGGCAGACCGCTACCCCGACCCACTGTGCCGGGCCCTGCGTGAAAAACTGGCGGTGGCTGAGGGAGTGCCCGCCGAATGGCTGCTGTGCGGCAACGGCGCGGCAGACCTCATCTTCCGGCTGGCGCTGGCTGCAAAGCCCCGCACTGCACTGGTAACGGCCCCCACTTTTGCCGAGTATGCCACCGCCCTTGAAACGGCAGGCTGCACGGTGGAACGGCATTTTTTGCGGGAAGAAAACGATTTTACGGTGACGAAAGATCTCCTGAACGCGGTGCACCCGGGTACAAATATGGTGTTCCTCTGTCAGCCCAACAACCCCACCGGCCAGCTGGCAGAGCCTGCCCTTGTGGAAGCGCTGCTGCGCAGATGCGAAGCCGTGGGTGCGGTGCTGGCCGTGGACGAATGCTTTCTGGATTTTCTGCCGGAGGGCGAAGGCCTTTCGGCAAAGCATCTGCTGAAAAACAGCAAAAAACTGATTATTTTAAAAGCCTTCACCAAGCTTTACGGCATGGCAGGCGTGCGTCTGGGCTATTGCCTGTGCTCTGATACAGAGCTGCTTGCCCGGATGCGGGCAGCGGGCCAGCCGTGGGCGGTTTCCAGTCTGGCACAGGCGGCGGGCATTGCTGCGCTGGACGAGACGGAATATGTGGCGAAGGTGCGTGCATTGATCGAAGCACAGCGGCCTGTGCTGGCAGACGGCCTGCGGGCGCTGGGCCTGCGGGTGATCGAGGGCCGGGCTAACTATCTGCTGTTCCGCGCGCCGGAAGCGCTGGGCGAAGCGCTGCGCCGCAAGGGTGCGGTACTGCGCAGCTGCGGCAATTATCCGGGCCTTGATGCCAGCTGGTACCGCACCGCTGTGCGCACCGAGAATGAAAACCGGCAGCTGCTTGCACTGCTGGCCGAAACCCTGCCGGAGGTGGCACAATGAGCAAGGCAAAATGCATTATGGTGCAGGGCACCATGAGCGGTGCGGGCAAAAGCCTGCTGTGCGCGGCGCTGTGCCGCATCTTTGCGCAGGATGGCTACCGCGTGGCCCCTTTCAAAAGCCAGAACATGGCCCTGAACAGCTTCGTCACCCGCAACGGTGCAGAGATGGGCCGTGCTCAGGTGGTGCAGGCACAGGCTGCAGGCGTGGAGCCGGATGTGCGCATGAACCCCATCCTGCTCAAGCCCAGCAGCGATGTGGGCAGTCAGGTGATCGTGAACGGCAAGGCCCGGGGCCAGATGCCTGCTGCCGCCTACTTTAAAATGAAGCGCAGCCTTATCCCGGACATTCTGGAAGCCTACAACAGCCTTGCCGCCGAGAACGACATTATCGTGATCGAAGGCGCGGGCAGCCCGGCGGAGATCAACCTGAAAGCCGACGATATCGTCAACATGGGCCTTGCAAAGCTGGTGGATGCGCCGGTGCTGCTGGCGGGCGATATCGACCGGGGCGGCGTATTCGCCCAGCTTTACGGCACCGTGGAGCTGCTGGAAGCCGACGAGCGTGCCCGCATCAGGGGGCTCATCATCAACAAGTTCCGGGGCGATGTGGAGATCCTGCGGCCCGGCCTTGCCATGCTGGAAGAAAAAACGCAGCTGCCCGTGCTGGGCGTAGTGCCGTACCTGCGGGTGGAGATCGAGGACGAGGATTCTCTCTCGGATCGTCTGGAAGCAAAAAGCGCCGTCAAGCCGCTGGATATCGCCATCCTGCGCCTGCCGCATGTGTCCAACTTCACCGACTTTATCCCGCTGGAACAGCACCCGCTGCTGGGCGTGCGGTATGTGCAGCGCACCCGCCAGCTGGGTGCACCGGATCTCGTCATCCTGCCCGGCACCAAGAACACCATGGACGACCTGCGCTGGCTGCGGGAAAGCGGACTGGAAGCGGCGGTGCTCAGGCTTTCGGCAGCCGGTACGCCGGTGCTGGGCGTGTGCGGCGGCTACCAGATGCTGGGCGAACAGCTCTGCGACCCGGCAGGGGAGGAGAGCGGCACCCCCTGCACCCTGCGGGGCCTTGGCCTGCTGCCCACCACGACGGTGTTCGGCACCGAAAAGCACCTGACCCAGACCGCAGCCTGTGTGACCACAGAACCCTTTGCAGGCGCAAAGCTGATGGGCTACGAGATCCACGCAGGCCGCACCGAGGTGCGGGGCAGTGCGTTCTGCACCCTTGCAGACGGCACGCCGGAGGGCTGTGTGCAGGACGGTGTATTCGGTACCTACCTGCACGGCCTGTTCGACACCGGCGAACTGACCGAAAAACTGACCGCATTTTTGTGCAAACGGAAGGGCATCGATCCGGCCGGGGCCGAGCTTATCCCCATGGAGCAGTACCGTCAGCAGCAGTTTGATCTGCTTGCCGATGGTGTGCGCGCGGCACTGGATATGCCCGCCATCTATGCCGCTATGGGAATGCAAAAAGGAGACAACACATGACACCGCAGCATCATCTGCCCGCCGACATTGAACGGACGAGCATCTCCATTATCACAAGGGAACTGGACGAGCTGGGCCTGACCCCGCCGCCGGAGACGGCTGCGGTGGTCAAGCGGGTCATCCACACCACCGCGGATTTCGACTATGCCAAAAATCTGCGCTTTACACCCGGCGCGGTGGAAGCCGCAGTCAAGGCCCTGCACGCGGGTGCTTTCATCGTTACCGACACCAATATGGCGCTGGCGGGCATCACAAAGCCGGGCCTGAAAAAACTGAACGGTGAAGCCATCTGCTACATGGCAGACCCCGCTGTGGCCGAAGCCGCAAAGCAGGCGGGCACCACCCGTGCCGTTGCCGCCATGCACCGCGCTGCCCGGGAGCACCCGGGGGCCATTCTGGCCATTGGCAATGCGCCCACGGCCCTTTTGACCATTGCGGAGGAAATGGAAGCCGGTCTGCGGCCTGCATTGGTCATTGGCGTGCCGGTGGGGTTTGTGAATGTGGTGGAAAGCAAGGAAGTACTGTTTGCCGCCTGCGAGCGATACGGCGTACCTGCCATCGCCGCCATGGGCCGCAAGGGCGGCAGCAATGTGGCTGCAGCCATCTGCAACGCCCTCATTTACTCTGCCGCCGAAATGCTGGACCCCTCTGCCAGAGGATGGAACGGATAAGGCGGAAACAGCATAACATCAAAAACCCGGAACCCTTTTTGAGCCGTTTTGGCCGAGAAAAGGTTCCGGGTTTTGTTCATGATTTTTTCAGAGAGCTATTTTGCAACAGCCCCATTTTCACGGAAAAGGTCCGAACCGAGCACGGCATCCACACTGCCGGCATCAGGCTGCGGGGAATGTCTTGTTCCACACTTCGATCACCTTGAACTTCGGGGTCCAGCCTTCGGGTTCAAAGCGGTCGCCCTTGGCAGCCATGGTGCCCTGCTCGGTGCACCACTGTGCGGCCTTGGCCATATCAGGGTCGGTCACATCCGCAAAGGCGGGTGCGCACATGCTCAGCACCATGCACAGCGCCACGAGGGCTGAGAGCAGCCTTTGGGTCAGGGTCGTCTGCTTCATATGGAATTCCTCCTTTTTGCTTACGGGGAGGGGGTATGCGTCCGCCTTGAAAATACCATATTTCACCTTCTTTTTCAATAAAACCTGCGTGAAACGCCCCAAAAACTGCGTGAAAACCGTTTTGCACCGCTGTGCGCGCCTTTGCCCCCTCTTGCAATTTGTGCGCAAAGGGTGTAAAATACAGTCACAATCAAATACAGGGGAGCTTGTAAAGCAGGCTGAGAGGAAGTGCCCAAACTTCGACCCTTTTACCTGATGCGGATAATGCCGCCGTAGGAAGTCAGAATGGATGATTTTTTGCAGGAGGCACCGCGGAAGGTGTCTCCTGTTTTTTTGTTGTGTACCGATTACCATTAAGGAGGATGCCTTGTACTTTTCTGCGGAAGTGCCGCAGCGGGCTGAGGGGGAGCGCCCTGAGCTTTGTGACCGTCAGCGATGGGAAGCCGTGTTCCGGCGTGAGAGGAGACCAGCAAGTCTCGACCGCTTCTTATAGTTCCTGCGCCGGGTCTGGCACCGGGTGCGGGCTGTTTGCGGAGGCGCTGTATGGTTTTTGCTGCTTCCGCAGGTTTGGAAAGGAGCCTTGCCTTATGAAAAAAATCTCTGTGAAAAAGCTGGCGTTGGCCGGCATGCTGTGCGCTCTGTGCGTGGTGGGCAGCGTATTCAGCTTCCCCATGTTCGGCAGCAAATGTGCACCCATCCAGCACATGGTCAATGTGACCTGCGCGGTGCTGCTTGGCCCGTGGTGGGGCGTGGGCGTAGCCTTTGTGGCCTCGCTGCTGCGCAATCTGCTGGGTCTGGGCAGCCTGATGGCCTTCCCCGGCAGCATGTTCGGCGCACTGCTGTGCGGCCTTGTGTACCATAAGACCAAAAACATCCTTGCCACCATGGTGGGCGAGGTGTTCGGCACCAGCATTCTGGGCGGCCTGTGCGCTTACCCGGTGGCCATCTTCCTCATGGGCAAGAGCGCCGGCGACATCGCGTTCTATGCCTACATCGTGCCGTTCCTCATCTCCACTGCAGTGGGTTCCATCATTGCGGGCGTGCTGGTGTACAGCCTGCAGCGCTCCGGCGCTCTGCACAGCATGCAGAAGAGCCTTTCCTGACGGAGGGGCACCCGAATGTTCAAAACAGAATTCGAGAACCTGCGCCGCACCTGCCCGCTCATCCATAACATTACCAACTACGTCACCGTGAACGACTGCGCCAACATGGTGCTGGCCTGCGGTGCTTCGCCCATCATGGCCGACGATGCCGCCGAGGTGGAGGACATCACCACCATCTGCGGCGGGCTGAACATCAACATCGGCACCCTGAACAGCCGCACCATCACCAGCATGCTGCTGGCGGGCAAAAAGGCAAACCAGCTGGGCCATCCTGTGGTGCTGGACCCGGTGGGTGCGGGTGCATCCCGCCTGCGCACCGACACGGCTTTCCGCCTGCTCCGGGACGTAAAGTTCACCGTGATCCGCGGCAACATCTCGGAGATCAAAACGCTGGCCTCCGGCGCGGGAACCACCAAGGGTGTGGATGCCGATGTGGCCGATAAAGTTACTGAGGAAAATCTGGATTCTGCCGTGGCCTTTGCCAAGGCCTTTGCGGCCCAGACGGGTGCCGTCATTGCCATCACCGGTGCCATCGACATCGTGGCCGATGCCGAAAAAGCCTACTGCATCCGCAACGGCAATGCTATGATGAGCAGCATCACCGGTACGGGCTGCCAGCTTTCGGCCCTGACGGCGGCGTTCGTTACCGCCAACCCCGGCCATCCGCTGGAAGCCGCTGCAGCTGCAGTGTGCGCCATGGGTCTTGCGGGCGAGACCGCCCACAAGCGCCTGACCCCGCTGGACGGCAACTCCACCTACCGCAATTATATCATCGATGCCATTTACAATATGACCCCGGATCAGCTGGAAGAAGGAGCAAACTATGAAGTGCGATAAGCAGAACATGCTTCTGTATGCCGTCACCGACCGCGCATGGGTGGGCAAACAGACCCTCTATGAACAGGTGGAGAGCGCCCTGAAGGGCGGTGTCACCTGTGTGCAGCTGCGTGAAAAAGAGCTGGACGACGAAGCCTTTCTGAAAGAGGCTGTGGAGATCCATGCTCTGTGCCAGCGCTACGGCGTGCCGTTCTTTGTGAACGACAATGTGGACATTGCCATCCGCTGCCACGCCGAGGGTGTGCACGTGGGGCAGGAGGATATGGCCGCAGCGCAGGTGCGCGCCCGTGTGGGCGAGGGAATGATGATCGGCGTTTCCGTCCACAGTGTGGAGGAAGCACGGGAAGCCGTCAAGCACGGCGCAGACTGCCTTGGCGTGGGCGCAGCCTTTGCCACCCACACCAAGACCGATGTGGACGTTCTGCCCCACGAGACCCTGAAGGCCATCTGTGATGCCGTGGACATCCCGGTGGTGGCCATTGGCGGCATCCACAAGGAGAATATCCTGCAGCTCAAGGGCACCGGTGTGGATGGCGTGGCCCTTGTGAGCGCCATCTTTGCAGCAGACGACATCGAGACCGAGTGCAAAGAGTTGAAAGCCCTGTCGGAGCAGATCATCTGACCGATCCCGCGGCAAACCGGGGACACCACCTTGGGCCGCGTTATAAAATTCATGGAGAAAACCAACATGAAAAGCGTATTTTGCGCAGGTGCCGGCATCCAGAACGTTCTGTTTTTTCTGAATGACGGCTGCCTTTCCCTACCCTTGTATGACCAGCACCCTGCTGTTCAGAGATAAACTGTCATTTGGAGGAACAGAGCGTATGCAGACTTATACCACTCAGATGGATGCTGCCCGCAAGGGCATCATCACGCCGCAGATGGAGATCGTGGCTAAAAAAGAGTATCGCACCACCGAGGAGATCCGCCAGTGGGTGGCCGAGGGCAAGGTTGCCATCCCGGCCAACAAGCACCACGAGTGTTTGAACCCCGAGGGTGTCGGCTCCATGCTGCGCACCAAGATCAACGTGAACCTTGGTGTCTCCCGCGACTGCAAGGACTACAACGTGGAGATGCAGAAGGTGATGAGCGCCGTCAACATGGGTGCCGAAGCCATTATGGATCTTTCCAGCCACGGCAACACCCAGCCCTTCCGCCAGAAGCTGACCCACGAGTGCCCGGTGATGATCGGTACCGTGCCGGTGTACGATTCGGTCATCCACTACCAGCGCGATCTGGCTGAGCTGACCGCACAGGACTTCATCGATGTGGTGCGCCTGCATGCAGAGGACGGTGTGGACTTTGTTACCCTGCACTGCGGCATCACCCGCAAGACCATCGAGCAGATCCGCAAGCACAAGCGTAAGATGAACATTGTCAGCCGCGGCGGCTCTCTGGTGTTTGCATGGATGAGCATGACCGGCAACGAGAACCCCTTCTACGAGCACTTTGACGAGATCTGCGAGATCTGCGCCGAGCACGATGTGACCATCTCACTGGGCGATGCCTGCCGTCCCGGCTGTCTGGCTGATGCCACCGATGTGTGCCAGATCGAGGAGCTGGTGCGTCTGGGCGAGTTGACCAAGCGCGCATGGGCACACAACGTGCAGGTGATGGTGGAAGGCCCCGGCCATGTGCCCCTGAATCAGGTGGCTGCCAACATGGAGGTGCAGAAGAGCATCTGCATGGGCGCACCCTTCTATGTGCTGGGACCCCTCGTCACCGATATCGCCCCCGGTTACGACCACATCACCGCTGCCATCGGCGGCGCTGTGGCTGCAGCCAGCGGTGCAGCTTTCCTGTGCTATGTGACCCCCGCCGAGCATCTGGCTCTGCCCAATGTGGACGATGTGAAGCAGGGCATCGTGGCCTCCAAGATCGCTGCCCACGCCGCCGATATCGCCAAGGGCATCCCCCACGCCCGGGACATCGACGATAAGATGGGCGATGCCCGCCGTGTGCTGGACTGGGATGCACAGTTCGCCTGCGCACTGGACCCGGAGACCGCAAAGGCCATCCGCGATGCCCGCCTGCCGGAGGACGACCACAGCGACACCTGCAGCATGTGCGGCAAGTTCTGTGCCGTGCGCAGCATGAACAAGGCGCTGGCCGGTGAGTACATCGACATTCTGTAAAAATCTTCTGTTTTGCGCGCAGCAGCGCGCATCTTCCTCCGCCGCCCGGTATGACCGCCGGGCGGCTTTTGTTGTAATTCCCAAAAGATTGTGTTAAAATAACAATAAGGCGCTGATTGCAAAATTGGTGGTCATGCTTTCTATCCCGTATCGCTGGTTTTTCTATTTTTACATAGAACAAGTAGAGGTCCGGGAGGAAACTTTTTTGAAAGTACCCTGCCCGGAGCCTTGAAGGCGAAGGGAGGGATATCGAATGAATCTGCTGGAGACTCTCGCATTGCTCACGTTCATTCTCGCGTTGTTGAGCTTGGTCGTGGATGTGATCCGTCTGACCGTTGAGGTCATGGCAAAGTTTTCCCAGATGAAAAGCGATGATAACAAAAAAGATTGACCGCCTACAGTTACCAGCCGAGCGGTCAATCTTTTTGACTAACGGGATGGAAAGCTGACCTTTGCAGTCAGCGCCCCTTCTGTTTGTAGTATAATCGAAGCTATGTGATTTGTCAAGTTATCCTGTTCCATCGATTATTTCTATCAATATTTTAGATTTTACAATTCTTCTGTACTGTACTATAATGAAGTTATCGTCTTCATTCCATTGATCTACAGGAGGAATCTGCCTTGCTGGTAAATCTTATCGAATCCGTCTATCGCCTGCTGTGGGGCGACCTGTTCACCATCCCGCTGGGCGGCGGCATCGGCATTTCCTTCATGGTGGTGCTGCTGTTCACGGCGGGCATCTGGTTCACCTGCCGCACCCGTCTTTTGCCGGTGCGGCTGTTCCGGGATATGATCGCCGCCGTGTGCGAGAAAAAGCAGGGCAGGGACGGCCTTTCCTCCTTCCAGACGCTGGTCATTTCCACCGCTACCCGCGTGGGCATGGGCAATCTGGTGGGCGTGGTGGCCGCTGTTTCTGCAGGCGGTGCCGGTGCGGTGTTCTGGATGTGGGTCACTGCCATTCTGGGTGCGTCCACCTCCTTTATCGAATCCACCCTTGCCCAGAAATACCGCCAGCCCGACCCGCTGTACGGCGGCTGGCGCGGCGGCCCGGCCTACTATCTGCATGTGCTGGCGGAGCGCAGGCGCGGCAAAAAGCTCAAACGCTCTGTGGTAGCGGCGCTGTTTGCGGTGTCTGGCCTCATCTGCTGGTGCGGCATCAGTCAGGTGATCTCCAACTCGGTCAGTTCCGCGTTTGAAAATGCGTTCCATATTCCGCCGCTTACTACCACACTGGTGCTCACGGCCATTGCGGCGGTGATCGTGCTGCGCAAGAATGCCACCGTGAAAAGTCTGGACGTGATGGTGCCCATCATGGCGGTGTGCTATTTTGTCATCACCGTGGGCATCGTGCTGTTCAACCTGCCCAAGCTCCCGGCGGTGTTCGGGCGCATCTTTGCGGAAGCGTTCGGTCTGCGGCAGGCCGTGGCTGGCGGCTTTGGTGCTGTGCTGATGAACGGTGTCAAGCGCGGCCTGTTCTCCAACGAAGCGGGCAGCGGTTCGGCACCCTGTGCAGCTGCCGCCGCAGAGTGCGACGACCCGGTCAAGATGGGCTTTGTGCAGGCACTGGGCGTGCTGATCGATACGGTGGTGATCTGCAGCTGCACGGCCTTTTTGATGCTGCTGGTGCCGCAGGAGATCACGGAAGGACTTGCGGGCATGGACCTTTTGCAGACTGCCCTGCAGTACCATCTGGGCGGCTTTGGTGTCGTGTTCATTGCGGCCACGCTGGCGCTGTTCAGCTTTTCCACCTTTCTGGGCGTTTTGTACTATGCCCGCGGCAATGTGGCCTATCTGTGCGGCGACAACTGGTGGAGCCAGACCGTGTATAAGCTGATCGCGCTGGCCATGCTGGTGATCGGCGGTATGCAGGCCTACACGGTGGTGTGGGATCTGGGCGACGTGGGCATTGGCCTGATGACCATTTTCAACATGATAGCCTTGGTGCCCATGGCAAAGGAAGCGCTTGCCGCCCTGAACGACTACGAAAAACGCAAAAAACTGCAGTAAATAGCAAAGGCCCGGCTCCCTGTAACATGGGAACCGGGCCTTTCAGGTTATTTTATTGCAGATCAGATTTGTTTAAAAGCAGTCCGGCTGCCAGTCCCACCGCTGCGGGCAGCACCCAGCCAAAGCCCATGCTGCCCAGCGGCAGAGCGTTGGCGGCGGCAGATACTGCCCCCAGCGGCAGCGCAGCGGCGATGCTCTGCAGGGCGGTCAGGCCCATGCACAGCGGATACACCGCCCGGTGCTTTTCAAGGCCCGGCATAAAGGAAAGCAGGATCAGCACGATGGCTGCGGGATAAATGGCGTTCAGCACTGGAGTGGACAGCCGGATGATGGCAGCAAGGCCGAGGTTCGATACCAGCATACTGGCCACAGCAAAAAAAGCGGCAAGGGCAGGGTAGGGGATGCGGGGCAGAAGCTGATGAAAATACTGCCCCACGCAGGCGATCAGGCCCACGCAGGTGTTGAAGCATGCGATCACAAAAATGGCCGCAATGAGCACAAGGCCCGCCCGGCCGAACAGCTGCTGTGCCAGAGCGGTGAGCACCTCGGCACCGGTGGCAAGGCCCGGATACACCGTGCCGGTCTCGGCCCCGGCGTGGCCCAGCATGGCGTAGACCACCAGCATCAGCCCGCCTGCAATAAAACCGGCCCGGATGGTGCCGCCTTCCACGGCACGGCTTTCTGTGACACCCCGGGCGCGGATGTTCAGGGCGATGACCGCGCCAAAATTCAGCCCGGCCAGCGTGTCCATGGTCTGGTAGCCGTACAGGATGCCCTGCACAGCGGGCAGGGCTGCGTACTCTGCGCTGGGTGTGCCGTAGTGTGCCGCCAGCGGATGGATGAGACACCCGGCAAACAGCACCACGATGAGCACGATCAGGCAGGGGCAGAGGATGCGGCCCAGCCAGTCGGTAAGCTTTTCCGGCCGCAGCGCCACCAGAAAGGCCGCTGCAAAAAACAGCACCGAGTAGGCCAGCTGCAGCCCGGTACCGCCGCCTATCAGCGGCACCAGCATCTGGAACGAGGTGCTTGCCGTGCGGGGAATGGCAAGGCACGGGCCAATGGAAAGATACACCAGAATGGTGAACACCATGGCGAACACCGGATGCACCCGGCCGGCAAGCTTATCCAGACCGCCTGCCCGTGCCACAGCCACCACGCCCGCAATGGGCAGGCCGACGGCGCTGACGGCAAGGCCCGCAAAGGCAGGCCAGAGGCTGGTACCGGCCTGTGCGCCCAGATGCGGCGGGAAGATCAGATTGCCTGCACCAAAAAACATGGAAAATAGCGTAAAACTGACCAAAAGCAGGCTTTTGCCGGAGAGCTTCTGCATAGGACAGACACCTCATTTCTTTCTTGCATCAAAGATGACAGAGATTTATACAGTTCAGTTTATCGTTTTATGCATTTCATGTCAAGAAAGAAAAACATGAAGAAAAGTAATGACAGGCATGATAAGCTCTTATGCATCATGATGCACGGGTCATTGGCGTTTGGAAAGAGATATGGTATGATACTTATACGATCCGCAGAGCGGAGGCCATTTCAGACCGTCAGGAGCAGGAAAGAACCATGAACCAACACAAACAACTTTTTCAGCGGCTGGGCGCTGCGGCCTTCTGGCTGGCGGTGTGGCAGTGCGCCGCCATGGCGGTGGGACAGGAGGTGTTCCTTGTTTCGCCGGTGCAGGCGGTGCGCACTCTTTTGCAGCTTTTGCCGCAGGCAGAGTTCTGGCAGCGGGTGGGGTTCAGCTCCGGGCGCATTCTGCTGGGTTTTGGGCTGGGCGTGGCCGTAAGCATCGTGCTGGCTGTGGCCGCACAGGCGTGGCACACGGCAGATGTGCTGCTTGCTCCGGTGCTGCAGCTGGTCAAAGCCACGCCGGTGGCAAGCTTTATCATTCTGGCGCTGGTGTGGGTGCGGGGGGCATCGCTTTCGGTGCTCATCAGCTTTTTAATGGTGCTGCCCGTGCTGTACGGTGCGGTGCGCACCGGCATCCAGAGCGCAGACCCACAGCTGTTGGAGATGACGAAGGTGTTTCGCCTTCCGCTGGGCCGACGGCTGCGGGCGGTGTGGCTGCCTGCGGTGCTGCCGGCCTTCCGGCAGGGATGCAGCGTGGCCCTTGGCATCTGCTGGAAGAGCGGCGTTGCGGCCGAAGTGATCGGCCTGCCCAATGGCAGCATCGGCGATGCACTCTACCGGGCCAAGATCACCCTTTCCACCGGGGAGCTGTTCGCATGGACGTTTGTGATCATCCTGCTCAGCGCCGGGTTTGAAAAGCTGTTCCTGCTGCTTCTGGACTGCGTGACCCGCGCCGTGACCGGGGAGGTGCCGCAATGCTGACCATCAAGCATCTGACAAAACAGTTCGGGAAGAAAACGCTTTTCCGGGATCTCTGCCTCACGGTGGAAGGCCCGGCGGTGCTGTGGGCACCCAGCGGCTGGGGCAAGACCACATTGCTGCGCATCCTCATGGGGCTGGAAGAACCCACTTCTGGCATAGTACAGGGCGTTGGCCGGGTGGCAGCAGTGTTTCAGGAAGACCGGCTCTGCCCGCAGCTGACAGCTGTGCAGAACGTGACGCTGGTATTGCCCGGCAGTGCAGAACAATACAAGGAGCAAATCATAAAAGATTTTCAACAGTTTGGCATGGATGCTGCCGCACTGGCCCTGCCTGCAGCACGGCTTTCCGGCGGACAGAAGCGCCGCACGGCTCTGCTGCGGGCTTTGTGGGCCGCCAGCGATACGCTGCTGTTAGACGAACCCTTTACCGGCATGGACCCGGACACCCTTGCCGCTGCTGCGGCGCTGCTGCGGGAGCGCCGCGGAGAAAAGCCTGTCTTGCTGGCTACCCACGACCGCGAAGCCATCCGCCTTCTGGGCTGGCCGGTGGTTGAGCTGGAAAATGCCTGAGCCTGCATCTATCCTATAGAATGAAAAATCGGAAAGACCAGAACGGCCTTTCCGATTTTTTGCTGCTTGGAATATTTTACTGAAAAATACGCAGGGGATACGGCGAACTGCATCAGTTCAGCAGCTTTGCCGGGTCAAGGTACTGCTCACCCTGCAGTACTTCCAGATGGATATGCGTCTCCTCGGCGCATTCGTTGGGAATGCTGCCTGCACGGCCAAGTATCTGGCCCACACTCACTTCATCGCCGGTCTGCACCGTGGGGTCGGCTGTGCCGCACACCCGCCACAGGTGCCCGGCGCTGTCCTCGATGCACACCACACTGCCCCAGCGGCTATCGGTGTCCACAGCGGTCACCTTACCGGCGGCGGGAGCACACACCTGTGCATCCTGTGCACAAGCGTAGTCCACACCGTTGTGGGTGCGCCAGTCGCCAAGGGTGCTGCTGTACACCAGCTCATCGCCGCTGTAGGCGTTCAAGACCCTGCCCGAGACGGGCTGCGTGGAGGCAGGCGCAGCTGAACTGCTGGCAGGCGAGGATGCGCCCTGCAGTGCGGAGGGTTCGTGCACCAAACCAGAGCCAGACTGCGCCCCAGAAGAGGACGCAGAGGATGCGGGCTTGGGTACATTTGCCGAAGATTCTGCGGCGTCGGTCACGGGCTGCTGCCATACATCGTCCTCCTGTGGGTCAAGGGTGAGCTGCGGCTCCGGGGCAGGTTCCTCCTGCGGGGTCGTCAGGTCGTCGTAGCTCTTTTTCAGTTCATCCCGCACGGTGCGCACTGCCCACACGCCCGCCGCTGCGGCTGCGACGAGACAGGCCAGCAGTGCCAGTGCAAAGCCCCTGCTGCGCAAAAACTTTTTGATCTGCTCCATTGTCGTTACTCCCATCTGCTGCATTGTGTACGCATTGCTTCTGGGCTTAGTGTGGGACAGCAGGGCAGGTTTTATGCACGGAACGATTTAAAATGGCCTCCATTTCATTCTGGCCATAATAGCGGAATTGCATTTATAGTGATGCAGAACCGGTCAGACCGCGGTCTGACCGGTTCTGCGTTTTCACGAGAGGGGCCGCAGCCGGAAAATGCATCTTCCCTCTGTGGCCTTCTGTGTTGATACCCAGAGCGAAGCGGAGGATATTCTAAATGATATTACCAAACAAAAAGGCCCTCCCTTTTCGGGAGAGCCTTTGCGGATCAAAAATCAGTTGCGGCGGCGGCTGTTCATGCCCAGCAGGCGCACAACATACAGGAAGATGTTGATGAAGTCCAGATACAACGTCAGTGCACCGTAAATGGAAGCCTTCTCGGCCAGCTCACCGTCATAGGCGTAGTAGGAGAACATCTGGCTCAGCTTCTGGGTGTCGTAGGCGGTCAGCAGCATGAACACCACCAGACCGACAGCGCTGTACAGCACCGTGGTGAGGAAGCTCATGCCGAACAGCATGCCCACAAAGCCGGTGATGATGAGCGCGAACAGGCCCATCATCAGCTTGGGACCCCAGCCGGACAGATCCTTGTGGGTAGTAGTGCCGTAGACCGCCATCAGGCCGAAGTACAGCGAGGTGGCAAGGAAGGCCAGCACCAGAGTGCCCAGATCAAATATCAGGAAGTAGTAGCTCAGCACCATGCCGTTGAGCAGTGCATAGGCAAAGAAGGTGGCTCTTGCACCGCCCACCGACATGTTCTGCACGCGGGAGCTGAGCACATACACCAGCACCAGCTCTGCGATGGTGAACACCAGATACAGCGAGTTGACGACGTACAGCAGCGGGGTAGCGGCTGTAACGAACGCCGCTGCAAAGGTGATGAGCAGGCCTACCGCCATCCAGCGGTAGGTGCGGTTCATATAGTCAGCCGAGGTCATGGCAGGCTCCGTGTAGCCTCGATCGTAACCATTGTAATTGTAATCCATATGGGACTCCTCCAGTCTCTTTCTGCCGGAACACTTTTTCCTTGCTCCGGTCTACGGAATATAGTATACTGCATAGAAATGAACGTTTCATGAAAAAGGCTGTGATATTGTATGTCTCTTGGGCTTTATTTACACATTCCGTACTGTTTTTCCAAATGCAGATACTGCGATTTCTATTCCCATCCCGGTGAGCGCGGCGTACCGGAAGCTTATGTGGAGGCTCTTTTGCGGGAGCTTTCCCGCTTTGCGCCGGAAGCACCTCTGCAGCCGGACGCCCTTTATTTTGGCGGCGGCACCCCCAGCCTGCTGCGCCCGGAGCAGGCAAAGCGGCTGATCGATGCGGCCCGGCCGATGCCGGGGGCCGAGATCACACTGGAAGCAAACCCGGAGACGGTGACGGAAGAAAGCCTTGCAGGCTTCCGGAAAGCGGGCGTGAACCGCATCTCTTTCGGGGTGCAGTCTGCCCGGGATACCCAGCTGCGCACACTGGGCAGACCGCACACGGCAAAGCAGGCGCGGGCTGCATTTGCCGCCGCGCAGCGCGCAGGGTTTACGAACATCAGCGGCGACATCATGCTGGCACTGCCGCACTACACCGAAGCCGAGTTTGACGAAACGCTGGAACTGATCGAGGGTGGTGGGGCTACCCACATTTCCGCGTATCTGCTGAAGATCGAGCCGGATTCGGCCTTTGGCAAACATCCGCCCGAAGGCCTGCCCACCGGCGATGAAGCCGCCGATTTTTACCTTTATGCAGTGGAACAGCTGGAACACCACGGCTATAAACAGTACGAGATCTCCAACTTTGCAAAGCCCGGCTATGAGGGGCGGCACAACCTCATTTACTGGGACTGCGGCGACTATCTGGGCCTTGGCCCGGCGGCGCACTCCTGCATGGGCGGCAGACGGTTCTACTACCCGCCGGACACCGCCGCTTTCCTGAACGATGCCGCCGCCCCGGTGATGGACGGCAGCTGCGGCGCAGAGGACTACCTTATTTTACAGCTGCGTCTGCGCAAAGGCCTTTCGCTGGATGCATACAAAAAACTTTACGGGAAAGAATTTTCTACCGCACAGCTGGCCTTTGTGCAAAACTGCGTCCGGGCGGGCTATGCAAGCTTTGACGGCCGCACCCTTGCCCTGACCCCGGCGGGTCTCATCGTGCAGAACAGCATTCTTGCCCAGCTGTTGTAATTGGAAGAAATACGGCAACACATTGCTTTTGTGTGTCGATTCTGGTATGATATACTCGTATTATTAGGCGATGGGAGAGAAAACGGATGGCGAAAGTATTGATCGTCGGCGCAGGCGCGGCAGGACTGATGGCGGCGGGTGCCGCCGTGCGGCAGGGGCATCAGGTGACGGTGCTGGAACACATGGACAAGCCCGGCCAGAAGATCCTTGTCACCGGCAAGGGCCGCTGCAATGTGACCAACGACTGCCCGGCAGAGGAATTTCTACGCCATGTGCGCACGAACCCGCGCTTTCTGTATTCGTCGCTGGGGGCCTTTCCACCGGCAAAGACCATGGAACTGTTCGAAGGCCTTGGCGTGGAGCTGAAGGTGGAGCGCGGCCGCCGGGTGTTTCCGGTATCCGACAAGGCCGAAGAGATCCGGCAGGCTCTTTTGCGCTATGCGCAGGACGCCGACATCGTCTACGACGGCGCAAAAAAGCTGCTGCTGGAGGACATCGTGCCGGAGGCAGAGCCCGCCCCGGCGGCAGCGGAAAACCCGCGCCACCCCAAAAAGAAAAAGGCAGGCCCGGCACTGCGGTGCATCGGTGTGCGGGGCACCTCCGGCCGGGAGTACCGGGCGGATGCCGTGCTGGTGGCCACCGGCGGCGTGAGCTACCCCACCACCGGCTCCACCGGCGACGGCTACAAACTGGCCCAGCAGGCCGGGCACACCCTCATCGAGCCGGTGCCCAGTCTGGTCAGTCTTGTGAGCCATGACGCGGACTGCAAAAAGATGATGGGCTTGGCGCTGAAAAACGTCACCCTGACCCTGTTCGAGGACAGCAAGGCCATTTTTGACGAGCAGGGCGAAATGCTGTTCACTCATTTTGGCATCAGCGGCCCGCTGACTTTGAGCGCATCCAGCCATCTGGGCGACATGAAAAAACACAAGTATCATGCGGAGATCGACCTCAAGCCCGCTCTCAGCGAGGAGCAGCTTTATGACCGCATCACGCGGGATTTTGCTCTGCTGGCAAACCATGCGGCGCAGGGCGCGCTGGTAAAGCTTTTGCCGTCCAGTATGCAGCCGGTGATGGTGGCGCGCTGGGGCATCGACCCGGCTACCAAGGCAAACCAGATCACCCGGGAGCAGAAGAGGGAGCTGGTGCAGCTGATGAAGCACTGGCGGGTGTCCATTGATGCCCGGGGCGATCTGGCCCACGCGGTGATCACCAGCGGCGGCGTGTCCGTGCGGGAGGTGGACCCCAAAACCATGCAGAGCAAAAAGGCGATGGGCCTTTACTTTGCAGGCGAAGTGCTGGATGTGGATGCCTATACCGGCGGCTACAACCTGCAGATCGCCTTCTGCACTGCACAGAGCTTTGCAAATCATCTGTAATTACAGATAAAACAATTTTAAATGCCCTCCGCGCTGCTCTGGGCATATTTATAGGAATAGATTTTTTGATTTGTATTTTGAAAACGACTGCGGTCGTTTTCAAAATACGTTTTCACAAAAAGGGTTGTTGCCGGGATAGTCTCACAGACCACTGCGCAACTGTTCCCAAAGGGAACGAGCAGCAGATTCAGTTGGCCGTTGCGGCCCCGCTTGTGAAAAATCAAATCTGGAAAATCCGCAGATTTTCCAGATTTGTAAATATTTAAAATGATTTTCCGCTGAAGATGGCCAGAGCGTGAGCAGAGGCCATTTTAAATCGTTCAGTTTAAAAAGGAGAAGATATAAAATGGTATCTGTTGCGATCGACGGGCCTGCAGGTGCAGGCAAATCTACGCTGGCACGCCGTTTGGCGGCTGAAATGGGCTATATTTATGTGGATACCGGTGCTATGTACCGCGCCATCGGACTGTATGCCCTGCGCGCAGGCAAGGACCCCAAGGACAACGCAGCGGTCAACGCGCTGCTTCCCCAGATCGAGCTGCGGCTGGCCTCCATTGAGGGCGAACAGCACATTTATTTAAAGGAAGAGGATGTGAGCACCGCCATCCGCACCGAGGCCGCAGGTATGGCTGCCTCTGCCGTGGGCGCAAACCCGACTGTGCGCGCCTTTCTGCTGGAACTGCAGCGGGATATGGCCAAAAAGCAGGACGTGCTGATGGACGGCCGCGACATCGGCACGGTGGTGCTGCCGGATGCCACGGTGAAGATCTTCCTCACCGCCACGCCGGAAGCCCGCGCCACACGCAGGTGGAAAGAGTATCAGGCCAAAGGCATCGATACTCCCTATGAAGAGGTGCTGGCCGACGTGAAGCAGCGGGACTATCAGGACACCCACCGTGCCGCTGCGCCCCTGAAGCAGGCGGACGATGCCGTGCTGCTGGATACTTCGGAGCTGGATTTTGAACAGAGCCTTGCTGCAATGAAGAAGATCATTGCGGAGAAAGTGAATAAAACGATAAAATGATATTATATTACATCTTAGTGCCCTTTGCGTGGCTTTTGTGGCATATCGGCTTCCGCATCCATGTAGAGGGCCGCGAAAACCTGAAAAAGGTGCAGACAAAGGGCTGCATCCTTGCGCCCACCCATGTCTCCGCCATCGACCCGGTGTTCATCGTGGTCACCCGGTGGGGCAGGCGGATGATCGTGTTCGCCAAGAAGGAACTGTTCGAGATCAACGCCCTGCTCACATGGTTCTTCCGCTGCTGCGGCGCGGTGTGCGTGCGCGGCACAAAGGATGAAATGGCTGCCATTGAGCAGACCGTAGAAAAGTGCAGAAACGGCGAAACACTGCTCATCTTCCCGGAGGGCACCCGCGAAAAGGACGGGAAGCTTCTGCCGCCGAAGAGCGGACTGTTCGTCATTGCGGCGGGGGCCGGGGTGGACGTAGTGCCCTGCCGCATCCTGTACGATACGCCGGATGGAAAAATGCACCTGTTCTGCAAAGTACGGGTGATCTACGGCGAGCCGATGCCTGCAGAGCAGTTTGCTATGGAGAGCCGCCGCGACACCAAAAAGCTGCGTGCCAACAAGCAGGCCCTGCTGGATGCGTGGGAAAAGATGGGGGCGTAAAAGATGGAGATCCGAGTTGCCAAAACGGCGGGGTTCTGCTTTGGTGTCAAGCGGGCGGTGGACCTGACCTATGGCCTGCTGAACGAAGGCTGCAAGGTGGCCACCCTCGGCCCGCTGATCCATAACCCGCAGGCTGTGGAGGATATGCAGAAAAAGGGTGCCCTTGTGGCGGATGCCATCGCCGATGTGCCCGCCGGGTACGAGGTGGTCATCCGCAGTCACGGCGTGCCGCGCACCGTGTACGACGAGCTGGACGCGCGCGGCATCACTTACCATGATGCCACCTGTCCCTTCGTGCAGAAGATCCAGCGCATTGCCGCCGAGGCCGAAAAGGCGGGGGCAGTGCTGCTTGTGGCAGGCGACAAGACCCATCCGGAGGTGCAGGGGATCGTGGGCCACACCCGCGGAGAGGTGTTCGTTTTTGCCGATCTGGCCGAGTTGAAGGCATGGAAAGGCCCCTCTGACCCGCAAAAACCCCTGTTTGCAGTTGCACAGACCACATTTCAGGTTACAAAATGGCAAGAAAGTTCGGAGTTTCTCAAAAAAGCCTATACAAACGCCCGAATTTTTGATAC
>ENA-ORUB01002146-ORUB01002146.1-human-gut-metagenome-genome-assembly--contig:-NODE-2146-length-19298-cov-2.990022_pt1 | contig 19298 bp, 14 predicted proteins | sample MGYA00241918_ERZ509200 | MGnify/ENA primary metagenome ERZ509200 (study PRJEB26280, sample SAMEA2338853) | human gut metagenome | biome: human gut; feature: human-associated habitat; material: faeces... | reverse complement strand
CTGCTGCGGCAAAATCAGCCTGCCCTTCGGCGCAGCGGAATCAATCGGCACAACCAACATCACAAAATCATTTGGTTCCAATAAATCCCCGATAATTCTGCGTTCCTTCTCCCCCTTTGGTGCTAACGCCGCAATGCGTTCCTTCAAGACGGAAATATTTTCGCCCGTTTTTGCGCTGACGAAAATTTCATTTTCTCCATCCTGCTTCTGCGTCAAATCCGCTTTGTTTTTTACGATGATATACGGAATGCTTCTCTTTTGAATTTCTGCAAGAATTGCCGCATCCTCCGCCGTTTCCCCGACAGACGCATCTATCACGATAACGGCAATATCGGTTTTCTGCAAAACCTGATATGCCTTTTCTACGCGCATTTTTCCAAGTTCCCCCACATCATCCAGACCGGGGGTATCAATCATAACAACAGGCCCAAGTGGCAACAGCTCCATTGCCTTCTGTACAGGGTCTGTTGTTGTGCCTGCCACATCAGAAACAATTGCTAAATTCTGTCCTGTCATGGCATTGATAACGCTAGATTTTCCTGCATTTCTTCTGCCGAAAATCCCGATATGTATCCGTTCCGACAACGGTGTATTGTTCAGTCCCATTTTTTCCTCCTATTCTACCAGAGAATCTCCGCGGGCGCTGACCACCCGATAGCCAATGGATTCCGTCTCTGCCTTTAAAAGGGCAAGCCCCTCCGCCGCTTCATCCCCCATGGATCGTTTGTTATCATACAGACTGTAAAGCTTTCTGTTTTCCTGCGGGGAAAGGTTCGGCATGACAACATTTGCCCCTGCCAGAATCCCCATTTTCCGCCCATCCGGATGAATGGTGCTGAGTGCCGTTGTAGAGGGCAGAAGCACCTTTGGCAGCATCAGCCGCAGAAGTCCCAGAAGGAAAAGTGTCAGTTCCAATGTACCTGCCTTTTCCTCCCGAAAGGGCGTATCCTTCTGGGGAATGAAGGGTCCAATGCCAATCATGTGGGGATTCAGCTCCTTCAGAAACAGCAGATCCTCCGCCAGATGCTCTGCCGTCTGCCCAGGCGAGCCAACCATAATGCCGCTTCCTACCTGATAACCGATTTTCTTCAGGTTCCGGAGACAAGCCTTGCGGTGGTTTAAATCCAGCTCCGCGGGATGCAGCGTACGATAATGTGCTTCGTTTGCCGTTTCGTGCCGCAGCAAAAAGCGGTTCGCCCCTGCCGCAAAATACGCTTCATATTCTTCCCTTTCCCTCTCCCCGATGGAAAGCGTAATCGCACAATCGGGGTATTTCTCACGCATAGAACAGATAATATGCGTCATTTTTTCCTGCGTAAAATACAGATCCTCGCCGCCCTGCAAAACGAAGGTACGAAAGCCGAGGGCATACCCCTGTTCACAGCAAGAAAGGATTTCCTCCTCCGTCAGCCGATAGCGTTTCAGTCCTTCGTTCCCTCTGCGGATACCGCAGTAATAGCAGTTATTTCTGCAATAATTCGTAAATTCAATCAGCCCTCGAATATAGATATCCCTGCCGTAATGCTGATGGCGAATGTCTCTCGCCTTTGCAAAAAGATATTCCGCTAAATCGGGCGTTCTGCCGTTCAGCAGGGTAATCCACTCCGTCTTGGTAAGGGCTTTTTCTCTCTCCAATTTGTCAATTAAATGCTTCATCTTAATTCCCATCAACCTTCTATCTTTTGCATTTTCTCTGAGTATACCATAAACGGATTTCTGTGAAAAGCACAGAAAAAATCCTCGGACGAAATTATCCGAGGATTGTATATGCAGCTCCCAATCAGTTTCCACATTCAATACTGATTTTCGTGAAGATATCCAGAATATCATCCACCTTTGTATTGACCTTTTCTTCTCCTGCCTTATCCAGCACGATATGACCCTTATCCATCATAATCAGACGACTGCCATATTCCACCGCATAGCGCAGGTTATGCGTTACCATCATTGCCGTCAGGTGCTTTTCCTGCACCACCTTATTCGTCAATTCCATGATGATATCCGCCGTTTTAGGGTCAAGCGCAGCGGTGTGTTCATCCAGAATCAGAAATTCAATCGGAGTCAGCGTTGCCATAATCAGCGTTGCCGCCTGTCTTTGTCCGCCGGAAAGCGCCCCCAGCTTGACATTCATTTTATTTTCCAGACCCAGCCCCAGAATGGAAAGCTGTTCCTTATAGAAATTTTCTCTTGCCTTATTCACACCTCTGCCCAGACCGAAGGGCTTGCCCTTATTATCCGCCAGAGACATATTCTCAAGCATTGTCAGATTTGGACAGGTGCCTGCCGAAGGGTCCTGATAGACACGCCCAATGGTGCGATATCTCTGAAAATCCTTCATTTTTGCAATATCTTTGCCGCCAATCAGCACCTCTCCCTTCTGAATGGGGATGCTGCCGCAGATGATATTCAGCATGGAGGTTTTACCCGATCCATTACTGCCGACAATCGAAACAAATTCGCCGTCGGGCACAGTCAAATTAAAATCCTCAAACAGCAGTGTTTCGGAAATGGTGCCGGGATTATAGATTTTTTTGATATGCTTCAATTCAAGCATGCTCCGCACCACCCTTCTGCTTATTACCAAGAATCAAAATAATCAGGAACAGCACTGCCGTTGCCAGCTTCATCAGATTTGCGGGCAGGCCCAAGCTGATTGCCACCTGTATACAAGCCTTATAGAACACACTGCCGACCAGAACTGCCGTAGTGCCCTTTGCAAAGCTAACCTTACGGAACAGGGTTGTGCCGATGATAACTGCCGCCAAGCCAAAAACCATCTGCCCTGTCCCCATGGTACTGGAGAAGGCTCTCTGCTCCATGCAGACCAACGCGCCGGAGAAGGCAACGAGTGCATTTGCAACCGTCAGCCCGATAATCTTTACAATGCCCTTATCCTCTGCAAGGGTGGTTACCAGTGTGCTGTTATCACCAACTGCACGCAGGAGTATGCCGCTTTTTGTCTTAAGATACCAATCCAGAATGAATTTGAAAATCACAGCTACTAGCAAGGATACTACAAATTTACGCATCATCAGGGTAGAATTGCCCATCACAGCCATAATCGGACCGGAGGTATAAATCGTACCGATGGCACGCTCTACCGCCAGATTGGAGCCTGCAATCTGCAAATTGATGGAGAACAACGCCGTCATAGTGATGATACCTGCCAAAAGGTCTCTGACACCGAATTTCACATGAATGACACCTGTGACCAGTCCGGCTGCCGCGCCCACCAGAAGTGCCGCTACAAGCACCAGAAAGGGGTTCATCCCCTTTACCAGAAGGACTGCCGTAATCGCCGCCCCAAGGGGAAAGCTGCCATCTACCGTCAAATCGGAAAATCCAGTATTTTATATGTAATATAAATGCCGTAGGACAACAGGGCGTAAATAAAGCCCTGTGTCAGCGTACTGATAATCAAATCAAACATAAAGGAACCTCTTTCTATGCGGACGCTTATTCCGCAGTTACATCAATCGCATTTTCCACATCTGCGCTCAGCTTCAGTGCAGCCATTGCATCGGGATTTACATAAATTTCAAATTCGGAAATGGTTTCGTAGGGCATATCGGATGCTTTTGCTTCACCCTTGAGAATCTTTGCTGCCATCATGCCTGTCTGTCTGCCCAGTGCAACGTATTCAATCCCTGCGGAGGCTACGCAGCCCAGCTTTACCTGCTCGATTTCACTGCCGTAAACAGGGATGCCTGCTTCGTTTGTTTTTTCCAGAATGGAAGGCAGAACGCCGACTACGTTATTGTCTGTCAGGTTTGTGAAGCAGTCTACACCCTTCGAAATCAGCGTATCTGTTGCCTGATTCACCTCTGCCTGTGTCATAACGCCCAGTGCTTCAATCTTGAAGCCGTATTCTCCTGCCTTTTCCTGATATTCCTTTACTGCGGAAACGGAATTGGGTTCGCTTGTTGTGTAAAGAATCCCGATTGTTTTTGCATCGGGCTGTACCTTACGAATCAGCTCAAGCTGTCCTTCGATGGGAAGCTTGTCGCTGGTGCCTGTGATGTTGCCACTGGTCAGCTTTGCTTCCTCAGGGTCGGTAATTGCTGTGAAGATAACGGGGATATCCTTATCCTCTGCCGCCGCATAGCAAGCAGTTGCGGAGGGTGTTGCAATCGCACACATCAGCGCAACATTCTTTGCAGAGAAGTTCTGTGCAATCTGTGTTGCGGCGTTGTCATCAAAGCCTGCATTCTGATATTCAATCTTGTAATCCACGCCTTCCTTCAGACCTGCTTCCTCCAGACCCTGCAAAAAGCCCTCTCGACAGTTATCCAGAGATGCGTGCTGTCCGTACTGGTTGATGCCGATAACGGGAATATCTCCACTTGCCTTATCATCTGCCGCATTGCTGTTGCCGCAGCCTGTCAGTGCCATTGCTGCCATCACCATTGCCATTGTCATTGCCATAAACTTTTTCATACCAATCGCTCCTTTTCTCATACTGTTTTTTGTTTCCTTCTGTCTCGTCTCATCTCGTCTTAGCCGTTTTCTCGAACGAGGTACTCGATTTTGCCGAATAAAAAAGCCTTATCACATAGTAATCTACTATGGGACAAGACTTGTATATTCCTGCGGTACCACCCAAATTGATGAAAAAATCATCCGCTCTTTCCACTGTACAGCCATACAGTTACGCTCTGGTAACGGGTGCGTTTCCCGTCGGTTACTACTTGCTTTCGCTTTCGACCGCCCTCATAAGTCCATTCACCCATCCTCTCGCTGTTGCGATTCCACCATCCGCAACTCTCTGAAAGCTGATTTGAAAGGCTACTCCTCTTAATCATCGGTTTCTCTCTTTGGTTAGTTAGATTATAGCACCCCGATTTTATTTGTCAAGAGCTTTTTTTCAAAAAAATAAAAGCAGAAAAATAAGGACTCTTCCTGCCCTAAAAGCAGGAAAAGTCCCTGTTTTTTGATTTTATGCAATTTTCAGGCGTTCCACCAAGGTGCTGTTTTTCAAAACCTGACGGAACAGAACATAACCCACAACGGAAACGGAAAGGAATTCCCCAAACGCAACCGTTGCCATGCTCAGCAGAAGCGGACTGCCGAACAGATACAGCTCAATGCCGATGAATGCATTGCAAAGCACAGGCCAAAGGCTTGCGCCGAACAGTGTTTTGCTGCATTTCGTAATCCCCACAAGAGAAGCCGCTGTGCAGGCTGTACCGAATACAACGTCCATCATACCGAAGGGGCTGAAGCAGTTCGCGATGAAACAGCCAAGCACCAGACCGGGCGCATACTTTTTGTCGATAAATGCCATCAGCATCAGCACCTCGGAAATACGAATCTGAATCATTCCGAAGCTAAGTGGTGCAATCGCCAATGTCATCACAACATAAATTGCCGCAATGAGCGCTGTGGAAACCAGAAATTTTGTGTTTACAATGTTTTTGTTCATTAAAAAAAGACCTCCTGTTTTTTATTTACCGAGATGGTGGGATACCCATGGTCCTCTCGTGGTCCTTTTCGGTGGTATCCGTAGCAGGTACATCTCGTTTGTTCAGTTACTTTGACAGTATAACACAGGTGCAGAAAGAAATCAACCCTGCCGTTGATTCTCCGACAGGGTTTTTTGTATGTAATGATTGCTGCTCTGTATAAAAAAATTATGCCAATACTGCCGCCAGCTCTTCCACTGCCGCTGCTTCGTCCTTGCCGTCCGCAGTAATCAGGGCAGTCTGCCCTTCCTGCATATTCAGCGCGATAGTGCCCATAATGCTCTTTGCGTTAATTCTTTTTTCATCCACACTAACCTGAATTTCAGATTCAAATTTCCCGGCCGTCTGCACGAAATACGCAGCCTGTCTTGCATCCAAGGATGCCTTGATGGTAATTGATTTCTGTGTCATTCTATTCCACCCTTCCCTTCTCTTAATGCCTCAGCAATGCTGCTGATTTTACGCAGTCTATGGTTGACACCGGACTTTCCGACAGGTGTCATGAGGAAAGAACCCAGCTCTTTCAAGCTTCTGTCCGGATATTCCAATCGCACCCTCGCCACCTCTGCCAACTGCTCCGGCAGACGCGCAAGCCCGATGGTTTCCTCAATATAATTGATATCCTCTAATTGCTTTACAGCCGCTCCGACCACCTTATTTAGGTTTGCCGTTTCACAGTTGACTTTTCTGTTGATATCATTGCGCATTTCCTTGACGATGCGGACATTCTCCAAATCCATCAGCGCCAGTGGTGCCTCCATGATATTCAACAAATCGACAATCTGTTCACCTTCTTTCAGATAGACGATATAATGCTCTTTTCTCTCTACCACCTTGGCATCCAATCCGAAGGCATTGATTAACTCCCGCAGCTGCTCCGCCGCAGACAAATCCGCCAGAACGAATTCCAGATGGTAGTTCTTTTCCGGATCATTTACAGAGCCGACAGAAATGAATGCGCCGCGAATATATGCCCGCCGACAGCAGATGCTGCTGACCACAGGCGGATAAATCCGCTTTTTCAGTTTCTTCTGTTCTTTTTCTATTGTTAAAATACCGGTTGCCTGTAAGATGGCTGCTGCATCGCGTACAAGCAGGGTATACACCTTAGTCTGCCGCTTCTGCCCGCTGATTCTTACAGATACATCCGCTATCATATTAAAAGTATTTCTCAATAATGTAAAGCATTTTTTCACAGCGTAATCATTCTCTGTTTGGATTTTTAAACAAAAATTTCCGCCAAACACGGCTATCTGTCCATAGATATTAACATACGCTGCAATTTCCGCAATTTCACAATGTCTTCCATTTCCAAAATGAAGGGACAACTCACCCTTAACCTTAGACGAAAATGACAAATTTGCCCCTCCTTTCTGTTTTTTGCTTATTTCTTGTGTCTGCTGTCCTTTTCAATGTCATTATGCTTGAGAAGGAGGGTGTGTCCATCCTTTCCAAGGGCATTGTAAAGGGCATTCGTAAGGGTAACAGAGCGGTGCTTGCCGCCCGTGCAGCCGATGCTGATGACAAGACTATTCTTGCCCTCTTTAATATAGTGCGGAATCAGAAATTCCAGCATATCCACCAGCTTTTTCAGAAATGTTCGGCTTTCCTCAAAGCTCATCACATAGCTACTGACAGGTTCGTCGTTCCCCGTCATTTCCTTCAGCTCCTGAATATAAAAGGGATTTGGCAGAAAACGTACATCGAATACTAAATCACTGTCCGCAGGAATTCCGTATTTAAAGCCAAAGGATTGCACCGTAATCATCAGATTTTCGTAAGATTGATTTTCTACAAAAATACGGTTAATCTGCTCCTTGAGCTGTCGGGTCAAAATCTGGCTCGTGTCGATGATATAGGTTGCCTTACGCTTGACATCCTTCAGTATTTCGCGCTCCTTCTGAATTCCCTCTTGAATGGAGCCGTTTTTGGAAAGAGGATGACTTCTTCTGGTTTCCTTATAGCGTTTAATCAGCACATCATCCGAGGCATCCAAGAATAAAATCTCATATTCATATCCCTTATGCTGCAAATCAGACAGTACCTCAAACAGGTCATTAAACAGCTTACCGCCACGAATATCAATCCCCATGGCAACACGCTCGATTTCACCCTCCTGCTCATAGCAAAGCTCCGCAAACTTCGGCAGCAATGCAGGGGGAATATTATCTACACAGAAAAAATTGATGTCCTCCAGAAATTTCAGCACAGAGGTTTTCCCTGCGCCGGACATCCCCGTTACAATTACAAACCGCATACTCCTTCACCGACCTTTCCCATCTCTCCTTATTCTTCTCCGACGATTTTCACTTCCGTTTCCAGTGTCACACCGAATTTATCCTTGACTTCCTTCTGGCAGAACGCAATCAAATCCAGAATATCCTGTGCCGTTGCGCCGCCGATATTAATCAGAAAGCCGGAGTGCTTTTCGGATACCTGTGCGCCACCGATGGTTTTGCCCTTTAGCCCTGCATCCTGCACCAGCTTCCCTGCAAAATACCCCTCAGGACGCTTGAAGGTGCTGCCTGCACTGGGGTACTGTAAGGGCTGCTTTGCCCTTCTCTGCTCTGCCAATTCTGCCATGCGTCCACGGATTTCTGCGGCGTTGCCTTTTTTTAATTGCAGCGTTGCCCCCAGAACGATATAGCCCTTTTCGGGAATGCTGCTGCAGCGGTAGCCTAAATTCAGCTCCGCCGCAGGAATGGTCTTGATTTCTAAATCCTGCGTCAGCACATCCACACTTGCCAGCACATCCTTCATTTCACCGCCATACGCGCCTGCATTCATCACAACTGCACCGCCGATGCTGCCGGGAATCCCGCTTGCAAATTCCAGACCGGTCAGACCCTTATCCGCAGCCCTTGCCGCAACAGCACTCAGCAGTGCGCCGCCCTTGGTATGAATTGTATTCCCTTCTATCGTAATCTCCGCCATACGGTTATAAATCTGAATCACCGCGCCGCGGATGCCTTTATCCCTTACCAGAAGATTGCTGCCGTTGCCAATCACCAGAACGGGCATTTCATATCTATGCAAAATTTCAAAGGCAGCACGCAGTTCCTCTGCGCTTTTCGGCTGAATAAAATAATCCGCCGCGCCGCCCACACGAAATGTCGTATGCTCCTTCATCATTTCATGTAGCTTCAGCCCTTCCTCTCCCAGACAGGCAAGAAGCTCCTGTTTCAATCTTTCCATCGTTTCACCTTCTTATTTTCCGATTCGATTTGCAAAATCCTGTGCGGTATTTTTCCCCATCTTCTTCTGACGGTTTGTCATTGCCGCCGATTCGCAAATCATTGCCACGTTTCTGCCCGGGCGCACAGGAATCGTATTCAGCTGCACCTTATTTCCCAGAATATCCATATATTCCTCATTCAGCCCCAGCCTGTCATAGGAATCCGCCTTCCCATCCCAGACCTCAAGCTTAATGACAAGGTCAACCGTTTTCTGCTCCTTTACAGAGCCGACACCAAACAGCTCCTTTACATTCAGAATCCCGATGCCGCGCAGTTCAATCAGATAGCGGATAATCTCCGGACAGGAGCCAATCAGCCTTCTGTCGGCAATCCGTTTGATTTCCACTGCATCATCCGCAATCAGGCGGTGTCCTCTTTTAATCAGCTCCAGTGCCGTTTCGCTTTTCCCGATGCCGCTTGCACCTGTAATCAGCACGCCCTCGCCGTAAATATCCACAAGAACGCCGTGCATCATCACACGGTCTGCCAGTTCCTCTCTCAGCCAGAAAATCAGCTCCGCCGTAAAGTCGGTTGTATTCTGCGCGGTGCGAAAAATAGGTATGCTGTATTCTCTGCCGTATTCCACCATTTCGGGGAAAATCTCAAGATTCTTGCAAACCACCAGACAGGGAATATGATACTGAAATAAATGGCGGATGGCATTTTTTCTGTCCTCATCGTTCAGACTCAGCAGATAGCTGTATTCCACACGCCCAATCACCTGCAAGCGGTCGCTGTCAAAGCGTTCATAAAAGCCTGCCAGCTGTAATGCAGGGCGGTTAATTTCCTTACGCAGAACAGAACGCCCCTCCAGACTCAATTCCGGCAAAACGCTTTCCAGTTCAAATACCTCTACGATTTTTTTTAACTCCGCAGAATACATTTGCGGCTCACCTCGTCTTTCGTTTTTCTATAAAATCAAATAATCTCCTAAATATATATCTTACCCGAAAATCATCCGTTTTGCAATTCCTCCCGATGGAAAAAAAGATAGACCTGCTCCGCCGCAGGAATCGTCATGCCATCCACCTCTAAAAGATCTGCCACCTCTGCTGCGGCAATCCTTTCGATTGAGCCGAAATGGCGCAGTAAAGCCTTGCGGCGTACCTCACCGATGCCCTTGATATCATCCAGAACGGAATGAAGATTTCTTTCATCGCGCAGCTTTCTGTGGTAGGTGATGGCAAAGCGATGCACCTCATCCTGTATGCGCGTCACCAGCTTAAAGCCCTCCGAGGTCAGGGGAATTCTGATTTCCTGCTCATGAAACAGCAGTCCTCTGGTGCGGTGCCTGTCATCCTTTACCATACCACAGACAGGGATATCCATCCCGAAGGCAAGCAGCACCTCCTCTGCGGCGTGTACCTGTGTTTTGCCGCCATCCATCAGGATTAAATCGGGCAAACGGGTAAAGCTGGAGGTTTTGCCCTCTGTGTTTTCCTTGATGGCATGGCTCAGGCGGCGCGTGATGACCTCCTTCATAGAGGCATAATCATTTGCCCCGACAACGGTTTTAATCTTAAACTTACGGTAGTCGCTGTTTTTGGCGCGCCCATCCTCGAACACAACCATCGAGCCGACCGATTCAAAGCCCTGCGTATTGGAAATGTCATACGCCTCTACACGCTTCAGCTCGTCCGGCAGAGAAAGCGCCTGCCGCAGCTCTTCCATTGCGCCCTTCGTGCGCTGCTCCTCTCGTTTCAGCTTTTCGCCAAACTGCTCGAAAATCAGCATGGCGTTCTTATGCGCAAGCTCCGTCAGCTTATGCTTTTCTCCCTTGACAGGAACCGTCAGCGTAACGCGGCTGCCCCGTTTTTCGGAAAGATATTCCGCAATCAGGTCGCTTTCCTCTGCCACAAGCCCTTCCTGCAAAATGATTTCCTTCGGGATATAGGCGGTGCCGCTGTAAAACTGCTTAACAAATGCCGTCAGAATCTCCGCGCGGCTCTGCTCTGCAAAGGCAGTCAGGGTGAAATTCTCCCGTCCTGTCATTTTGCCGCCACGGATAAAAAACACCTGCACCAGACATTCCTCATACGCACGCACAAAGCCGATGACATCCGCATCCCCCAGACCGGTGTTGGAAATTTTCTGCTTTTCCGCAACGCTTTTAATCGCGGCAATTTTATCCCGCAGTGCCGCCGCCCTTTCAAATTCCATATTTCCCGATGCCGTCAGCATTTCCTGCTCCATTTTCTTCATGATAGTATGGTGCTTTCCTTCCAGAAAATCCATAGCATCCTTGATATAGACCTGATATTCCTCAGGGGAAACCCTTCCGCTGCATGGGGCAATGCACTGCCCGATATGGTGATTCAGGCAAGGACGTTCCTTCCCGATATCCCTCGGAAATACCTTCTTGCATTTACGGATTGGGAACAGCTTATGCAGGGTTTCGACGGTTTCCTTCGCCGCCAGCACATCCGTAAACGGCCCATAATATTTTGCCTTATCCTTCTCCATCCGGCGTGTGATGAAGATGCGCGGAAACATCTCCTGCACCGTCACCTTGATATAAGGATAGCTTTTGTCATCCTTCAGAAGAATATTATAATAGGGATGATGCTTTTTAATGAGGTTACATTCCAAGAGAAGCGCTTCCATTTCGGAATCCGTTACGATATATTCAAATTCGCGGATATTCGGCACCATGGAACGTGTTTTTGCCGTCTGATTGCGGCTGCTTTGAAAATACTGCCGCACGCGGTTTTTCAAATTCACTGCCTTCCCCACATAAATGATATGCCCGTTTTCATCCTTCATCAGATAAACTCCCGGCTTTTGGGGCAGCTTTTTCAATTCCTCCTGAATATCAAACATGACCTCACCTCTTTTCCAAATTTTTTCTCTGTTCTCTATCTGCTCTCTATTATACAAAAGGGAGTATTTTTTTACCAGACTCTCCCCTGTCAATTTTTCTTGTAATTCCCTTTTTCATACAAAAAAGAAGTCCCTGTCTGGGACAAGGACTTCTCTGTCAGCTAAAATCGGAATTTTAACTGAAATTATTTCATTTCTGCGATAACTTCAACTTCGCACAGTACGTTCTTAGGCAGTGTTTTAACTGCTACGCAGGAACGTGCAGGCTTGCCTGTGAAGTATTTGCCGTAGACTTCGTTGAATGCTGCGAAGTCGCCCATATCAGCCAGGAAGCATGTTGTTTTTACAGCATCTGTGAATGTCAGACCGTTTGCTTCCAGAACTGCAGCCAGGTTTTTGCAAACCTGTTCAGCCTGTGCCTGAACATCGGAACCAACGATTTCACCTGTTGCGGGATCCAGTGCAATCTGACCGGATGTGAACAGCAGACCGTTTACGGATACTGCCTGAGAATAGGGACCCAGTGCTGCGGGTGCTTTATCTGTGCTTGTAAATTTCATTTTCATTACCTCCAAAATTTTTTTATTTTTGTTACATTTCCTAACGTTCTTATTTTAGTCCAAAGACATTCTCGCGTCAATGTATTTTCCCGAAAAACATGAAATTTTTCTCTCTCCTGCACTTTTTTCCTATCTTTGTATTCCATTTTTGTGGAAATTCGGGTAAAATAGAAATAATGTGTATTCAAATATAACAAAAAATACCCTATTCCACGAAAGAAAGGAAAGAAATATATGAGTAATGCAGATGCAATTCAGAAGCGGCGTATTTTTGGGATTATTTCCCATCCCGATGCCGGTAAAACAACATTGACGGAAAAGCTGCTGCTGCACGGCGGTGCAATCCGCGAAGCAGGTACGGTAAAGGCAAGAGGGAAAAACAAATTTGCAAAATCCGACTGGATGGAAATTGAAAAACAGAGAGGGATTTCCGTTACCTCCTCCGTTATGCAGTTTGAATATGATGATAAGGTTGTTTCCATCATGGACACTCCGGGGCATAATGACTTTGGTGAGGACACCTATCGTATCCTGACCTCTGTAGATAGTGCAGTTATGGTTATCGACGCGGCAAAGGGTGTCGAAGCACAGACTGTAAAGCTGTTCAAGGTCTGTTCCATGCGTGAAATCCCTATTTTTACCTTTATTAACAAATTAGACCGTCAGTCCAAGGATCCACTGGATTGTATGGCGGACTTGGAGGATGCGTTAGGGTTGCCCTCCACCGCTGTCACATGGCCCATCGGCAACGGTCTGACCTTTGAAGGCATTTATGACAGACTGGAAAATAAGGTTTATCTTTATAAACAAAAGGATGGCGTGATTGCGCTTGGTGCAAACGGTGTATTCGGCGATACGCTGGAGGGTGTCATTTCTGATGCGAATCTGGATATCCTGCGTAGTGAGATGGAGCTTCTGGACGGCGCAGGCAACCCCTTTGATTTGCAGGCAATCAAAGATGGCAAGCTGTCTCCCGTATTCTTCGGCTCTGCACTGGCGGATTTTGGTGTAACGCCCTTCCTGCATCATTTCTTGGAATGGTCCCCTGCTCCCGGTACAAGAAAGACTACTACAGGTGAGGTTAACCCCAATGATGATTTTTTCAGCGGCTTCATTTTCAAAATTCAGGCGAACATGAACCCTGCACACCGTGACAGATTGGCATTCTTCCGCATCTGCTCCGGTACGTTTACCAGAGGGATGAGCGTAACCCTTTCCCGTACAGGCAAGCAGATGAAGCTGAGCCAATCCACACATCTGATGGCGAATGACAGAGAAACCGTGGAAACTGCCATTGCAGGCGATATCATCGGTATTTACGACAGCGGCAACTTCCAGATTGGGGATACGCTGACAGACAGAAAGGAAAAGCTGTTCTTTGAACCCCTGCCGACCTTCCCGCCCGAATTATTCTGCCGCGTGCGCCCTGTGAACTCCCTGAAGGCGAAGCAGTTCCAGAAGGGTGTACAACAGCTGGCACAGGAGGGTGCAATTCAGGTATATCATAACGAATTTAATGATGTCATTCTGGGTGCGGTTGGGCAACTGCAGTTTGAGGTGTTCCAATACCGCTTATTGAATGAATATAATTCCGAAATCCGCATGGAACCCTTGGAATATCAGGTAGCGCGTTGGGTTGCGCCCGGTTCTCCCAAGGATGTCAAGGATTATGTGGTAGCAAGAAGCACTCTGGTTTATGACCATTTTGAGCGTCCGATTCTGCTGTTCGCGAACCAGTACACGCTAAACAATTTCATGCAGAAGAATCCTGAGGTAAAGCTGGTTGAGGCGTTGGATGTGGACGACACCGAGCATCTGGAAGGGTAAGCAAAGACCTTTTTCTTCTCTGGGGACGCTGTCCCCAGACCCCTGCAAGGGCATCATGCCCTTGACCTGATACGGTAAAAGCATGCGCTTTTACCAAAAATCATTATAAAAATAAGAATCCCGACTGTATTTTTATCGTACAATCGGGATTTTTGTTTTTATATAAATATCCAAAAGGTATAGGTTTCCAAAGGGATTATCCCTTTGGTGGGAGTTTGAGGTACGCACCGCCGAACAGATGCGGCGGTTACCCGAAGGGCAAGGGTGCAACCCTGCTTGAATGAAAGCCCTCATGAAAGCCCCTTGCAGGGGCTTGGGGACAGCGTCCCCAAAAGAATCAAAGCTTTTTAATATCTTCAAGCAACTCGGCTACATTTTCCTCCTTTGTTGCCCAGCTAGTGCAGAAGCGCACAGCGGTATGAGCATCTCCCACTTTACACCAGAAGGAGAACGCGTATTTCTCCGCCAGCTTCTCCATCATTTTGTTTGGCAGAATCGGGAACTGCTGATTTGTCTTGGAATCAAAGAGCATTTTTATGCCCTTTTCCTCAAACGCGTTCCGAATCTGCATCGCCATTTTGTCTGCGTGCTTTGCCACTTGGAAATATAAGCCATCCTCAAAGAGTGTTTCAAACTGAATCCCCAAAAGTCTGCCCTTTGCAAGCATTGCACCGCGGTTTTTAATGATATAACGGAAATCCTTTTTCAATGCAGGATTTACGATCACAACCGCTTCGCCCATCATTGCACCGACCTTTGTGCCGCCAATATAGAACACATCCGCAAGCCTTGCAATATCCTGCAAGGTATGGTCGCAATCCTCCGCTGCCAGCGCATAACCCAGTCTTGCCCCATCAATAAACAGCGGCAATTCACATTTGCGACAAATTGCACTGATTTCCTCCAGCTCTGCTTTGGTGTAGGCGGTGCCATCCTCTGTGGACTGAGAAATATACACCATGCCCGGCTGTACCATGTGCTCGTGGGTTGCATCATTCCAATGCGCCTCATACGCCTTTCGGATTTCCGCCGCAGTCAGTCTGCCGTCCGCCGTGGTGGGCAAAACAATAACCTTATGCCCTGTCGCTTCAATCGCACCTGTTTCATGCACATTCAGATGTCCCGTATCCGCGCAGAAAACACCCTGATAGGGGCGCAGAATACTCCCGATTACAGTCAGATTTGTCTGCGTGCCGCCAACCAGAAAATGCACATCAATATCCTCTCTGCCGCACGCCTGCTTAATCAGCGCCGCCGCACGTTCGCAGTGGGAATCCTCGCCATAGCCTGCCGTCTGTTCCATATTGGTCTCCACCAGACGTTCCAGAATACGAGGATGCATCCCCTCCGCATAATCACATTCAAAACGAATCATTTTTCTCCCTCTTTCTGACAAAAGTGCCGACAAAGTCGGCACTTTCATCTTTTCTTCTATTTTCAAAAGCGATTATTTGAAATATTCTACCATGGATTTAAACAGCTTCATATCGTAATTGCCTGCCACGTTCTGATACAGACCATCACCGATACGTTCTGCATGCCCCATCTTGCCCAGAACACGACCATCGGGAGAAATCAGACCCTCGATGGCATAGGTAGAGCCATTGGGGTTAAACTGGATATCGTTGGTAGGCAGACCGTTTTCGTCTACATACTGTGTCAAAATCTGACCCTTCGCCGCCAAATCCTGCACCAGCTGATCTGCAGCCAGAATACGCCCTTCGCCATGGGAGATAGGTACGCTGAAGATATCCCCTGCCTTCACATTTGTCAGCCAAGGAGATTTTTCTGTTGCAACTCTCACGCGTACAATCTTGGACTGGTGTCTGCTGATTGTGTTATAAGAAAGAGTCGGGCAGGTTTCATCGGTATCAATGATTTCGCCATAAGGCACCAGACCCAGCTTAATCAATGCCTGGAAGCCGTTACAAATACCAATCATCAAGCCATCCTTCTCCTTCAGGTGTGCTGTGACAGCCTCCTTGATTTCGGGGTTACGGAAGAATGCTGTGATGAACTTACCGGAGCCATCGGGTTCATCGCCGCCGGAGAAGCCACCGGGAATGAAGATGGTCTGTGCCTGCTTCACTTCCTTGGCAAAGCGGTCAATGGAATCTGCAATGCCTGCTGCGGAAAGGTTGTTGATGACAAAGATATTTGCCTCTGCACCTGCACGCTCCACTGCCTTTGCGGAATCAAATTCGCAGTTTGTGCCGGGGAATACGGGAATCAATACACGAGGCTTTGCAACTGCTGTTTTTGCGTGATAGGAAATACCCTCTGCCTTTGTTGTGAATGTTGGAATCTCCTTCTTTTCCTCTGCCGCTGTGTGCATAGGATAGATTTCCTCCAGTTTATTTTCATAAGCTGCAAAGATTTCCTCCAGAGCAATGCTTTCGCCGCCGCAGACGATTGCCTTGCCGCCTGTTGTACCAAGCAGTGTGCCAACCTCTGCATCGCCTGTCAGCTCCAGAACAAATGCACCGTAGTGATAGCCGAAGATATCCTCCTTGCTTACATCGCCTGCATAGGTAAAGCCGATATCATTACCCATTGTCATTTTCAAAATTGCTTCCGCTACGCCGCCATAGGTCGGGGTATAAGCTGCGGCAACCTTGCCCTCTCTCATCAGACCTGTTACCACATCAAAGAGCTTTTTCAGGCTCTCTGTTGTAGGCAGACCCTCTTTATCATATTCGGGCTTCAGCAGAACAACCTGATGCCCTTCGCCCTTGAATTCGGGAGAAATGATATTCTTGATGCTGTCTGTTGTTACTGCGAAGGAAACCAATGTAGGAGGTACATCAATATGCTCAAAGGTACCGCTCATAGAGTCCTTGCCGCCGATTGCCGCAATTTCCAGACCCTTCTGTGCCATGAATGCACCCAACAGCGCCGCCAGAGGCTTGCCCCAACGCTTGCCGTCCTTCATGGGCTTTTCAAAATATTCCTGGAAGGAAAGATAAACATCCTCAAATTTTGCACCTGTTGCCACCAGCTTTGCAACAGATTCCACAACTGCCAGATATGCACTGTGATAAGGGCTGTTTTCCGCAATGAAGGGGTTATAGCCCCATGCCATCAGAGAGCAGGTGGTGGTATCCTTCTTTTCAACGGATACCTTATTTACCATAGCCTGAATGGGTGTTTTCTGATTTTTACCGCCGAAGGGCATCAGAACTGTGCCTGCGCCGATGGTGGAGTCGAAGCGTTCGGAAAGCCCTCTCTTGGAGCATACGTTCAAATCCTGCGCCAATGCCAGATATCCCTTCTTGAAATCTGTGGGAATTTCCTTTGCAAAAGGCTTGGGTGCATCGGGTGTAATATCGATATGCTTTTCTGCGCCGTTGGAATCCAAGAATGCACGGGAGATATTTACAATCTCCTTGCCATTCCAGTGCATCACCAGATAAGGCTTTTCTGTTACCTTCGCAACAACGGTTGCTTCGAGGTTTTCTGCATAAGCTAGCTCTTTGAAACGCGCAACATCCTCTGCCGCAACAACAACAGCCATTCTTTCCTGAGATTCGGAAATTGCAAGCTCTGTACCATCCAAACCATCGTATTTCTTGGGAACTGCATTCAAATCAATTTCCAGACCATCCGCCAATTCGCCGATAGCAACGGAAACGCCACCAGCACCAAAGTCGTTACAACGCTTAATCAGCTTAGATGCTTCGGGGTTGCGGAACAGTCTCTGTAATTTTCTTTCTTCGGGGGCGTTACCCTTCTGTACCTCTGCGCCACAGCTTTCCAGAGATTCCAGTGTATGGGATTTAGAGGAGCCGGTTGCGCCGCCACAGCCGTCACGCCCTGTTCTGCCGCCCAACAGAATAACGATATCGCTGTCAATCGGGCGTTCTCTGCGTACATTTTCCGCAGGTGCTGCCGCGATTACTGCGCCGATTTCCATTCTCTTTGCCACATAGCCTTCGTGATAGAGTTCATCTACCTGTCCTGTTGCCAGACCAATCTGGTTGCCATAGGAGCTATAGCCTGCTGCCGCAGTTGTCACGATTTTTCTCTGGGGCAGCTTGCCGCGCAGTGTTTCGGAAACGGGTGTCAGGGGGTTGCCTGCACCTGTCACGCGCATTGCGGCATATACATAGGAACGACCGCTCAGAGGGTCACGAATGGCACCGCCTACACAGGTAGCCGCGCCGCCAAAGGGTTCGATTTCTGTGGGATGGTTATGGGTTTCATTTTTAAACAGCAGCAGCCATTTTTCTGTTTTGCCTTCTACGTCTACATCAATTTTCACAGTGCAGGCATTGATTTCCTCGGATTCATCCAGCTTATCCAGCTTGCCTTCCTTTTTCAGGAATTTTGCTACAATCGTACCCATATCCATCAGATTGATGGGCTTTGTTCTGCCGATGGCTTCTCTGGTTGCCAGATATTCGTTATATGCCGCCTGCAGGGTCGCATCCTCAAATTTGATGCTGTCGATGGTTGTCTGGAAAGTAGTATGACGGCAGTGGTCAGACCAATAGGTATCAATCATCTTGATTTCCGTAATGGTAGGGTCTCTCTGCTCACTCAGAAAATACTTCTGGCAAACCTTGATATCATCCAAATCCATCGCCAGACCCATATCCTTGATATAAGCCGCTAATGCCGCTTCATCCATTTCACAGAAGCCCTCCACGGTAGCAACCTCTGTAGGGATTTCATATTTCACATCCAGTGTATCAAACGCGTCCAGAGATGCTTCTCTGGATTCTACGGGGTTGATGAGGTATTTCTTAATCTCCTCAACATCCTCCCTGCTCAGATTGCCATACAGTACATAAACCTTTGCGGTCTTAATCAAAGGTCTTTCCTGCTTGGAAATAATCTGAATACATTCCGCTGCGGAATTTGCTCTCTGGTCAAACTGACCCGGCAAATATTCTACCGCAAACACAGCCGCACCATCTGTAGGGATTTCTTCTCTCAAATCATCCAGCTGCGGTTCGGAGAATACCGTTTTTGTGCAGTAATCAAATAAATCCTTATCCAGCTGCTCTGCATCATAGCGGTTCAGCAGGCGCAGCCCTGTCAGCCCCTTGATGCCCAACAGATTGACAATATCATTTCTCAGGGCATCTGCTTCGGCAGTCAGACTGGTGTCTGTTTCTGATGTTTCAAAATATGTTACGATTGGAGAATATAAGGGACTGACACTGGACAGATCATCGGTTACTGTAACGGATGATGATGTACAGGCAGAGATCGATTATAATCTTGAAGAAAACGGAACAGAGGTAAATGACGGAACAGTAGAAGAGGGCGATTCGGTAACGATTAATTTTACCGGAACGATAGACGGAAAAGAATTTGATGGGGGTTCTGCAGAAGATTATGATCTTGTGATTGGCGAGGGCGGAATGATCGATGGATTCGAGGATGGA
>ENA-ORUB01002135-ORUB01002135.1-human-gut-metagenome-genome-assembly--contig:-NODE-2135-length-19344-cov-52.953704_pt1 | contig 19344 bp, 6 predicted proteins | sample MGYA00241918_ERZ509200 | MGnify/ENA primary metagenome ERZ509200 (study PRJEB26280, sample SAMEA2338853) | human gut metagenome | biome: human gut; feature: human-associated habitat; material: faeces... | reverse complement strand
CGGGTATTCCTTGCAAACGAGCCCGTTGAACTAATTGGACAAGGTTTTCTTTTGTCAAATTTGGTATCATTTGTTTCATCTTTTCTGGGTCAATTGGAGGAGTTATTTGAGTTGGAGTTTTGGGTTGGCTATGACCCATATTCATCAAAGCTGATAACATATTAGAGTTCATTCTTCAGTTTACCTCCTCCGCTTAGTAGCTTTTTGATTTCTTCGATTTGGCCTTCAAGTCTTTCTAGTCTTGAAGAAACTTCATCATTTTGTAAATTTTGTTTCGTTTCACAAGGAGTAATTGTATATACCATTAAAGATGGCGCGCCATTGACCATAGCTTTTATATACATAAGATTTTCACTTGGACAGATTCCAACTGAAATACCACCACTAACAGGTATATTAGCAATTTCCATTGAGTTATTTAGAGTATAAACATTTCCTTGAGGTTGTGGGAACATTTGAGTTCCCTGATATGAATTTGTAGCATATGGATTATATCCTGCCATTTTATCCCTCCTTTTTCTCCTCTATTTATAAGTAATTAGAAAATTCTTACTCCAAAATAAAAAGAGCCTACTCTTGATAAGTTCTAACAACCAATCAAAAGTAGGCTTAGCTTTTTATTTATTTTTCACAAATAAACGGTAGTAATACAGAAATTTCATCAAGGGAAATTTTTACAGCTTCTAAACTATCTAAAGAAATAGAATAATCTGGAATTTCTAGTTCTAGGTTTTGAAGGTCAGCAATCTCTTTTTGACATTCTTCTATCTTATCCTTTGGAATGGAAACATTTTCATTTTCTAAAAAGACAAGATTTCCATTTTCATCCTTTTCACCATACTGAGTTATAATTTCTTTGAATTTTTCTTGATAGAATTTTAACTCCTCGCGCGCCCGTGCGAAGATTTTTGAGAGATTGTAAGCGGTACGAATTGGGAGTTTTTGGGGTAAAAGCTCTTTTTCAATATTTAGGGTGGAAATTAGTTGGTAAATTGTAATTTTCATAAATCTGCCTCCTTTTGATTTTATTATATAATAAAATTAGAAAGAAGTCAAGTTTCTAGTTATTTGATTTCGCCGCAGTCAATATTAAAACCTTCCAAGGCGCCAGTCGCTAGATTTATTTTGAAAGTATCGGCAGAACCAACTTTTTGAAGATAAATAATATTTCTTCCTGATGTTGGGGCAACTGTTAGTATTGAATCATCTTGAAGAGTAGAAGTATTTATTCCTAAGTAGTTTTGGCGGTAAGCAATAGTTGGATTGATACCGTAGATTATGAGGTCATTTGAAGTGGATGTTTTTGTAATAGAATGACCATTATAGGTTATTGTTGTGGTTAGAGTCAATCTACCGATTTCGAAATCAACAATTTCATTATCTGGGTGAAAAACTGCGTCTCCTGTAGAGAGCGCTATCTTTTCTGCTGTTGAAAGATTAAGAGCTAAATACTCCTCAGAGATTGAAAAAACTTTTGCCGTTTTTTGATTTAAATCATAACCATAGTCACTAATAGTATATTGACAACTTACACTATAATTAGTTCCTTCTTTGTTATAGACGGCTTTTCCGAATGAAATGGTAGGCTTGATAAATCGAATTCTTTTGCAAGAAATATCAAATTTGGTATTATAAGAAATAGAATTACCATCATAAAATCTCATATTGAAAGTACACGGGTCTGAGCTGGTAATTTCTCCTATCCCAATATTGACCGTTTCTGAAATCAGCCTTCCGGTTCCAAATGCTGGGGGAGTTGAATCAGTATTTGTACCTATCTCCCCATAGGTAACTACTCCATTGCCATCTTTTCTATCTATAAGATAAGAGTAACTAATTTTATTTGTAGAATAAGTTCTGTATTTATATTCTAGTTGTAAAGTTCCTCCCTCATAAAGATACTCAGTATTGTTCGTTGTTTTAGATATGCTTATGATTTCAGGATTTTCGTTGAAATCTAAAGTTACGATTGAAGATTGTTTAGAAATAGTTTGTTTGAATCTATTTGTGATAGTATTTTTTAAAGTACAAATCAAAATTCCTGCTTTATTAGAAATTTCACTAAGCTTAGTGAAAAAATCTGAACCAGTTATTTCAAATTTCCTCTCATAGTAATCTCCATTCAACGCGTCCCCTTTTACTAAATTTGTAACATCAAGCTCTTTACCATCAGGAGTTATAATTTCAGACTTCCACCATTCTTCACTATTTTTATCAATATTATAATAGTTATAAAACTTAGTAAGTTCATTATCGGTAAAAGTTCCCTTAGATATACTAATTTTTTTAGAAGAAAGAGACGGCTTATTATTTACTTTATCCCATCCATCCGTAAAAGGTTTGATATATAAAGTGCTTCCAGAGGAAGGAGTTGGATCTAATACAGGAGTCCGACGTCGAGATACTAGAGTAGAACTTGTTAGTCCAGCCAGTTGTAAAGTAGGGAAAAAATCATAAAACTGGCCGGGTACTAAATCTGAAGTTATAGTTACATCATAAAAGATTTTTGTTGGTGAGGTATCTGAGTCTTTTTTCTTAGCAACTGTGTAGGAAATAGTTTCATTACTACCAGTATCAAGCCTAAAAGTTCCTTTTTTATCTAGATAACTATCATAATGAGATGATACGAAACGGAGTTCTTGATAAAAATCAGTTGAATTAGTTCCAGGGACATTATTTTCTGAAAACTTATTATAAGTAGTATCATTAGAGAAAGTCGGGAGAGGCGGTGAAACGTATCTGCCGGTAGTCACACTATTACCTACTTCAATTTCATCTCTACAGGTAAATTCAAAGTAATACTCACATTCAGGTAGTCCTAAAGAGCGAATATCTCTATTTAGAGGAGTTCCTTCTACAGTTAGTTTTTCATTATCTATTAGAGTCAATAGTAAAGATGAAGACCCATGAGCAACGTATTTTTTGATTTTTATATCACAAAAACAATTTTTATTAGCAGATAAAAAGTTTGAAAACACTTCTAATACTGTATTTTCTTCTTGATTTGATACTTTAGAATAAGTTGTTTCCTCTGCATTAACTGTTACTGACATTATTGGTTTTATATTTTTAGTTATTGTAACCTTTGTTGGAGAAGAGCTGTATTCCAATCCATCATGAGTCCAAAAGTAATAATCTCTACTATTTCCTTGAGCTAAATCTCCTAATGTGTTATCTGTAATTTTCTCTTCATTGACTAAGGTTTCTGGTCCATCAGAAGTTCTGGCCCAGTAAACTGAGCCAGATTTACTTCCGAAGTTTAGATTACCAGGTAAAATATCTGTTATAGTAACTGAAGTCTGAGTTGAAGGTATTGTTTTTGAAGTAGTAGAAATTAAAGGACTATTGGGTAAGCTATTCACAGAACGACGAATATAGTCACTACTTATAGGGCTATTATAAGTTGCATTAGATTGAACTCTTACAGAAATATATTGACCTCGATAGCTTTCTGGAATAGTAATACTACAAGAAGAGTCTGATGTAGTTTTTTTCCCACTATACCAACTTGTAGTTGGAAGTTCCCCATCTGTAGGAGATACTAGCCAATATACAGTATAATTTTTGATAGCATTATCAGTTCCGTCAGTTGCGCCTGACCAATTCACTACTAAGGTTCCGGGTTTTATAATAAGGGCATTTTGAGACCAAACTCTTGAAGGAGCAGTACAATTAGTCCATAATAAAGCTGGTGTTGAGAAATCAGCATAAGTTGAAAAAGAGTTGTATCCACTATCATAATTAGAATTATTACGAAAAGAAAAAGTAACACGATCAAAGGCGCCAGCAGAACTACTTGTAGCAGTAAAAGAATAACTAAAGGACCTCTTAGTAGTTCCATAATACTCCTTTTCATATTCAGTAAAAGCTATCCATCCACTGTCTCCACCAGCGCTTGAAGTTGCTCGGCATTGTAGTACATATCCAGTTCCAATATGAGAATCTGAATATCGCAAGTTCCAAGTTACGGTTCCGCTATATGTAATTTGAGTATTAGAACTTCTTGTACAATTACAAGTTATTTGATAAACTATATTAGGTCTATCATCGGTATAAGTATAATTTATTGTTGCCATAATTTCCTCCTTTTACGCCTAACCGAGAGTCAGAGTCCCAGTTCTCCCTGACCAAGATCTTAAGTTTGAGTAGATGCTTTGATATATAAATCATAACCCACTTCGACTTTTCCTTCAACTACCTTTCGATACTCTAAAGAATTACCGAAAAGGATATTCTTTTGAGCAAAAAAGTCTCCATTTGAAGTAATTTTGCTGTCTTCTACTGAGAGCTCTCCAGTAACAATGTCGTTTTCTTTACCACGAGTAATTGTTTTGAGTGAAACCTTATCTTTAGAGAAAGAAAGATAACTCTTTTGAGAAGAAGATTCATTATCTAATACTGTAAAACATGAAACCCCATCTTTAGATAATAGAATTCTGTCTACTTCTTTTTCTCCTTTCTTTATATCTACTCTAAAACTATCTCCCGAAAAATCAATAGTATTATCAGATATTGTAATAAACTCTTTTTGAGGAGTGACAAATCCAGTTTTACTTATTTGATAAAGAGTCTTTTCTATAAATTCATAATAGCTTGAAATTTCAGCCTCTTTTGGAATTTCAACTATAGAGTAGGTTTCATCTGGATTCTTTTTATAATATTTTTTAGTTGTATCTATTTTAATATCAGTAGTTGGTCTATAATCTTTTTCTTCTTTGAAAATAATTCCTTTAGAAGTATTATAAATATTGAGCGCGCTGCTATCTCCATCTTCATCTTCACTAGTGCCAGCCCAGCCATGAATACTAGCCGTATATATATCAGCACCGTAAATTTTACTACCTTCTATCTTACTATTTGAAAAGACGCTATCAGTAAAGGTGCCAGCTTTAGCATATAAGTTACCTTTATCTGTAACTTGGAAAGGAGCCTGTTGAACGTTCTGTTTATCTTCGCCTATAGACCCTGCCCAAAATACAATTTTTTGAGAAGCATCTTTATCTTTGAAAAGATTCTCATCGACATCATATCCATCAATTGTATTTACTCCAGCATAAGTTGGAGATTTATCGCTTTTGACTTTTGTAGTTAGAGTACCATTCAGATAAACATTGTCACCATAAAGGCCATAACCGGGTTTCCCAGTTATTGGATATAAGTCTCCAATAAAAAGGTTTGGCTTATTAGGATATTCTACAATAGTTTGAGTCTCGTCACTATTGATAGTTTTAGTAACAACAGTTGGAAGAGTGACAGTTAGACCTCCTCTAAAGAGATGACAATCTTCATTCTTTCCGACTGTTCCATTCTGTAATTGTTCAGCTCTAAGAGAATTTACTCCAATTAGTAAATTGTCAGTCAAGTTAATTTTCCCATCTACTAAGCTATTATTATATAATTTTATTATAGAGACGGTTTTGTCTTTTTCAAACTTGACTCCACTAATAGTTACTCTAGTCTGCTCAATGGTGGTAACATCACCTTCCTGACCGTTGACTATAACATGGTCTCCGATCTTAAGCCCAGTTTCTTCAACAATAAAAACTGTTTCTGTATCTGTACTTGATATACTGGTGCCGGAATAAGATGGCTTGAAGAACATAATTCCGCCCGCGCCCTGGACAGTAGAATTTTTGAATACTACATTCTCAATTGTACCACCTTGCGCGACCACATTATTGAAAACAGCTTTGTCTTTATCAATTGTCCATAGAGAAGACTTTATTGTTGGATTGGTTTGGTCTCCAAAAATTTTTATATCTCCAAATTCAAGAACTCCGCTAGTTCTCAATTTTACATCTTTGGCGCTGAGAACTACTCCATCATGTAGGGTCGGATTTTGAAGATAGGCAATTGTTCCATCTGCCCCTTTGAATAAAATTTGGTCTTTTACTTCCGCGCCGTTGCCTAATTCAATATTTTCAGCAGTAATCTTTCCATTAGTTCCATCTAAAATAATATAAGATTTTTCATCGTCCCCTTTTTTGATGGAACTTAATTTATCATTTGAAATTTCGAAGCCACCAATAGTACCACTCTGAGCAGTAATGCTTCCTGTGAAAATGCCGGTCGCGCCTTGTAGCTCACCAGAGAAAATTCCTGTTGCACCTTTTAACTCACCAGAAAATGACCCGTTTGCGCCTTCCAACGTGCCGGAAAAAATCGTTTTACGAACAACTTCATAAATCTCTATATCGCTTGGGAATTTTGTTGACTCTCCTTTTTCCCAAACAGTATATACGTCAGTATCTTTATTATAAGTATAATAGGTTTTTCCTTCCTGGGGAGTAGTATCAGTTGTTTTCTCATAAAAAGCTTTATTAGCTGAAAACACCTCAGTATTTCCATCTAAGATTGAAAGAATACCATTATTCTTGATTTCAATGCCACGGGAAGAGAGAACTACATCATTACTAAAGAGTCTATTATCTTCAATAGTAAACCCGCCAATAGTACTTCCACTAAAATTTCCTTGTGTAGCCTTTATCGAACCATCATCATAAACAATAAAATTATTGTTGGAATTGAAAATTTGATTTTTCTCTTTCCCAGTTTCAAGAACACCAATAGAAACAGTACTAGAAATTCGTAACTTATCTCTTAACCAGAGCTGACCACTATCATCAGTTTCCATAGTGGTCGCGCCGGTATCATCTTTCAGTTGAAGGCCATAGACTACCTTATTATCTTTGGTAGTTATCTGACCAATTCTAATTTTATCAATTACTTTATTATCTATGGTTTTACTAACGCAGATATCTTTTTCGGTTGAAATTTCAATCTGTTGGTTCTTATCGGCACTTTTATTTTTTAGGAAAAATCCCTTCCAAGTCATTCCAAAAAGAGCGTCATGCCAAATTTTATCTTCACCGACTATCGTTTTGCCATCAACAGTATTTTCTTTTTGAGGATTATAAGGGTCATCTGCTGTTCCTTTTATTCCATACACACCATATTGGTCAAAACGAACAAAGTTATTAGTTATAATACCTTTGAGAACTTCTTGATTAGTCGCTTCGTCTATCTCTCGAGTAGCATCATAAGCGTTTATACCGTATTTGTCCCATCTAAATGAGGCGTGCGCGCCATCATAGATTGCGATGTTGTTGGTATTGATAGAACCCGAAGTTAGATATTGAGTTGCCACGCCTTCACCACGAACAGCATTCTTCCAAGTAACTCCACCGTCGGTAGATATGAAAAGTCCACCAGAAGTAAGCTTAGTCCGTTTTGAGGGATCGCGCTTATCAGTCAAAGTTAAACCAGTAGAATCCTGGAAAATTTCTTCATTTTGAGATTTAAAGACCAATTCATTATTTATATTGATACTATTCTGAAGAGTTTCAGTATTGATAACTCCCTTTCCTTCAACGATACTTGAAGCACGATTATACTCGCCAGTAGAATACTGAAGAGACTGAGTCGTGGCAGTTATACGTTGGAATAAATCTTCAAATTGAGTTTTATAGTTCTGAATTGTAAAGGTATCCTTTTCAGGACTATCAAACCAAGAAGTAGATTCACTTATCAAAACTTTTTCATGATAAGGAGTCTTCCAAGCATCTTCTCCTTTTATATATCCAAAGAATTCTTTATCTTCAATAAAAGAAATATCTCCAACATTGAATTTTTTACCCTTATATTCATCAAGAGCATTCAGCCGAATTACGGAAATATTATAAGAAATTTTTGGACGAGAGCTAGTATATGCGACGCTACGAGCATCTAAATAATAGAGATTTGGGTCGATATAGTCTTGAGAAGTCCAAGAGCCTTCTTGGATGAAACGAGAGAACTTTTGGTAGAAAGCATTTTCAAGAGTTTTTTTCTCTTCAACTATTTTCTTATTCTCTTTTTCTTCATCAGCAACTAATTTTGTCAAAGCATTAACGCTACTGTCTAAAAGGGCCAAAGACTCCCGATAACTCTCTAAATTATTTTGAGTAGTAATTAGAGTTGTATAATAATTTTTAGCTTCTGAAAAATCTGGTTTTTTACTAAGAAAACTTAGAATTTCTTTTTCATCATAAGGAAAGATATTCGCTAATTTACTCAAATTATCCTTCAAAGTAGTTATTTGCTCTTCAGCAGAAGTGACATACTGGTCATAAACAGTATATAGACTCTTTTGCTTTATTAATTCAGTCTTTTTTGCCTCAATTAGCTTAGCTCTTTCTAAATAGGCTTCATTCTTCTTTTTTAGTTCAATATAAAAACCGGATTGGCCATTATTATTGGGAGAATATAAGTATTTATTGAGTTCTCCAGAATTTAAAAGTCCTTGAGAAATATAATATCCAAAATCTAGAATATAGTTTTCCCCGTTCTCGTTTAAGTCGGCATCGGCAATTCGGCACATACCATTCTCAGCATATTCACTCGTATTCGGCGCGACTACTACTTTTGTTGTGAGCTGATTACTATCGATAGAACGAGAAATTGTCTTTAGGTCAATTCCATAAACGAAACCATAGCCGAGGTCTTCGCCAATTTCCTCTTTGAAATAAACCGTCTTTTTAGGCACTCCATTTTCATAGATAATTCTTCCAGTATCTTCATTATGCTCGATTTTGAACCGTACCCAACATTGAAAAATTTCAGCAATATTTTGAAGAATATTGAAACGGTTTGAATTCTTCGCAGTAATACTTCTAATTTTTTCATAAAGAACATGACTAGAATTCGGTTCTCCGTAATACTCAATAAATTGGGTTTGTTTTTCTAATCCATAATAAATATACTTTATATCTTCTTCTTTCTTATAGGCATCATTTGGATAAAAATACTTATAATAAGTTTTTCCTACTGATTGAGAATCTAAATCGCCAAGATGAATTACCCGTCCATTTAGCCCCTCTACTCTTTGATATAACTGAATTTCTTTTATCCAGCATTTAGGCAAAGTAATAAAAATACCGGGGCGGGCTGTTGAAGAGTTTGAATTATATATTGCTGGATAACCGGCAGTTATTTCTTTTCGAGGAATAGAACTGGTTATTTTTATTTCAAACTCAATTACTTTTTCGCCTTGTTCAAAAATTTGAACTCCGCTATCTCTAGCCTCTTTGAAATCAGTCGTTAGCTCAAAATATCCCCATTTATTTTCCTCATTTTGAGTATAAATAAAATAGGTTTTTCCTTCTTTCTTCTCGGTGTCGGTAGTGGAATAATAAGTATCTACAATAATAGGAGTTGTTTGCGAGCAGTAACTTCCTGTTTCATTGTGCGCCGGTACTCCCACAGTAGCAACAGTTTTAAAGTAATCTAAAATCTTGAGTTCTATTCCTTCTGGAGAGATTAGGTCAGAACTCAAGCTTTTGTTTGTTTCATCATAAGAATATGCTTGTAATCTTACTATATATCTCTGTCCTGCTTGAAGGCCTTCTCCTAAATAACCAGCGTTATCTTGAAGTCCGCTATTGAATAAGGACAACTTTCCACCTGGAGCTTTTATATAAGTAGAAGATGAATAAGAATCAGTAATTTCTGTCCCAAAAAATGGAGGATAAAGCTCCCATCCTAGTCCTTCGCCTCCACGCCATCCGTTGGTATCAACGAATTCTTTAGAGTTAGAAATTAGATTCAAAACAACAGTGGGGTCTTTATACTCAACAGTTGAATAGCCTAAGACTTTGTTGTTGCTCTGGTCTTTATAGACATAACAATTTCTATTTAGAGCGTTATTGAATTCTTGGAGTTGTTTACGAACTAGACGTTTTCCCCTATAATCAGAAAATACGATTCCCATATTGCTATCAAGGAGGGTTTCAAAAACGCTCCAATCCATTTCTACAGAGTAGCAATTATTTTCTTTTAGAAGCTGGCTATTGCTTTCTGTCTCATAGGAAGTATTATAAATAAATTGGATATAACTCTTTTTCTCTTGGACAACAGAGTAAAAGATATAGATAATACTTCCTCCGAGAATGGTCTTGGTCGCATTATTTTTATCTTTTGCATCTAAATTTTGAGTGAGAGTAGCCCTATAAAGAGGCTCCTCAATAGTCTGTAAAATATGGTCACTATTATCAGTGTCAACAACCCAATCGGTTCCTTCAAGAACTTTCTTGGCTAGCTCCTGCGCGGTTCCCTGGTTATTGTTGAGCTTTTGGTCAAATTCTAAACTGAAACCTGTTTTACTTAGTTCATTGATATAAAGGTCTTCGCAAGTATAAGTAATTGTTTTACCGTTACTATCTTCTTGAACACCCTTAATAACGAAATCATACCACTGGTCTTCCCATTTACATTTTACTTTTCTTTCATTTACCAAAAGAGAAATAAAAGGATTTTGAATTCTCTTTCCAGTTTCATTATCGACATATGTATAGTATAGTTTGAAAGTTAGCTTATTTGTACCATTGACATTTCTCACCAGTTTTGGTTCAAGTGCCCGGGCCTGTGATGTCATGGTATCTGAGCCAATTATACAAACCTTTTCTTCTTCATAATGTTCGGGAACTATACTTTGTCCTTCTCCAGTTTGAGGGACTAATCTATCTTCCCATAGGCTTATCTCATACTTATTTTTTTTCATAATAAGCCTCCTTAATAGTAAATATAATCATATACAATTTCTGTAGGGGTCGCGCCAGTTACGCTAATTTGATATCCCTCTTCTCGAGGAGGAATTTTAAAAAAGTCTCCTTGAATAATATTCTCATTATAAAGAGTTCCTGTAAGGCCCTTAGCATTGAATCCTTCTATTAGATTTGTTTTAGTATTTATTTGGAATCCTGTATCAGCACCTTTCTTACCAAAACCCTTTAGATTTAAAAAGGCTTCTTCTTTCCCGACATTTTCTTTACTTAATGTTATTTTTATATTACTAATAGAAGTATTATCAATAGGAAAGCTAAATTTTAGAATAAAATCAGCCTCTAAGTCTCCGGCATTATATACAGGAATTGAACCATTATCTGAAACTGTATCATAAGTTCCTTTTTCTGTTTTCATTCCAGAAGCCTCTTTCCATTCGTCTTTATTTTTATCACTATATTCATTCAAAAATTTATAAATGCTTTTTGCAAAAGGATAATAGGCCGTAAAAGTCAGCGTCCCTTCTCCCTTATAAATCCGAGCCTCTCCTTCTTTCCCAAAACAAATATACTTCAACTGGGGTTTCCCAGATTTTACCATATAGTACTTATAGGGCCTTTCATCAAAAACTAATTTTCCGAGTTCTTTTGTTCCAAAAACTTGCTGTAATTCTCGGAATTGCTTCTCAGTTAGTTCATCAAAAGCAATATTTATACTAAACTGTCTTTGAGTGTAATCACTCCCAAAATAGTAAAAACCGTCCCCTCCAGGAACCTGTACGGTTTTGTCTTGAGTGGTAGGAACTAAATCTTCATTATATCTACTACCATCGCTTACCCGCACAATCCCCAAACTTTCGGAACGGTGTTCATTAAAAGAAAAACCAATAAAATCTCCTTTTAACGCAATAGCCATAATGGTTTCCTCCTTTCCTCAAATTTCTCTAAGGATAAGTGAAGAAACCATTATGGCTTTATAATTATCTGATGAAATTTACTAAATTTACATTGCGATACATGGCACTGTCTGCTAGCTCTTGTTTTATCTTTTTACTTAGGTTTTCAACATCATAGTCATTACTTATCTTATCAACATTTATATCAATATTGAAATACATATCACCAACAGATTGAGTGTTATTCTGCAAGCCTTTTCGGTCCATAATAGAACTCAAAATATCTTTTAGCGCAATGAAGTTCTCGGTATCGCGCGCGTTCAAAATAAGTTCAGGATTAGACTTAGTTCCATCTAACCATGCCGGGCCCGTGAAATCTGCGATACCACCAGTCTTATAAGGAGTCAGGTCTTTCTTGCGGAACCAACCAGTATAACCACCACTAACGCCATGATAACGAGTCAAATAATATCCATTATTTTCGTCTAGAATAGTATAGATGGGGTCGTTCTTATAATACTGACTACCTCCACCACCACCATAGGAGTCGGCGTAAATAATCGCGTTGGGGTCAGCTTTGACTCTGCTACCAATTGAAAAAGCACCTTTGCCACCCGAACTACTACTAGAACCTCCTCCACTTGGAGTAGGAGCTTTAGTCATTCCAGAGTATGTAAAGCCACCAATTTTTGAGTCATAATCAACTCCGTTATAAATATTCCCTTTACTATCAACCCAATTAGAACCATTATAGTGAAGGCTTATGCCATTGGAAGTAACCAAATTTTTATCAATTTCTTTAGCCTTATACATATTCCAATTAGCATATCCATGACTTGCCGCGAGAATTGCTTTTGAAATTTCTTCTTGCCAGTTGAGCTGACCGAACTTGCTCATGCCCTTCCAACCTTCATCTTTTTTCAAAAGCTCCCAAACTTGAGAGGCAAGATTTATTTCTCCACTTTCGGTAAAGGCGCTAGTCAATAAATCATAGGTCTGGTTCCAGAAATCTCCATTCTTTGAAGCATAGTCGAGCTGTTTTTGCATCAAATCAATTTGACGTTCCCGCGCTGTTTGAGCATCGTCATTTTGTTGAGTCAGACGCTCTAACTGCTGGTCAATTAGATTATCTTCGTAGTTCTGGCGGTCATCAGCAAGCTCTTCTTCGAGTTGCTTTATTTCCAGAAGATTTCCATTGGAGGTATCCTGACGTAGATAAGCTAAGCGGGCTTCTTTTTCGTTTATATCTTCTTCGGTTTTGGTATTATCTCTGATTTGACGCTGAAGATCAATTGAACGTTGGATTGAATCTAAAATTTTAGAATTTGAATCGTTTATTTTATCTGAAAGGTCTTGGTAGTTATCGATTAGTTGCTGTTGCTGATTTACAATTGCGTCATAGACTTTCTGTTCAAAATCGAGATAATCCTGCATACCTTCCTTTTGAAGTTCGGTTACTTTATCTTGGAAATCTTCGATTTGAGTGTCGATATCTTCAATTTGACCTTGAAGTTCTTCTAGGCGACTAATATAGGCTTCAATAGCACTACCTAAATTTTCATCTTTTACGGCATCGATGGCATCCCAGTCAATTTTGAGCAAGCCAGTGTTGGGGTTATAGCTACCATATTTAGTAACACCCCAATCAGCAAAGGACTTTATGAGTTCATTACCATCGCTATCTTGACCTTTGTAAGTCTCAGAAGATAGTGCGTTTAGTTGCGCGAGACGACCTGCGCGCAATTGATTTTGAAGAGCGATTTCTTTTTGGAGGGATTGAAGTTGAGAGTTATAATTTTTGCGAAGTTCTTGGAATGTGGAGCCACGGCGTTCTAGGATGCGGTCATATTCTCTTTCGAGCTTTTCACGTTGACGGAGGGCTTCGTTTATTTCTTCGGTTAGGTTGTAGAGTTTGTCATAGGGGTTCTCCCAGGTAGATTCTTTCTTTTCAGATGAAGAACTTCCTCCAGAGGACCCAGTTGAAGCGGCATCGGTTGAATTCGTAGTTGAAATTCCTCCTCCACCACTACCAGAAGCAGTAAGAGTTTTAACAACCGGAAATTCATCAGTCACGGAATCATAACCAGTTATTTTTGAACTTTCTTCCCACTCAGTAGCCATTCCTAATAAATTTCGTTTTGTAACTTTTTTTGTAGTAGTAATTTTAGGAATTTTTCTTGTTTGTTTCGCCATAGTAAATTCAACATTGAATCCCATAGCTTTTGCTGCTTCTTGAATTTGTTGAGAATCTAAATTGGCAATGCGAGCCATTTCATTGAACTTGTTTATAAAAGTTTCATCATCAAGAACCTGTCCAACTTCTAATTTTGGTAGTTCAATAGAATTTAAATAATCTATAAAGGACTGGACTCCTGATTCGGCTTCTGCCTTTAATTCAGTTCCATAATTTGAAAAATCTAGTTGTTGTAAATAATCCACCGCCGCCGCTTTTTGAAGACGTCCTAGGGCTTCTATGCTTCCTTCTGCGGCAGCTTTTAAATTAGAGATATTTTCAGCGTTGTCCCAAAAAGAGTCTGATAAATCAATACTAGTATTTAACATTTTATTAACGCTAGTCTTTAATTTATTAAAAGCTGCTGCATCTTCAACAGCACCTATCTTTATTAACCCGGTAGACTCATCTATTAAAGGTGTCCAGTCACTATAAGAATCAATAATTTCTTTAAGACCAATATTCATTTTAGCATTTTGCGATGTAACTGCTGCTGCAATATCCTTATTCTCTTTTAAACGATTGTTATTTTCTTCTAAAAGGGTTTGCATTGCTTGTAAATCAGTTAAGTCGGCTCCAGCTTCAACAGCCTCATTTTGTGCGGCCCATACAATAGTTATTTTATCCTCCTCAGATAAGCCGTCTTTGTTATAAAGAGCTCCATAAGCTTCCGCCGCGGTCATTGAAACAGCAGAGGCATAAGCAGCTTCTTGAGTAACGGTTTGCAAAATAGAACTACTATTATTCAACATCGACACAATATTCTCATAAGCTTCTTGGGTCCTAGCAATAAATTCCTCTGTTGTTTCTTTTTCGCCCTGTACTGCCAATCCTAGCTCATTTGCCACTTTTGTTGCTGTTTGAACGTCAGTTATCTCCCCACTTTCATAAGTTCCTTTATCCTTATCAAAAGAAGATAAAATCCCTACCTCTGTATTATTATCCCCTACTAATTTTTTATAAGATTCAATTTGTTGTTCTGTTGATTCCTTAACTGCTTGAGCTTGTTCGGCTGCATTTTTCTTAATAGCCTGAGAAGCTTCTTTTGCTTTTTCTTCACTTAGCTGCCATCCATTAGCTGTTCTACTAAGGTATCCTTCTAGCTCAACTCCAGCCTGCATAGCTGCTTGGACATCTTCAGAGGATGCACTACCTTCGGTAAAACGCGATTCCACTTCATCAACACTAGCAAGTTTGGCATGAAGTTTATCTGTCACAGCACCTGCTTCTTCAACTGATTTGATATAAGTATTAGCGCCTTTTATAGCGGTATCCCACCAAGATTTTATTTCTTCATCACTTTTGCCTAATGATTGTAGATACTCCATTCCGTCTATCAAATCACTCATATTAGACAAATCAAGCGTTCCTAAATAAGTTAACTCTTCATTAGATAATTGTTCAAAAATTTCAGTGTATTTCTTTTTTAATTCTTCATTATCAATCTGAGAGATTTGATTATAAATAGATTGAGCAATATTATATCCATAACTATTAAAATTTTCAATTCCCGCTTTGCTAAATTCTGCTTGCATACCGATAAGTTTTTGTTGCATTTGCTGTGCAGCGGTGTCTAGTTGAGTTGTTAAATCATCAACAGTAGTCTTTAAATCAGTTGCCATTTTTTGTTTTTGCTCATCAGTTAAATTTAATAGATTATTTACATCAATAGTTTCTCCATTAGAATTTTTCATTAAGTTGGAAATTGTAAAATCACTATCTCCAGAAAGAATACCTAGAGCTTGCTTTTGCTGATTGTCCCAATTGATGACACTTTCAACAGTTTGTTGATACTTTTGCTCTGTTTTTAAATCAACTAAGGCTTGTTTTAACTCACTTTTGCTCAATCCTTCTGCACTTCCTTTCCCGAATTCTTCTTCATACATCTTTTTTAATGTTCCTTTTGTTTTCCCAAAATAGGTATCTTCTGCAGAAGTTTTAAGGCTATCTATTAAATTGCTTTGATAAGTCTTTCCTGAAGCTTGGTCATGATTGGTCTTTGTTATAGTAAAAGCCAAATTGTTTAATGCTTTTATCACATTTGTATCAGTACCACCATTCTTATCATTTTTTATTAAATCATTTGTTAAAGTAGCCAATAGGGCTTTGTTCTTAACGTCATTATTAATTTTTAAAGCAGCAATTTGTGAGTTCTTTTGCTCAGTGGTTAAATCTTTATCTTTTTGTACTTTTTGAATATCTATATCTCTTTGACTATTATTTTCTATTATAGAGGCAACAGTTGAACGAGAAGTAGCATTTTCTAAATATTGGACTTGTTGTTTTAAAACTTCATCCCAATTTGTTATTGAAAGCTTACCATTCTCATCTACTGACACTTGTAAATTAGAATATTGACTTTGAAGGTTAATTATCTCATTATTGACTTGCGCTAGTGCCTGCTTCCATTCAAGAGTGCCTTTAGTCAAAGAAGACATCTTAGTATTTAATTCTTCAAGAGTTGTTTTCTTATTAGAAAGTTCGTCATAAGCCTGACTAGCTTTTTCTACCGCTTCTTTTGCTTTATCTGCATTTTCTTTTAGTTTTTCTAATTTCTTCTCTGGTGAATTGGCATTAACAGCAGCAAATGCTGCAACTAAAGCACCAACTGCCACTACTATAGCGGCTAAAACTGGATGCGCGCTAGCTAGTGTTGTAATTGTGCTTAATATTTTAGGACCGTACTTTGCAATAACAGGTATAAGCTGTCCAATTACTACTAAAACTCCACCAATTGTTGCTAAGACAGAGGCAACTTTTTGTCCTTTTTCGCCAAACATTGAAAAAATACCAGCAAGCGCCATAAAAGCTCCGCCCACTACAGTAGTTGCGGTTCCAAGTTTCTGAGTATTAACCTGGACCTTTTTTTGTTCTTTATCAAAAGCACCTAGTCGTGCTTTGGCAGATTCCTGAGAAGCTCCTAGAGAGACCAAACTATTTTCATACTCTTCGGCAGATATAGCATTCTTTTTGTATTTTTTATCTAATTCTGTCAACTGGTCATCAAAATCGTCTGGAACTGCTATATATCCCATTGTATAATCTTCTTGGCTTCCTGCTATGTCCTGTTTTATGTCTTCTACATTTTTAGCTAACTCTTTTTTTATCTGATTATTTTTAGTATCTATTCCAAGAACGTTTTCCAGAAAGAAACCGCTTTTCCTGTCGGAGGCTTTGAAAGATTGGAATCCTCTCTGGAATTCATTTGCCATATTTACTCCCTTTTGATAATAAGAAGTTCTCTCTGTGTTGGTTCCTCGAATATTAGCAACCGTCTCCGAATCGCCTTTTGTTAACTTTATTTTATTCTGAACCCAGTTAGAAGCCAAAGCTTTATCAACCAAATTTCCACCAAGTTTGAGCCCGCCCCATACAGCGCCGAGTGTCATAACGCTCTTGATGAGGCCTTGGCCACCAGAAAGTCCATCAATTAGTTTATTTATAGCAGTTAGTAAAACTGTCAAAGTATCAATCGCACCTTTAATAATTACATTATTAGTGAGACCCATGGCAAATTCATCCCAGGCATTTTTCAACTTGGTTAGTTTAGCCGCTAAGCTTTCTAGAGTCTTTTCGAACTGGCGCTGACCAGAACCAGCACTATTGTATGCAGAATTAACAAATTCTGTTGTCTTGGCATAATTATCCATCATAGCAATGAAACGAGATTGCTGACGGCTACCAGCTGCCATTGTCGCTATATAGCGTTGAGTGAGAACATCCAGATCGTTCCAACGACTAGATAGTTTTAGTAAAACCTGGTCAAGACCTTCTTCACCTTTTAGGAAAGCAGTCATTGAAATACCAGCAGAACGAAGAGCAGTTTGAACCTTATTTACATTAATCACTTCACCTTCTTCATCTGCCCCAGTTAACTGGCCTTTTGTAACAAGAGATTTTACTTCAGCAAATCTAGCGATAACAGTTTTAAGAGCCGTACCAATTGTCTCAGGGGCTTCACGAGTAGCTTCAATACCTTGAGTTAGGAACGATGCAGTTGTTTCAAACTCCATATTAACGTTATGAGCCAAAGACGCTACCTTACTCATAGCAGTAGAAATTTCTTGAGTGTCGGCAGCCGAAATTGCGGCTAACTCAGAATAAACATCATTAATTTTCTGTGCCGATGTTTCATTCAGTTCCATATTAAAGCCACGAAGTGCGCTTGTCATGGCATCGGTGGCGTCCTTAGAATCCATTCCGGCTACGGCAGCCATTTTTAAAGTTTCATTGGCTAGTTTTAATGAATTATTAAGGTCTAGACCTTGTTGAACATAAAGAGTAGTTGCGCTATAGACGTCTCTGATGGATTTTCCTAATTGGTTGGCTTGCTCTGTAAATTTTGGAAGTTGCTTCCACATATCACCAACAGAAAAATCAGAAACTACAGCAATTTCAGTCATTGCCTCATCTAACTCTTTTACTGTCTCAAAAGCACTTTGAACTGCCCGCTGAAAAAGTTGAATCGCTCCAGTTATAGTAAAGAAACTCAGAACTTGAGACTTTAGACTAGCAAACTCTTGAACTCTTTGAGAAGCTAGATCAAATTCATCTCCAGCTTGATTGACTTTATCAGAAATTTGGTCAAGAGAAGGAGTTGTGCTTTTAATTTCAGTTTTTAGTTGTCGTAAAGCAGTATCAACAGCATCGATTCCATTTTTTTCTAATTGTTGGAAACGATTTATAAGTGTTTCTACATCATCGACGCCGCCGATTCCTTCTAAACTAATTCCTAATTGTTGAGCGGCTTCTTTAAGAGTATTAAAAGCTTTACTTTTTTCTGCTAAATTCAATTCTTTCCATTGAGCAGTTAAAGTATCAACAGTCTCATTTTGAACTTTTAATCTTTGATTGATTTCATTTATTTTTTCTGAGGTTGTCAGATTGTTAAGATCATTAGTTAATTTTGTTTCTTCTTCTTTGAGCCTAATTACTTTTTCTGTGATATCTTTTAAAGCAACTTTTTGCCCATCGACGTCTACTTTGGTAGAACTTTGATATTTTCTGCCCGTGACTTCGGTGGACCACCCCTTTTGCTTATAAGCCTCAGCTGTTGCTTGTTTTAGCTTATTAGCCTCTCTAAGTTGTTTTTTTACATTTTCTAAATTAGTAGTTTTTGCTTCTATTGCTGATTGTGAGGTCAGACTTTTTTTTTGCTCCCTAGATAACTCTTCTTGGATACTAGTCAAATCTTTCTCAGCTTTTTTTAGCTCATTTGTTTTACCAATTGTTTTATTTATGGATTTTTCGTATGTGCTTAAAGCTGAATTTGCTTTTTCTATTTTTTGTTTTTGGTCATTTGGTAAAAGTTCTAATTTTTTTTTGTTTGAAGCAGTTTGTAATTGTTCAACTTCTTTAGTAAGTTTTTTTATTGCTGTCTGAATCGACAAAGTTTCTTTTTCTGCTTTGGAAAAATCAGATTTTACAGTTAGTGGTCTATCAGCTAATTCTTGAAGTTTTCCTATTCTATTTTGTATGTTATCAAAATCTGAAACTAGGGCTCGTCCACTCAATCCATTTAATTGTACTTTATTTAACTGCTGTTGCAACTGAGACATTTTTGATTGAATATTTCCAAGTTCAGTATTGATATCAAGAGATATTCTAATTTTTTTATCCATTATTCCTTTTCCTCCTAAAAAATAATCAGCATTAGCTAAAAACTAATGCTGACTAC